>Ga0326597_10000666_pt1 | contig 59598 bp, 50 predicted proteins | sample RVTome_12_FD_203789 | JGI IMG/M metagenome (GOLD analysis project Ga0326597, IMG submission 203789) | Soil microbial communities from uranium-contaminated site in the Upper Colorado River Basin, Wyoming, United States - RVT100D185 | ecosystem: Environmental > Terrestrial > Soil > Contaminated >...
CCACCAGGAACGACTTCTTCTTCTCGTTGTAGTGCCACAGCTGGGGGCTCTTGCTGAACTGCTCCATGCGCACCTTGAGCTCCTGGGGCGACAGCGCCAGGTCGATCTCGGAGATGTCCTTCATGAAGCGTTGCAGCACCCCGTCGTCCGGCCAGGTGATGAGCAGCTGGGCCAGGTTGCCCTCGGTGTTGCGCACCAGCCGCGCCACACGCTCCTTGTATTCATCCGGCGTACTCAGCGTGGCCTTGGCCGACGTCTTGCGGAAGGCATCCAGGCGCAGGGTCTGGCCTGCGCTCACCGGCACGGCCACCAGGCCCTGGAGGCGCGCGGTGATGACCTCGTGGCTTTCGGTGGAAATGCGCAGCGCGTTGAGCTTGTGCTCCAGATCCTTCAGGCCCTCGGCCACGGTGGGCTCGTCCTGGAAGTCGGTCTTCAACTGTTGGACGATGTCCAGGTAGGATACGATCTCGGCATCGACTTCCTCCCGCGTGGCAAAGGCCAGCGTGCCCGCCTGCTTGGGATCATAGACTGTCGTGAATGATGATTTCTTGGCCATGGCTGTCTGCAGGGTATATCGCGCGGTGACGGCATACTGTCATGCAACGTCGGGGCCCGTGAAAACGGCGCGCCTGAAACGGTGTGTGTCGTTGTGGGCTTCGGTTTTTCCGCCGGAGCATTCGTTCCCCAAGGCCCCATTAGAGACACCCAGGGGCCGGGTTGCAATCGAAAAAAAACCGCGGGACGTCACATCCTTCGTGAAGGCGCGGGGTTCCGCAAATGTTCGATGCTGTCCGTCATTCCGCCCTGCCGCGCCGCAAAACCCTGTTCGCCGTGAGTCCGATGCCGCCTGACGAAGCCACACCGCCCGGGGAAGCGCCGGTGATCGCCGAGGTGGTCGTGGGTGCGCCGTTGCGGCGGACGTTCGACTACACGGTGCCCCCGGCGCTGCGGGCGCGGCTGCATCCGGGCATGCGCGTGGTGGTACCCTTCGGACGGCGGCCGCGGGGGGGCATCGTGGTGGCGCTCAAGGAAGCCTCGGAGGTGCCCGCGGAACGCCTGCGCGACATCGAGCAGGTGCCGGGCGATGCGGTGCTGTTCAATGCGGAGATGCTGGCCTTCACCCGGTGGGTGGCCGACTATTACTTCTGCGGCTGGGGCGAAGTGCTCGAGGCGGCCATCCCCACGGGGCTGGGCGCCCGCTTCCGCGCCGAATATGCGCTGCGCGCGCCGCCCGCGGCGGAGACCCTGGCGGGCCTGTCTACCGGCGTGCAGGCGCTGCTGGCCCGTGGCGCGTCCTGGGACGAGGCCGCCTGGCACAAGGCGCAGCCGGGGGCGGCGGACTGGCGCTGGTTGCGCCAGGCCGCGCGCAGTGGCGGCGGCGTGGCGATTCATGTGGTCTACGCGGGCACACGCGCCCGGCCCGCCATGCGCCGCTGGGTGCGCCTGGGCAGCGCGCCCCCGCCCGTGCCGCGGCGGCGGCGCAACCCGCTCAGCGAGAGTCGCCAGGACAAGATTCTGCGCATTCTGCGCACCGAGGGCGAAGCGCCCATGGCGCGGCTGCGCGCGGAAATGTCCGACCCGGGCCCCGTGCTCAAGCAGCTCGCGGAAGCCGGTGCCGTGGAGCTGTTCGAGCGGCAGGAGGAGCGGCGCGCCCACACGGGACTGCAGCCCGAGCCGGTGCCCTTCATCGACCTCAATCCGCCCCAGCAGGCCGCCTTCGACCAGATCGCCGCGGCTCTGGGGGAGCAAGGCTACCGCGCGTTCCTGCTGGACGGGGTGACCGGCAGCGGCAAGACCGAGGTGTATCTGCACGCCGTGCGCGAAACCCTGGCCCAGGGCCGGGGGGCGCTGGTGCTGGTGCCGGAGATTGCGCTGACGGCGGCCATCGTGGAGCGCTTCCGCTCCCGCTTCGGTGAGCAGGTGGCCGTGCTGCACAGCCGCCTGGGCGAGGGCGAGCGCTTCGACGAGTGGAGCCGTGTGCACCGGGGCGAGGCCACCATCGTGATCGGCGCGCGCAGCGCCGTGTTCGCGCCCCTGCACAACCTGGGGCTGGTCATCGTGGATGAGGAGCACGACAGCTCCTACAAGCAGGAGGAAAGCCCCCGCTACCAGGGCCGTGACGCCGCGCTGATGCGCGCCTACAAGGCCGGGGCCGTGGCCGTGCTGGGCAGCGCCACGCCGGCCCTGGAGTCGGTGCGCAACGTGGCGCTGGGCAAGCTGACGCGGCTGGTGCTGGGCGAGCGGGTTTCGGCGCGGCCCATGCCCGAGGTGGCCCTGGTGGGGCTGCGCGCCACGCCCCGCCAGCCGGGCAGCATCATGTTCTCCAGGCAGCTCGTGGAGGCGCTGCGGGCCACGCTGCTGCGCAAGGAGCAGGCGATCCTGTTTCTCAACCGCCGCGGCTTCGCCCAACTGGCGCGCTGCAAGGGCTGCGACGCGCCGGTGCTGTGCGACAACTGTACCCTGGCCCTGACCTATCACCAGGTGGCCGGACAGTTGCGCTGCCACCGCTGCGACTTCCAGCGCGCCCTGCCCGAGCGCTGCCCCGACTGCGGCGCGCCGGAGATCGAGCTGGTGGGGCTGGGCACCGAGCGCATCGAGCAGGAGGTGGGCATCGTTTTTCCCGAGGCGCGGGTGCTGCGCATGGACAGCGACACCCTGCGCGCGCGGGGCGAGCTGGAGCGCATGCTCCAGGCCATCCGCGACCGGGACTACGACATCATCATCGGCACACAGATTCTCAGCAAGGGGCACGACTTCCCCCATATCACGCTGGTCGGGGCGGTGCTGGCCGACCTGTCCCTCAACCTGCCCGACTTCCGCGCGGCGGAGCGCACGTTTCAGCTGCTGACCCAGATGGCCGGGCGCGCCGGGCGGGGCGACCAGCCGGGCACCGTGATGATCCAGACCTACAATCCGGAGCATTACAGCCTGGTGCACGTGATGGATCACGATGCGGCGGCCTTCGCCCAGGACGAGCTGGCCATGCGCGAGGAGACGGGCGCCCCGCCCTTCTCCTGCCAGGCGCTGGTGTGGAGCAGCAGCGCGGAGGCGGCGCGCGCCCAGGGCCTGGCCGAACAGGTGGCGGCCCACCTGCGCGCCGCGGCGGGCGCGCCCGTGACCGTGCTGGGGCCGGTGGAGGCGCCCATCCGGCGGCTGAACAACCGCTATCGCTGGATGGTGCTGCTGCGCGCGCCGGCCATGGCGCCCATCCACCGGGTGCTGTCGCGGGTGCTGGACGGCCCCGCCATCGCCCCCCAGGGCAAGGACCGCCTGATCGTGGACGTGGATCCCTATAACCTCTTGTAGGGAGACCGCCCCCAAGCTGGACAGGCCGGTGGGGGAACGCGTCCCTCCACACCCCCCGCATACGGATGAGGGTTGGAAGACAGGCCACTGCCGCGCGGTGCATCGACACCGGGGCCGCCATCGCTTGCGGTGGGGAAGCCGGGTCGCCGAGGAACGTGGCGCGGCGCGCCATCGCAAAGGGGGCGGCCAACGCCGGCGCAGGGAGTCACACCCAGAGGAAGCGGCGCATGCGGATGTTTAGGATCAGCGCTACGCCGATCATCAGCGAGAGCATGGACGATCCGCCGTAGCTGAAGAAGGGCAGCGGCACACCCACCACGGGCAGCATCCCGATGGCCATGGCGATGTTGGTCAGGGCCTGAATGGTGATCAGCGCGGTGACGCCCATGGTGAGAAAGGCGCCGAAGCGGTCCTGGGTCTGCAGCACGATCGACATGCCCCGCCCGATCAGCAGGCCGTACAGGGCCAGCAGCCCGAAGGCTCCCACGAAGCCCCACTCCTCGGAGAAGATGGAGAAGATGAAGTCCGTGTGCCGCGCCGGCAGGAAGTTCAGGGAGCCCTGGGTGCTGTTGCCGAAGCCCTTGCCCCAGAACCCGCCGCTGCCGATGGCCACCTTGGACTGGATCACGTGGTACCCCGCACCCAGCGGATCCTTGTCGGGGTTGATGAAGGTGATCAGCCGCCGTTGCTGGTAGGGCCGCAGCAGCAGGCTGATGTAGGGCTTGAAGGAGGCCTTGTCCACCGCGTCGATCGCCGCCTCGTCGGTGATCGGTCCCATCTGGGAGGCCAGGGCTGCATGAAAGCTGGAGCGCAGGTGGTAGCGCTCCCCATCGGCCTGCACGGCGCGGCTTTCCACGCCCTGCTTGTGCAGTACCAGGGCGGTCTCGCGGGTAAGCTCGTAGAAACCGAAGTGAAACGCGCCGATGAGCAGCATGATGGCCACAAAGCCCGCCGCGCCCAGATAGGCCACCACTCGCATGCGCAGGCCGCCCAGCACGAGCATGGGAAACAGCACCGCCAGCAGGATCACCGCCGTGCCCAGGTCCGGCTGCCGCACGATGAGGGCGAAGGGCACCAGCACCAGCAGCAGGGGCACCAGCATACCGCGCCAGCCCAGGCCCAGTGTGCGCCGCGTGTCACGAAAATAGTAGGCCACCGAGAGGATGGTGGTGAGCTTGATGAACTCCGAAGGCTGCACGGCCACGGGGCCGATGACGAACCAGCGCTCCACGGGCGAGCCCGCACTGCCGCTGCCGTAGAACAGCAGCAGCACCAGCGACATGCAGCCCAGGCCATGCAGCACATAGGCCCAGTTACCGATGGTGCGGAAGTCCACCAGCAGCACCAGAAAGCCCACGGCCAGCCCGATGCCCAGCCAGTTGAGCTGGCGCAGCCACAGCGTGCTCCCCTGGGCGAAGCCCTCGGAGGCCGAGTAGATGGCCATGATGCCCGTGAGGGAGATGACCAGCACCAGCCCGAAGAACACCCAGTCGAAGTTGGCGAGCAATCGTCTGTCGAACATCTGGCTTCCTCTTGGCCCTGCCCTGGCGTGTCCGGTGCCGCGGTGGCGCGGATGATGGCGATGACATTAGCCGCCGGTTGTGGAAACATCGGTGAAAACCGATCATCCGCCGCGGCACGGCCCCCGAACGCGGGCCGGCGCGGCCCCTGCCCGCATTTTCTATCATGACAGAACAGCACGCACGTACCAATGCCCGCACGTACCGCATTCTCCTGGCCAAGCCCGGCCTGGACGGACACGACCGTGGGGTGCACGTCATCGCCTCCGCCCTGCGCGACGCGGGCTTCGAGGTGATCTACACCGGCCTGCGCCAGACGCCGGCCTCCATCGTGCAGGCGGCGATGCAGGAGGACGTGGATGCCATCGGGCTGAGCCTGCTCTCCGGCTCGCACATGACCCATTTCACCCAGGTGCTGGAGGAGATGCGCGCCCACGGCATGGACGACGTGCTGCTCTTCGGCGGCGGCATCATTCCCCACGAGGACATGGAGAAACTCCAGTCCCTGGGCGTCGGGCGCCTGTTCGGTCCCGGCACCCCCCTGGGCGACATCGTGTCCTACCTGAACGAGGCGATCCCCGCCCGCCGCGGCGACGGCGTGTAGCCGCTGCCCTCAGCGCCGCTCCCGGCGCTGGTTGATCGCCTGATCCAGATTGAAGGCCGAGGAGATCAGCCCCAGGTGCGTGAAGGCCTGGGGAAAGTTGCCCAGATGCTCCGCGCGCGGCCCCAGCTCCTCGGCGAACAGGCCCAGGTGGTTGGCATAGCCCAGCATCTTCTCGAAGACCAGCCGCGCCTTGTCCACCTCCCCCGCCTGGGCCAGGCTGTCCACGTACCAGAAGGTGCACATGCAGAAGGTGCCCTCGCCCCCGTCCATGCCGTCGGCGGCCGACTCGCCCTGCTTGTAGCGGAAGAGCAGGGAATCCTCGGCCAGGTCTTCCTCGATGGCGTGCAGCGTGGAGAGCCAGCGGGGGTCCGTGGGGCTGATCAGGCTCATCAAGGGCATCAGCAGGTTGGAGGCATCCATGGAGCGCGAGCCCGCATGCTGGATGAAGGCGCGCCGCTTGGGATTCCAGAAGGCCTGGAAGATCTCCTGGTAGATCATGTTGCGCGTGGCCATCCAGGAGTTGACCGGCGCGGGCAGGGAGCGCTTCATGGACAGCTTGATGCCCCGGTCCACCGCCACCCAGCACATGACGCGGGAGGAGAGGAAGTCCCGCCGGCCGCCACGCACCTCCCAGATGCCCTCGTCGGGCTGCCGCCAATTGGCGCAGACCCAGTCGATCAGGCTCACCAGGTTGCGCCACAGGTCGTAGTGCACCGGCTCCCCGTGGGCGTCGTAGAGGAACACGGAGTCCATCAGCTCCCCGTAGATGTCGAGCTGCAACTGGTCGAAGGCGCCGTTGCCCACGCGCACGGGCGAGGAGCCGCGATAGCCCTCCAGGTGGGGCAGAACGGTCTCGGTCAGCTCGTGCCGCCCGTCGATGCCGTACATCACCTGCAGGGAGCCGTCCGGGTTGAGCTCGTTGCAGCGGTTCTCGATCCACTGCATGAACTGCTTGGCCTCGTCCGTGTAGCCCAGCCGCACCAGGGATTGCAGGCTGAAGGAGGCATCGCGGATCCACGTGTAGCGATAGTCCCAGTTGCGCTCGCCGCCCACCTTCTCGGGCAGGCCGAAGGTGGGCGCGGCGATCAGGGAGCCATGGGTTTCCGAGGTGAGCAGCTTGAGCACCAGGGCGGAGCGGTTGACCATCTCCCGCCAGCGGCCGTGATAGGTGGAGCGCTCCACCCAGCGCTGCCAGTACGTCACCGTTTCCAGGAACGCCTCATCCACGTAGTCCGGCGCCTCGCTGGGGCTGCTCATGCCGGGCTGTACCTGCTCCAGGACGAAGGCGGCCGATTCCCCCGAGGAGAGCCGGAAGTCGGCCTGGGCGTCGCCGCCCACCAGCTTCATGGGCACGGTGGAGCGCAGCCGCACGGCCATGGGCGTCGGGCCCTTGGTGGTGAAGAGCACCGTGCCGCCCTGCTCCTCGGCGGTGTGGTGGCCCCGGGCATAGTCGAAGCGCGGCGCGCAGATCATGTGGAAGTTCACCTCGCCACGCACGGTGGAGACGCGGCGGATCACCGTGCGGGATTGGGTGCCGCCGTTGCGGCGGCCCAGCGGCATGAAGTCCGTGATCTCCGCCACCCCGGAATCGTCCAGGAAGCGGGTGAGCAGGCAGTTGGTGTCCGGCAGGTACATCTGCCGGCTTTCCGCCTCATGCAACTGGGGCATGATCTGGAAATGCCCGCCCTTCTCGTGATCCAGCAGGGCGGCGAAGATGGTGGGGGAATCGAACGTGGGAAAGGACAGCAGGTCGATGGAGCCGTGCTTGCCCACCAGGGCCACGGTGTTCAGGTCGCCGATGACGCCGTAGTCCTCGATGGGTTGGTAGCCGTCCATGGTCATCCCGTGGCGGGCGCGGCCCGCGATTCGTCAGACCGGCGCGCAGGCCGGGCGGCGCTTCCTCATCGCGTCGGGATCGCCATCTGCTTGATCAGCTTGAACAGGTACGAACGGCTGATGCCCAGCAGCTTGGCTGTCAGCATCTTGTTATTGCCCGCCATCTGCAAGGCTTCGGCCACCAGCTTGCGCTTGTAGTCCCGCACGAGGGTATCGAAGCTGGCCCCTTCCTGGGGCAGGGCGCCTTCCATCTCGCCGATCTGCACGCTCTCCGGGAGGGCCTCCAGGCCGATGGTGCTGCCTTCGCTGAGGGCCACGGCCCGCTCGACGAAGTGCTGCAACTCCCGCACATTGCCCGGCCAGTGGTAGTCATGCAGAAAGCGCAGCACTTCCCGGGAGAAGGTCAGCCGCTCCGACCGGGAGAAGGCCTCGATGTAGTGGCGCAGGAAATGGTCGGCGATCAGCTTGATGTCCCCGCGCCGCTCGCGCAAGGGGGGCAGGTGAATCGTGAACACGTTGATGCGGAACATCAAGTCCTCGCGGAACTGGCCCTCGGCCACCATCTGGCTCAGGTCGCGATGGGTCGCGGCGATGAGGCGGAAGTCCGTGGCGATGGACTGGTTGCCGCCCAGCCGCTCGAACTGCCGCTCCTGCAGCACCCGCAGGAACTTGGCCTGCATGGACGTGCCCAGGTCGCCGATCTCGTCCAGGAACAGGGTGCCCTGGTCCGCATATTCGAACTTGCCCTTGCGCCGGTCGATGGCGCCGGTGAAGGCCCCCTTCTCGTGACCGAACAGCTCGTCCTCCACCAGCGTGTCCGAGAGCACCGCGCAGTTGAGCGGCACAAAGCGGCGCGCCTTGCGGTCGCTGAGCTGGTGAATGGCCTGGGCAAAGACCTCCTTGCCGGTGCCGGTCTCCCCATGAATCAGCACCGAGACGGGCGTGGGCGCGATGCGCCGCACCTGCTGCACGATGGCCTTGATCTGGGGATCGACGCCGATGATGCCCAGCTCCCCGGCCCAGTCCTCCGCGTCCCTGCGCGGGGGGAGCTCGACGGCCTGCCCGGCCCCGTCACCCCCGGTCACGCGCAGCGGCGCGCCCAGGGCCTGGAGCCGCGCGGCCCGGTTGAGAATCACCGTCAGCTCGTCGGTGGCGATGGGTTTGCGGAAGATGTCGAACACGCCCATGTTCAGCAGTTTGGCCGCGATGTCTTCCCGATCCTGCTGTGTGGTGATAATAACGAAAGGAGCCACCTGGCGGCGCAACAGGCCTTCGATGAAGGAGACGCCCACGGAAATGTCCGGGTCGCCCTGCTCGTGCAGCCCGCTCAGGATCGCATCGGGGGCGTAGTTTTCCAGCACCCCGACGGCCTCCTCGCGGCTGGCCGCCTCCACCAGATCATGGTCCCGGCGCAGCGCCCAGAAGAGCTGCCGCCGGCTGACCTCGTTTTCGTCAATGACCAGAATCTTCATGCGGGTTTGCCGCTCCGTGCATCAATCACAGGACATGCGTCAAGGGAGTTTCCGTGCTTAGCTGGTCGGACATGCCGCGGCCGATCGTGTGCCTGGCGCCCATGGACGGCATCACCGATTCCGCCTATCGCCGCATCGTGCGGGAGCTGGCGCCGGGGGTGATCCTGTTCAGCGAATTTACCAGCGCCGACGGTTTTTTGCGCAGCGAAAAGTTGCGGCGGCGTCTGGACTATCGCCCGGAGGAGCACCCGTACTTCGTCCAGCTTTTCGGCAACACCCCCGACACCTTCGCCGAGGCGGCACGGGCCCTGGCGCAGGCAGGGGTGGCGGGAATTGACATCAACATGGGTTGTCCGGCGAAAAAAATCGTTGCGTCTCAACATGGTAGCGGCCTGATGAAAGATGTCAATCTGGCCTGCCGCATCGTTTCCGCCGTGGCCCGGGCCTGTGGGCTGGAAGTCTCGGTGAAGACCCGGCTGGGCTGGCGCGACAGCCAGGATCTGGTGCCCTTCACCCGCGCCTTGCAGGATGCCGGGGCCTCGCTGATCACGATTCACGGCCGCACCTACGCCCAGGCCTTCGGGGGCGCGGCGGACTGGACGCCCATTCACGGACTCAAGGATGCCCTGCGCGTACCGGTGCTGGGCAACGGCGATGTGGCCGACCATGCCGACGGGCTGGCGCGCATGGGGCCGCTGGACGGGTTCATGATCGGGCGAGCCGCCATCGGCAATCCCTGGGTCTTCCGCACACACGCGGCGGGACTCCCCAGCCTGGCCGAGCGCATGGCCGTGGTGCGGCGCCACTACCAATATACCCGCGAGAGCAAGTCGCCGCGCCATGCGCTGATCGAGTTCCGCAAGCATCTGGCCGGCTACCTGCGCGGCTTTGCCGACGCCCGCGCCGTACGGCGGCACGTGATGACCCTGGAGGACGAGGGCGCGTTTCTCGCGTTGCTGGACCGGATTGCGGCGGAAACGCCGCCCCTGGCCCGGGCCAGCTAGGCCATGGAGCAGGCCATCGCCCTGCTGGAGCCGTTGCTGCTGCCGCGGCGCATCCAGCGCATGCGCGAGGTGCTGGCCACGCGCAGCGACCATGTGGCCTTCGTCTTCGAACGCATGGTGGACCCCCACAACCTGAGCGCGGTGCTGCGCTCGCTGGATGCCATCTCGTTCCAGGATGTCTACCTGATGGCACCCCAGGAGCGCGTGGTGCTCTCCCGGGCCATCACGCAGGGCACGGAGCGCTGGCTGAGCGTGCAGTCCCACGAGGATCCGGCGGCCTGCCTGGCCGTGTTGCGTGAGCGGGGGTACCGCATTTATGCGAGCCATGTGGCGCCCGACCGGGGCCTGCCCCTGCAGGCACTTGATGTGAGCCGGCCCCTGGCGCTGGTCTTCGGCAACGAGCATGGGGGGGTGTCGGATGCGGTGCTGGCCCAGGCGGACGAGACGTTTCACATTCCCATGCACGGCTTCGTGGAAAGCCTGAACCTGTCCGTCGCCGCCGCCATCAGCGCCCATCATCTGCGCGAGCGCATGGACGCCCTGGCCGCCGCGTCGCCGGATGCCGCGCGCTTTCTGCTGCCGCCGGCGCGGCAGCGCGCCCTGTATGCCCGCTGGCTCTACCAGTCCGTGCGCCACGCGGAGCGCATCCTGGCCGAGGCGGGCTGCGACTGGGCACCCGCGGACTGAGCCGGGTGAAAGCCCGTCGCCGGGTTGGCGTCGCCGACCGGCGGTCTCACCCCGTCCGACGGCCGGCCACGCCGCGGCAATGCCACCGGAGACACGACCACGCCGCCTCCGCCGTTGAGCATGGCGCGTGGGCAACACCAAGACGCGACAGGATTATGCCATCGGCCCGGCTTCCGCACCGCTGGTAGTGTCTCAGTTTGAAAACTTGCGCCCCGCTGTCAGGTAAGCCGACAGGCGTGGGACGCTATCCAGGCGGGCTGCATGACCATGCTGTGCAGGCGCAGCCTGCGCATGGGCGGGTCGGGCGGGAAAACAACCCATGCAGCCCGCCGGTGGATTGCCACCCGACGATGGGATTGCCCCCACGTGTCAATTCAACCTGAGACACGACCACGCCGCCTCCGCCGTTGAGCATGGCGCGCGGGCGGTGCTACACTCCGACATTTGACCGCCCGCCGCGCCGCCGACTGCACCGTGCGCGCGACCGGGCCAGGCAACCCGAGACCCAGCGAGCCCATGGGCATCATCGTTCAGAAATTCGGCGGCACCAGCGTGGGGAGCGGCGACCGGCTGCGCATGGTGGCCGACATCATCGAAAACTCCCGCAAGCGTTCCCCCATCATCGCCGTGGTCTCGGCCATGAGCCCCACCCGCAAGGCCGAGGGGACGACCAATCTCTTGCTGGAGGCATCGCAACTCGCCCTGGAAGGCGAACCCTTCGCCGGGCCGTTGAGCCGCATCGAGGCGCTGCACCTGGCGGCCATCGAGGTGGCCATCAGCAACCGGGATTTGCGGCGGGAGATGCAGGATGCGCTGGAAGACGAGCTGAACCGGCTGCACAGCTTTTTGGAGGCCATCGAGGTCATCCGCGAACTCTCCGCGCGCTCCGAGGATGTGCTGCTCTCCACCGGCGAGCGGCTCAGCGCCACCCTGCTTGCCGCCACGCTGCGGGACCGGGGGTTGCCCGCGCGGCTGGTGGACCTGACCTATGCCGTGCCGGAGGGGCGGCGCTCGGTGGACCCCCTGTTCTTTCGCGGGTTGCAGCCGCGCTTCGCGGAGCTGTGCCGGCCCCAGGACGAAGACATCCCCATCGTCACCGGTTTCTTCGGCCTGGTGCCGGGGGGGCTGCTGAATTCCATCGGCCGGGGCTACACGGATTTCACCGCGGCGCTGGTGGCCGCCGGCCTGGGCTATGGCGAAGCGGACGAGATGCAGGTGTGGAAGGAGGTGGACGGCATCTTCACCGCCGATCCGCGGCGCGTGCCGACGGCCCGCGTACTGCCCAGCATATCGCCCATCGAGGCCAGCGAGCTGACCTACTTCGGCTCCGAGGTGCTGCATCCGTTCACCATGGAGCGGGTCACCTCGGCGCGCATCCCGATCCGCATCAAGAACACGTTCAACCCGGACGGCCCGGGCACGGTGATCCTGGAAGGCGATCCGGAGCGGGCGGTGCCGGTCACCGCCGTGACGGCCAAGAGCGGCATCACCATCTTCTCCGTGCTCTCCAACCGCATGTACAACGCCTACGGGTTTCTCTCCCGCGTGTTCAACGTGCTCAACGACCATGGCGTGGTGGTGGACCTGGTCTCCACCTCGGAGGTGAGCATCTCCTGCACGGCGGAACGGGCGGAAACGGTGTACGCGGCCCGCAGCGACCTGGAGCAGCTCGGCGATGTCTCGATTCTGGAGGACCGCGCCATCCTGGCCATGGTGGGGCGCGGCATGAAGTACGCGGTGGGCACGGCGGGCAAGATGTTCTCGGCCCTGGCCGGCGCGGGGATCAACATCGAGATGATCTCCCAGGGGGCCTCGGAGATCAACATCTCCTGCGTGGTCACGAACGATCAGGCCGAGCCGGGCCTGCGCGCCATCCATGCCGCGTTTCTGGAACAGCCATGACCGGGCGCAAGGCGGCACGGCTCTACGACAAACTGGCCGCGGCCATGCCGGCGCCCCAGTCCGAGCTGCACTTCGGCTCCCCCTTCGAGCTGCTGGTGGCCGTGATCCTCAGCGCCCAGGCCACGGACAAGTCGGTCAATCTGGTCACGGCGGAGCTGTTCCCCCGCTGCAACACGCCCCAGGCGCTGCTGGCCCTGGGGCTGGCAGGGCTGGAGCAGGCCATCCGGCGCATCGGGCTGTACAAGACCAAGGCGCGCAATATCCTGGCAGCCTGCGAGATGCTGCTGGCCCGGCATGGGGGCGAGGTGCCCCGCGAGCGGGAGGCGCTGGAGGCGCTGCCGGGCGTGGGCCGCAAGACCGCCAACGTGGTGCTCAACGTGGCCTTTGGCGCGCCGACCATCGCGGTGGACACCCATGTGTTCCGCGTGGCCAACCGCACGGGCCTGGCGCCGGGCAAGACCGTGCGCGACGTGGAGGACGGGCTGCTGCGCATCACGCCCCAGCGGCACCTGCAACACGCCCATCACTATCTGATCCTGCACGGGCGCTACGTGTGCAAGGCGCGCCAGCCGGCCTGCCCGACCTGCGTGATTGCCAAGGAATGCGAGTACGGCGCGAAGACGGTGGCCTGAAGCCGGTAGCCTGAAGACGGTGTTTCCCACACCGCGCCTCACACACCCGGCCGTAATCACGGTGCTGCAAACGCGGCATTGCAGGCACCGTGTTGCGAACGCCGTGTTTCGGGCACAGCTCAGGCCGATTGGGCCATCGGCGAGTGACGCCGCACCTGGAGCTCCAGCATGACGGCGCCCGCCGCGCTCTGGAAGGCGAGCACGAGCCGGCGATGCTCCGCCGGCAACGCGGGCAGCGGCCCGGCGATGAGCGCCGGAATTCCCGCGCGCACCATCACGCCGTACTCACTGAGCAGGCGCCGGGTTTCGCCGCAGATCATGTTCACCAGCTCACCGGCGGTTTGCAGATCTTCCGGTGACAGGTGCTCGACGGCGGTACCCAGCATGTTGCCCACCAGTTGCTTGAGGCAATCTTCCTCGAAGGAGGCGAGCAGAATGCCTTGCAGGTCACCCTCCAGCGCGATGCTGCTGGAAACCATGGGCCCCGCGGCGGGCGGGCGGGCGGTGGTCACGCCGGCGGGGGATACGGCGACCTGGGCCATCATCTCCAGCACGCTCTGCGTGGCCTGGGTCAGCAGATCGGCAACCAGCGGTGGGGTGGCGGGGGCTGTTTCCACGGAACCTTTCTCCACGGGGCCAGTTTCCACGAAAATTGTCTCCACGGGGCCTGTTTGCACGGAACTTGTTTGCACAGCACACGGTGCCTGGCTGCACCCTGGGGGCGCCGCGGGCGGCCCGGCGTCGGGTGGCGCATCATCCGGCAACGTCGCTGCCGGGGGCGAAGGGGCGGCCGCAGGAACGGACGCGCCCGGACGATTCACGATCCACCGCGACACGGCGAGGCGCCGGCGATGAGAAAACTGGTTGTGCTCCTGACCCTCGTGCTGAGTGCCAGCGGCATCCTGCTGGTGCTGCTGCGTCAATTGGCACCCGAGGCGGAATGGGTCAAATGGTTCTCGCTGCTGCACACCTGGGGAGGCAACTTCTATCTGGTGCTGTTCCCGCTGTATGCCTGGGACCACATTTCCACCAACCGCGCATGGCTGCGTGTGCCGGCGCTGGTGACCGCGTCGGGCATGGTGCAGACGCTGGCCGCCGCGCTGCTGATGGCCACCGGTGTGCTCCTGCTGCTCTATGGCAGCGGGGTCTGGCCGTCCGTGCGGCTGACCCACCACTGGCTCACCTACGTGCTGGGCGGTGCGCTGCTGCTGCACACCCTGTCCCGCAAGCACCGCTGAGCCCGCCGGGGCCCGCAATCTGCCAAAGTCTTCCACCCGCCGGGGCCTTCAGCCGGCCTTGGGCGGTTCCGGCTCCTCCTCGGCCGGTGCTTCCTCTCCCTCCACGTGGGGCTTGAGGGTGATCTCGTCGAACTTGAACTGGGTCTGCAGCAGCTCCACCTCCCGCTCGTCCACGGTGTGCACCATGCGCACGTCGACGATCTCCTCCTCCGCCCCCTCTTCCTCGGGCTCCTCGTTCTCGTCGAAATCGATGTGGCAGGTCAGCTCACCCTTGCCCAGGGTCACGGACAGGTGTCGGCTGAGATCGTTGGTTTCCTCCAGCGCCGTGACACCCCCGGTGAACTGCACGGTGCACTGCCCGTTGCTGGCCGTGAAGGTCACGTCAGCACCCTTGAGGTTGCTGAAGAAGATGCCCAGATTGAATGCCAGCATGAAATCACCACCTGCGGTGCGCGAAGCTACTGCGCCGCTGCGTCTGTCCGAGTGCCCGGCTGCCGGTGCGGTTCGGGATTCGCCGCTGCCCGCGCCTGGAATTCCTGCAGGCGCTGTTCATAAAAGGCCACGGAGGCATCGCCCGTGCCCGCGTCCTGCCGGGCCAGCCGCAATGCGCGGCGGGCCGCCTGCTGGGCGTCCTGGTACCGGCCATTGCCCGCGTAGGCTTCGGCCAGGGTATCCCAGGCGTAGGCGGCATCTTCCAGCGCCACGGCGCGCTGGGCCAGGGTCAGCCCCTCCCGGCGTTCCGTCGGTGCGGCCCGGGGCTTGGTGACGAGAATCCAGCCCAGGTTGTTGAGCGCCCGCGGGTCATCGGGCCGCCACGCCAGCCATTGGCGAAAATACCCCGCCGCGGCCGCCGTATCGCCCCGCGAGAGGGCCCGCGCGCTGAGCACCTGCATCGCCAGCACCGCCTGCGGCGTGCCCGCTGTTGCCGTGTCCAGCCGCCCCTCGGTCAGCCGGTCGGCCCAGACCTGTTCCGCCACAAAGCCTACAACACTTGACCCGGAAAACATAGCTTGCAGCCCCAGGGCCGCCACCATCCCCACAATGAGCAAACCCTTGAGCCGGGCCACTTTGCGGTGATGACGCACCAGCAATTGCGGCTCGGACTGGGCCGCTTCCAGGAAGCCGATGCGCTGGGCGATGCCGAAGTGATGCCAGTTGCGCTGCTCCAGCGCGATTCCGTTGAGCGCCGCCACCTTGGCCAATGCCCCGCGGAATGCCCCCACATGCCAGCGGGCCAGGGCATGGGCATCGGCCTGCCGCTCGAAGGCGCGGCTCAGCGCGCCCAGCCCATAGCGCAGAAACAACAGCACGATCACCAGCTCCGCGCCGACCAGCAGCAGCGGATCGGGGTTGAAGCCGAGCAGGGTCGTGCCCAGCCACACCTGCATCAGCACCGCCTGCAGGGCAATCAGCATGGCCCCGATGGCCAGCAGGTAGTACAGCAGGTGCCGCCGCCGCACATGGCCCGCCTCGTGGGCCACGATGGCGCCCAGCTCGTCCGGCGTGCAGGCCCGCGCCAGGGTATCGCCCACCAGCAAATAGCGCAGCCCGGGCAACATGCCGATCACGCCGGCGGTGGTGTAATTGGTGAGATGCTCGGGCCAGGCCAGCACGGTCATGCCGCGGATGCCGTTGGCCGCCAGCTCCGCGCGCACGCGCTGGGTCACCTCACTGTCGGCCAGGGGCCGCAGGCGCCAGCCGAAGCGGATCAGCGGGGGAATCACGGCGGCCATCATGGTGCCGTACAGCAGCAGACTGCCCAGGCCATGCAGCCACCAGGGCCAGCGGGCCATCTCCAGGGGCCCCGTGGCCACCTGGGCCAGCACGACCATGCCCGCGCCCGCCACGGCCAGCAGACCCATCACAGGCAGGCCCATGCGCAGGGTATGGCCCACTCGCGTGAGCCACTGCTGCCGCGCCGCCGGCTCGGTCAGCCAGCGGGGCCGCAGGGCCGGGGCCTGGGCCAGCGCATCGCTGATCCAGTAGTTGACCAGCATCCCCAGGGCCGCCAGTTCGCCGCCGCCGGCCAGCCCGTGCAGCGCGGCGGTGAGGGTCGCCTGGGCGGGAGACCAGGCGGCGAGGCCCAGCCACAGCGCCCCGTGCAGCACGCGCCGGGGGCCGAGCGCCATACTGTTACCGGCCATGCTGCTGCAGGCGGTGCTGCTACCGGCCATGCTGCTGCGGGCCGTGCTGTTGACGGCAGTGCTGTTGAAGGCAGCGTCATTGTCGGACCGGCCGTGGCGCCACCCGTGCCAAGCTTCGCCCAGCCATGCCGCGGCCGGCCCCAGGGCCAACAGGCCCAGGTAGGCCAGCGCCGCCACATGCCCGGCGGCCCGCGCCGGCTCACCGGCACCGATGGCCAGCAGCGCGGCGTAGACGATCAGCAGGGGCAGAAACGGAATGAACATGGTCGTGCGAATCGCTCGGGATCAGTATTTCCAGCCCACGCCCACCAGGGTGCGCAGCACGGAGAGCACCGGGCCCGGCCCGAAATAGGAGGACTGGCTCACCTTCAGCGACGCCACGAAGCGGGAGCCCAGATCCATGCCCACCACGAAATGCAGGGGAATGAACGGCTCCAGCCGTGTGTCAAAATTGCGCTCGTCATGGTAGACGATCGTCCCGTCCATCACGCCCAGCCCCAGGCCCAGGCCGAGGAATGCCGAATTCCCCAGGCGGAAGTTGAGAAACTCGCTCACGCCGAACTCGATCACCTGGATGTTGCGCAGATCCGCTTCCACCGGCTGCCACTCCATGCGGCCGAAGTGGTAGCTGCGCGAGACGAACAGGCGGTTCTCCGGGCGCAGGGAGAGGGTGTAGTTCAGCCCCAGGTTCGCCACGATCTCCGCGTCGGGCATGGTGGAGGGCCGCACGGCCACGGGCACCTCGAATACGGCCTGCCAGGTCGGGGCCTGAATGCGCTCCGAATCGAAGCGGCGAAAGATGGAGTCCCCCTCGCCGAATTGGGCGTGCACCGCCGGGGGCAGCAGCATGCCGAGAAGCAGCATGGCGGCCACAAGCATGGCGGCCACGGGCATGGCGGCCACGGGCATGGCGGCCACGGGCATGGCGCGCGGCAGCAGACCCCTTACCGACCGGCGGCGCCGGATTTGCCTGTGCCCTGTGCGTGTCGCCAATGCGCGTCCCAGCCGGAAGGAATTTTCATGATCTCCGGCACGGCGCCGGGCTCACCTTCAGCGTACCGGAGCACCCTGAACCCGACAACACGCGACCTCGTTCAGGTCCCCGGCTCCTCCGGCGGCGTGGGCGCGGTGGCCGGCCGGGCGGGTTGCTTGGATCGGCGATTGGCCTGCCTGGGGGTCAGCGGTGTTTCCGGCTTGACGGGCTGGCCCGCTGCCGCCGCCCCGGGGGCCGGGTCTGTCTGGGCGGTGGACGCCGGCGCGTCCGCCGCCGCCCCGGCAGCGGGGGCATGCTTGTCCGCCATTTCCCCCGCCGGGGCCTGCTCAGCGGACACTTCGCCGGCAGGGCCATCGCCGGCAGGGCCATCGCCGGCCTGCTCAGGGGCGGCGGACGTGAAGTTCCGCGGCGGCGCCGCGGCGGTTGAGAAGTCCACGTCCGCCAGCATGTCGTCGGACATGATGCTGCGCTGGAGCGATATGCCGCCCCAGTCCACGCCGTCCAGCTCGCAGTGGTGAAAGCGCACCAGCTCCAGAGTCGCGCCTTCCCAGCGGGTATTGGACAGATCGCACTGGTTGAACACCGTGTATTCGAGCCGGGCATCGCGCCAGTCCGTCCCGCCGAAGCCGCACCGGAAGAACTGATGAGGCCGCTCCTGGCGCGTCAGGCTGATGCCGCGCAGATTGGCATGGGTGAAGCGGCATTCGCGATAGCGGTGCAGCCCCGCGAACGTCACATGGGTAAAGGAGATCCCGCTGAGGTCCAGGCCGGAGGCCACGCCCCCGCGCACCCCCTCCAGGGAGAAGGCGGCGTCGCCATAGCGCCGGCCCTGCTTCGCCACGGCCGGATCGAACAGCTGGGCCTGATGCAGGGGTGACATGTCCGCGGGCGGCCCTTCCGGGGCGGTCGGCAGCGCGTCTGGGGGTTCCGTGTCCATCGCTTCGGCCGTTGCGGACGGGGCCCCGGACGGCTGTCCTTCCGCCGGATGCCCCTGCGCCAAGGGGGCCTCGGCGGCATGCGCCGGGGGCGCTCCCTGGGCCGCGGCCGGGTCTTCCGCCGGGGGGTGCGCCGGCGCACCCTCCCCGGGCAGCTCCTCGGGCAGCGACAGCACGCCCTGCTGCTGCAATTCGGCCACGATCAGCTTATTGCGGGCCACGTAGCGCTGTCGCTCCGCCTCCAGATCCCGCGTGAGCTGCTTGTACATTTCCTCGGCGGAGGTCAGCGCGGCCCGTGTCTCCACCCGCTGGTGATGGCTGTGGGCATGCTCCAGGGTATTCAGCAGATCCCTCCATTGCTTCCACAGGTCCAGCCGCTTCATGCCCACATGGCGGTAGGGCTGCTGCAATTCCCCCACGTTGTCGCTGACCTGCGTCAGCCGGTGCTCCAGCCGGCGCACCTCATAGCCCAGCCGGGTCTTGGCCTCGCCGGAGGCCGCATAAAAGCGGCGCCGCATGCGGTCCAGGGCCGCCTGGACGGCGTCGATGGCGGGGGAGGGCAGCTCGGCGGGCAAGGGATTGGACGGCAGGGCATGGGGACGGAAGAAGATGCCCCACAGCAGGCGCCCCAGCAGCAGCACGCCGATGGCCCCCGTTGCGAGGAACAGGATCGTGGCAATGTCCAACGCGAATTTCATGGTCCCGCTCCGCCGGTGCGCGACTCCCCTGCCATCCGTCCATCCGTGCTGTACGATGGGCAGTATCCTTGTATTGTAATGGAAAAACTGTTCCATGCGGACATGCCGACGGGAATGTCGGCGGTTCCGACCTTGGCGGCACGTGTTATCGGCATCGCGCTCATGGCAGCTCCGTTCACCCTGATTCACATTTCCGATGTTCATGTCCACGGCTTGCCGCGCGATCCGCGTCAGTGGCTCTCCAAGCGGGCGCTGGGGGGACTGAATCTGCTGCTCAATCGGCGGCGGCGCTATCCGCCCGCGCGCATGCGGGCCCTGGTGGCCGATCTGGACGGGATGGCCTGGGACCAGCTGGTGCTCTCGGGGGATGTGACCCAGCTTGCCACGGAGGGGGAATTTGCCCGGGCCCGCGCGCTGCTGGCGCCCCTGCTGGCCCGGGGGCCGGGACGGGTCACGGTGATCCCGGGCAATCACGACCGCTACGTGGACGACCGGGGAGGGCGGGACGGCTTTGGCGATGCCTTCGGCGAGTATTTTGCCCCCTACGGGGGCCATGCCGGCATGACGGTCAAGCCCCTGTGCGCGGGCTGGTGGCTCTGTGGATGGGACAGCGCCCGGCCGGTGGGCTGGCTCTCGGCCGAGGGGGCCGTGCCCGAGGCGACCCTGGCCGCCACGGAAGCCTGGCTGGAAACCCTGCCGCCGGGCGACAAGGTGGTGCTGGTGAATCACTACCCCCTGCACTTCCCGCCGGGCTTCCATCGCAAGCGGCGCCACGACCTGGTCAACCTGGCAGCGGTGCGCGAGCGCGTGGCGGCATGGCCCGTGCGGCTGTACCTGCACGGGCACGACCACCACAACTGGGTTGTCACCCGGCCCGTGCCGGGGGGTACCCTGACCCTGGTCAATTCAGCCTCCTCCAGCCAGGTGCCGCGCCGGGGGCAGACCTCCAGCTATCACCGCATCCGGCTGGACGGCGACAGCATCGAGGTGGAGCCCATGGCCCTGAGCATCGACGGGTCCGCCACGGACTGACGGGCAGCGCATCCCCTGCCCCCTTCCTGCGCGATGATCCACCCTGGCGCATCATCCCGGCGCCCCTGGCGCATGGCCTTGATTGGGGTCCAAGGGCCATTGGCCCTTGGCGGGGTGTGGGGCTGCGCCCCACAGTCTCTCTTTGCGGCGCGTTAGGGACTGCCTCAGGTCTTACCCTTGCCGCCCGGCGGTTTGGCTTTTGTGGCGCGGCCCGTGCCGCGCGGCTTGGGCGGGGACTGTTCCAGGCGCTCCAGGCGGTCGCGCAGGCCCTTGTTTTCCTTGCGCACCGCGTCAATGTCGTCCTGCATGCGATCCATGGCCCGGCTGGGCGGGCTGCCTTCGCGAAGCAGGGTCATGGTCTCCTTGGCCAGCCGCACGATGCGCCCATCGGCTTCCTGGCCGGCCACCTGGGCCAGCAGGGGCAGGGCGTCCGCGTCGCCCATCTGCCCCAGGGCGCGCAGGGCCGCCAGCTTGCCGCGAAAGGTGGCCGCCGGGTTGTCCCGCTGGTGCAGCACGGGCGTCAGCCGCTCCAGGGCGCGCCGGCGCACATCCACGTCGCGCCGCCCCAGCCGTGCCAGGGCGCGCATGGCGCCCGCCCGGCTCAGTGGCGGCTGGCCATAGGCCACGCCCTCGGCCACCAGCTCCAGCGCCGCCGGGTCGCCCAGTTCCCCCAGGGCATCGAAGGCCGCCGTGCGGATCACCTCCAGATGGGAGGGGCGCTGCAGGCAGTCGGTCAGCAGGGGCAGGGCATCCGCCGCGCGGCATTTGCCCAGGCTGCGCGCCGCCTCCGCCTCCACGTAGTAGGACGGATCCCCCTCGCGCAGCAGGCGCAGCAGGGCGCGGGCCACCTTGGCGTCGTCGCGGAAGCCGCCCAGGGCCTCCACCACGCCCCGGCGGGCCTTGGGGTGATCGAGCCGCAGGCCGCGCAGCAGGGCATCGCGGGCCGCCGCGCCCCCGATGGCCGCCAGGGCCTTGGCGATCTGGCGCTGCACCCCCCAGAATTCATCCCGCTGCAACTGCCGCCCCAGGGCCTGCACCACCTGGCTGCCCGGCTGCTCCTGCAATGCCCGGGCGGCCTCAATACGTGCCACCGCGCCGGGTGCCTGGCGCAACTGGGTCAGCAGCATGTCCTGGGGCAGCTTGAGCGTCACGGCCTTGGGCGGGCAGGCATGGTGCGGGTCCAGCACGACGGCCTTGGGCCGCCGGGGCAGGGCCAGCAGCAGGCGCGTCACCTCTCCTGTCACCTCGATGGTCTGCTCCTGCCACGTGGTGCCGCTCAGCAGGGCCAGCCGCAGGGGCAGGCGGAACCAGCGGCGGGGTCGGGGCTGGTTGTCGGATGCCGTGTCGCCCCGTTCCAGGGGCTCGCTCTGGGTGATGGTGAGCACCAGTTGCCCCGGCTCGTCCTCCCAGGTGGCCTCCACGGTGAGGGCCGGGTAGCCGGCGCCGTGGATCCACTGGTCGAACCACCAGTCCCGGTTCACCCCGGTCACGCGCTCCACGCTGCGGGCCAGATCCACCGTCTCCGCCACGCCCTCCCGGTGGGCGCTCAGATAGTCGCGCAGCACGTCGCGGAAGGGCTGCTCGCCCAGCAGATCGTGCAAATGGCGCAGGCGCACGGCGCCCCCCGGGTACAGGTGCGCATCGAACAGGTCGATGGGCTCCTCGTAGCGGTTGGTCACCAGGGGGCGGCGGTAGTTGGCGTCCTCGGCGAAGTAGGCCTGGGCGTCCTCCCAGCAGCGGTACTGGTATTCCGCCTCGCCGTGTTCGGCGCGCAGCCAGATGGCCTCCATGTAGGTGGCGAAGGATTCGTGCAGCCAGGCATGGGCCCAGGCGCGCGCCGTGACCAGATTGCCGAACCAGGTGTGCGCGGCCTCGTGGGCCACCAGATCGTCCGAGCTGAAGTCCAGGTGCGCCCGGTCGTCGTGCAGCGTGAGATCGGTCTGGGTGGTGACGGTGAAATTTTCCATGCCGCCGAAGATGAAATCCGGCACGGCGATCTGGGTGTACTGGGCGTGGGGGTAGGGCACGCCGGTGAAGTCCGCCAGGGTCTGGAGAATGCGCCCCGTGTTTCCGAAGGCGTTGCGCGCCTCGGCTTCCCGTCCGCGCTGGGCGAACCAGCGCACGTCCACCTTGCCCTGCCGCTTGTGCGCCCCGGTAAAATCCCCCGCCACGATGGAGAACAGGTAGGTGGCATAGGGGATGTCCATGCGGTAGTGCCACAGGTCCGTGTCCCGCGTGGCGCCCGGGGTGTGCTTGACCAGCTCGCCGTTGGAGAGGGCAAAGCAGCCCCGCGGCACCGAGAGCAGCGCCTCGCTGGTCTGCTTGGCCGAGGGCGTGTCCAGGCAGGGGAAGTAGTAGCGCGAATCCTCGTCCTGCCCCTGGCTCCAGGCCGTGCGGAAGCGATCCGGATAGGCCGCGTCGGGCAGGGTGAAATAGAACCCGGCGGCGGGATTGGTCACCCCGTGGCGGATGTCCAGCACGATCCGCTCGCCCCGCGCCACCGCCTTGGGCAGGGTCACCACCAGGGTGCGGCCCGTGTTGTCGAAGCTCAGCCTGCGGCGGCCCAGGGTCACGCTGTCGATCTCCAGCCCCACGGCCTGGAGCGTCACCTGCCGCACGGTCTCCGCCCGCACCTCCAGGGTGTGGGTGGTGGTGCCCGCGATGCGCCGGGCAGCGAAGTCGATGTGCAGCGCCAGCCGCATGTGCCGCCCCACCACGGGCAGTTCGGGCACGAATTGGGGCAGGGTGCCCTCGGGCATGAAGGGGCGGCGCTCGTCGGCTCGCGCCCAGTGCAGGTTGTGCTCGCCAAGGCGGTGGTACTTGCAGGTCTGGATGAGGCGGTTCATGGGTCTCCGTGGGACAGCATGAGGGGCGGTGCCGGTGAGGGGCGGTGCCGGTGGGGGGCGGTGCCGGTTGAAGGGCGGTGCCGGTTGAAGGGCGGTGCTACAGCGGTAGATGATAGGCCAGGGTCAGGGTGGCTGCCCAGACCCGCACGAGCTTGCCGCCGCCATCCGCGGTGAGCCGCAGTTGCAACGTGAAGGGCGGGGCAAAGGCATAGTCGGCCATCAGCCCTCCCACGGCCAGAGCCTCCGTATCCTGTACCGGGGCGCCGTCGTCCGCCGGAAGGAACGTGTAGCGCCGGCTCATCACCCCCGCACCATAGCCCAGGTACAGGGTGCGCAGGGGCGAGAACCCGTGGAAGACCCACAGCTGGTCCGATTCGAAGGCCAGGAAATCCACCGCCTGCCCGTCCAGGGTGGTGTTCTCGGGCAGGTCCCGGCGATAGATGCGCCGCGCATAGCCCACCCGGAAGTCGCCCAGAATCGCATCCAGGCTCAGCAGCACACCGTCGGCGAAGGGCGGCTTGCCATCCAGCGCGGTGTCCAGCGCGGGGGACTGGACATGCATCTGCTGAATGCCCAGCCCGAAGCGCAGCCCGCGGCTCAGGTCGATGGTCTGCAGGGCGCCCTGGGTGTCGGCCGGGCGGGCCAGGCGGTCCACGCCCGGGGGCACGAATGCCTGGGCCGCCGCGCTGCCCGCGCCCAGCCCCAGGAAGAGGGCGGCCAGCAGCACCGCCGCCAGGGTTGCCGCCGGCGCGCGCCGGGCTTGCCGCTGCAGGGTCATGGGCCAGGGTCTCATTGTGCCGCCCCCGCATCGAAGGCGCTCACACCGGTGGCGAGGCTGCGGCGGGTGCCGACGCTGAACAGGCCACCCAGATTGAACGTGAGCAGGATGCGGCGGTCCACGAAATACTCCAGGCTGTCGCCTTCCACGGTGGAGTCGAGCTGTTCCTGATAGGACAGCCGCACCGCATAGCAGTTGGGATGGTAGTCGATGTAGGCCTCGCCCAGCTCCACGCGCCGATCCAGGGGCGGCGGCTCGGGGCGCAGGTTCAGCGTGGTGCTCAGCCCCAGGGACACCGGGTCGTTCACGCGCACCTCTCCCGCGAAGCCCAGGGTGGTCTGTTCCGGGAACAGCTTGTTGTCCGGCGTGCGGTAGGTCAGGTCGTTCTGGATATACCTGATGGCCAGGCTGCTGCGCGGCGAGACCTGGCCGGAAATGTGAAACTGGGTCTCCGTGACCCGCGAGAGCTGGTGGTGGTAGCGGAACAGCACGTTGAGCAGCAGCCCATGGGTGGCCAGGCTCCCCTCCAGGATGGCGGGCAGCAGCGGCGCGCCCGCCTCCGTCTCCGGCGGATCGGGCAGCGGCGGACCGATCAGGCTCGGCGCCTCGTGCTCCCGCAGGCGGTCATAGCGCTGGATGAAATTCAGCCGCCCGATCTCGCTGGCCCGGCCCTGGGTGCGGCTGGTGCGCCCCAGCCACGTGTTCTCCAGGCGCAGGATCACCAGATCCTGGGCCACCAGGGGCTGCAGCACCAGCCCGGCGCGGGGCTGAGCCACATCGCCGCGCACCTGGCGAATCAGCCGCGGCCGCAGGATGTGCTTGATGTCGCTCCAGGGCCCGCTGTCCTGGGGAAACACGCGGGAGAGATTGTAGCGCAGCTCCAGCTCATATTCGTCCTGCATGCGGCCCTCGGCATCCAGCGCGACCTCGGGTGCATCCGCCTCCCGTTCCACCAGGGCGTCGTATGCCACGAAGTGCCGCCGCAGGGTGGGGCGGAATTCCAGCCCGGGCAGCAGGGTCAGGGGCAGGCCCACGGACGGCGTGATGGTGCTCACCACGCCGCTCAGCCCCTCCTCGGTCGTGAAGCGGGTCATGCTCGTGTCCGCCTCAACGGTCAGCGGCACCGCGGTGAACAGCCGATCCCCCAGGGTGGCCCGCAGGCGCGGCAGCAGCACCGGCCGCACGGCCTGATCGGTGAAGCTCTCGTCGTTCGCGTAGATGGATTCGCTGGTGAACTCCGCCTGCCGGTCGCCGCTGAGGGAGGCCTGCATCCAGTCCCACTGGTAGCTCAGGGTGCCCTGCTCCACCCGATAGGGGCTGTATTCCTCGATGCGCTCGTATTCCCGGTACACCTGCCCGTCGCTGGAGCCCTCGGCCCGCAGCACCACGCGCCCCCGCTCCCCCAGGGGCTGGTTGTGGCTCCATTGGTACAGGTAGCGCGACAGCTCCCGCGGCTGCGCCTCTGCCTCGCCGGGGGCCAGGATGTCGTTCTCGTCACGGAAGTTGCGCGGATGCGTCTCGGCGATGTTCCACAGGCGCAGCAGCCCGCGCTGGCCCGGCACAAAGGCATAGGCGTATTCCGTGTCCAGGGCCGCGCCGCGCCGGTCGATGAGCTCCGGGGTCAGCGTCAGGTCGTGGTCGGACCCCAGGGCGATGAACACGGGCACGGCCAGGCGCGTGCCGATATTCAGCCGGGGCAGGCTGCTGTCCTGCACCGTGAGCTGGGGCGGCAGCACCCCCGTGGTGCGCTGGGTCACGGTCGGCCAGGCCACGAAGGGAAACCAGAAGATGGGCACATCGCCCACGCGCAAGGTGGCGTCGGTGGCGATGCCGTAGGAGCCGGGCCGGTACTCGATGTGCCCCGCGCCCAGGGCCCAGCCCCCCAGGCGCGGCTCGCAGGTGCTGAAGCGGCAGTCCGTGGCCACGTAGATGCCGTCGGCCTCCCGACGAATTTCGGTGCCGGAAAGATAGTAGCCATCTTCCGCCTGGTACAGGGAGACCAGGTACAGGGTGCCCGTGCCCGTGTTGAGGTCCAGGGTCACGCGGTGCGCCGTGCCCACCACCGGGCCGTCGCGGAAGCGCACCAGGCCGCTGGCGGTCAGGGTGCGCTCGGGGCGGGAAATGGCGATCTCCTGGGCATCCAGTTGCAGGGTGCCCAGGCGGATGCGCGCATCGGTGTAGCGATAGGTCTCGGTGGCCCGGTCCACGGAAAAGCTGGGGGCATCGATCTGCAATTCCTGGGCGGCCGCCGGGCGGCCCAGGCCCAGCCATACGCCCAGCCCCACCAGCACGGCCAGCCAGGGCCCGCGGTTCAGCCGTGAGAGGCGGCGCATGGGCGGCTTCAGGCCCTTCCGACCGGGATGTTGTCGAGAATGGAAATCAGGTCGCCGCGCGTGAACACGTAGCTGTGGGCGCAGAAATGGCAGTCCACCTTGGCCATGCCGTCCTGCTCCAGCATTTCCTGGATGTCGCCCGGGTCCAGCATGCGCAACACGGATTCCACCTTTGCCTTCGAGCAGTAGCAACGGTAGGCCGGCTCGATCTCCTGATGTACCTGGGGCGCCTCGCCGATCTCGAGCCAGGCCATGGTGTTCTCCATGTCCGGGGCCTCGGCCTCCAGCCAGTTGCGGAAGTCCGGCTGCTCCACGCGCCGGCGTACCGCGTCGAAGGCTTCCAGGTCCGCCCCCGGCAGGGCCTGGAGCAGCAGCCCGCTGGCCCAGCGCAGCGTGGCCGGCTCCTGCGGGGGCAGATTCAGCCCCACGGCCAGGGCCGATTCCACCTGAAAGGAGAGGGAGAGAAAATAGGCCAGGTCCCGCGGCACATCCTGGAACACGGCCTCGGTGATGCCCGTGCGGCCCACCCGGTTGGGAAAGCTGGTCACGCCGGAGATGCGCCCCGGCCCGCCGATGGCGGCGCTCTGGGTGTGCACCTGGGGCGCCAGGGTCAGCCGCTGGGGAAAGCCCCGCACCTCGCCATGCTCGTTCAGGTCCGCCAGGATCGTCCCGATGGGGCCGGGATAGATCCAGCGCAGGGTCAGCTTCTCGTCCGACTTCAGGTTGACCGAGAGCAGCGTGGCGCAGACCAGCGCCTCGCTGAGCAGCCAGCCGGAGACCAGGTCCGCGTGGTGCCGGCCCATGCCCTCGTTGCACAGCGCCGTCGCCCGGCAGTAGGCAAAGCGCATGCCGGCCTCGGGAAAGATGCCGCGAATGAGGGTGTCGGCCATGCTGCTCCTGCTCGTCTCGGGAAAGGCGTGTGCTGCTCGGTGGCGTGGCTGCGACCCATCAGGCCAGGGGCGCCATCACGCCAAGGGCCTGCAACTCCGGAAACTGTGCCAGATCATACCGCACGTTGACCATGTGCAAACCCTGGGCGGGCGCCGTGGCATAGGCGCGCTCCCGCTGCCGCGCCGCCAGAATGCCGGCCACCTCGTCCGGCGTGGCCCGCCCCTGACCCACGGCGACCAGGGTGCCCACGATGATGCGCGCCATGTGCTGCAGAAACCCGGTGGCTTCCAGCTCGATGCGCAGCGTGCTGTCCTCCTGCTCCCCCTGGGCCAGGTCGATGCGCCACATGCGGCGCACGGGGGAGAGGGCCTCGCAGTCCTTGGCGCGAAAGGCGGAGAAGTCGTGCTCCCCCAGCAGATGCGCCGCCGCCGCGCCCATGGCCGACACGTCCAGCGGGGCGCGCAGCCACCAGTTGCGCTGCCGCGCGAAGGCGCTGGGGTAGGGCCGGTTCTGGATCAGGTAGCGGTAGATCTTGCCCCGCGCGCTGTGCCGCGCATGAAAGGCGATGTCCACCGGCACGATCTGGCGCACCACGATGTGCGGCCCGGCCAGCCCGTTGAGCTGCTGCCGCAGTCGCCACAGGTCCAGCGGGACGGGCAGGTGGGCATGGGCGATCTGGTTGAGCGCATGCACGCCCGTGTCCGTGCGGCCCGAGCCCGTCACGCGCACCGGTCTCCGGCACACCACCGCCAGGGCCTCCTCCAGGCGTCCCTGCACCGTGGGGCCATGGGGCTGAATCTGCCAGCCCTGGAACGGGCTGCCGTCGTAGGCCAGCGCCAGGGCGACGGGGAAGACGCCGGGCGCCGCGGCGATTTCCGGCGCCTTGTCCAGGGGCGGCGCTTCCTCCAGCAACGGTGCCGAATGGGCGGTGGAGTCCGGCATGGGCGATCGGGCTGGTGTGCGCCACACGGCCGATGGCCCGGTGGCGCGGGGGATGGGGTCAGGACGGCGGCCGCTCAGGAAATGGCCCGCTCGACCATCTCCTTCACTTTCTGCGGGCTGTTGCCCACGAATATGTCCACCTGCTCGCCATCCTTGAACATGATCACGGTGGGAATGCCGCGGATGCCGAACTTGGTGGGAATGCCCGGGTTCTGGTCGATGTCCACCTTGGCCACGGTCACCTTGTCCCCATGGGTCTCGGCAATCTCGTCCATCGCCGGCGCCAGCGCACGGCAGGGAGCGCACCACTCGGCCCAGAAATCCACCAGGGTCAGGCCCTTGCTGATGCCGTCATTGAAGGTGCTTTCGGTCAGATGAATCACTTTTTCGCTCGCCATGGTTACCGATCCTTCGGAGTGTGGATGCCTGGCCGGCGCTCACTGCCGGCCTGTACGGCCCTGCGCTGGAAAGCCCGGGCCTCGGCACGTCTGCGTCCGAGCCGCCCAGGCACGGCGTTGCCGCCGTCGGGCGCGGGGCAATGGCCAAGGGTTCAATTATAGGCGGGGGCACCGGCCGAGGCAACCGGGGCAGCTGCCGGCGGCATCCCCGTCTGCAGTGAGGCGTGGGGACGGTTCCCTGCGCCCGTGACCCATCGCCGGTGCGCTGCATGGGTCGGCTGCCTGCCCGACCCGCCGATGGGCCGGCGCCTCGCGCACCCGGATGCCAATGCCGGCCCTTGCAAGACCCCGCTTTTCACATGCCGGCTTTTCACATGCCGGCTTTTCAAATGCTCGGCAGTGCGGTTATGGTGCCATGCGGTGCGCATGGGCGGATTCCCGGTGCGGCGCACCGACCCGACGACGACCACTTCTCTAGCAACGGCTCCGACGATGACTGCTGGCCAACCCCTGACGGTGTATCCCATTGCGGGCATCCCCGAGGTGCATCCCCATGATGATCTGACGGCGCTCATCCTCCAGGCCGTGGCGGCCCAGGGGCTGACCGTGGAAGACGGCGACATCTTTGTCGTGGCGCAGAAGGTGGTCTCCAAGGCCGAGGGCGCCCGCGTGGAGCTGAACACCATCACGCCCTCGGAGATGGCCGAGCGCTGGGCCAAGGAATGGGGCCGTGACGCGCGGGCCGTGGAACTGGTGTTTCAGGAGAGCCGCCGGCTGGTGCGCATGCAGCGCGGGCTGATCGTCTCGGAGACGCTGCACGGCTTCGTCTGCGCCAATGCGGGGCTGGACCAGTCCAACACGGGCGGCAAGGAGGTGGCCATCCTGCTGCCCCGCGACCCGGATGCTTCCGCCAGGCGCATGGTGGAAAGCGTGCGCGCCGCCACGGGCAAGACCACGGGCGCCATCGTGGCCGACACCTTCGGACGCCCCTGGCGCGTGGGGTTGGCCCAGGTGGCCCTGGGCGTGGCGGGCATTCTGCCCCTGATCGACCACATCGACCAGATGGACGACGACGGGCGCCCCATGGCCATGACGGTCATCGCCGCCGCCGACCAGCTCGCCTGCGCCGCGGACCTGGTCTGCGGCAAGACCCGCCGCGTGCCCGCCGCGCTGATTCGCGGCTACGACGGCCCCCGCGGCGAGGGCAGCGGCAAGGAGCTGCTGCGCGACCCGGCCCTGGACCTGTTCCGGTAGGGGCTGTCTGAAAAGCGGTGTTGCGAGAGGCTGTGCCTCTCGCGCTTTTCAGCGGGGAGCGTTGCCCCCTGCACCCCATTGAGGGGTCACGGGGACTTGTTCCCTTGTGGGGGAGCCCGAGGGGGCAAAGCCCCCGCGCAACCCAAAACCAACGGTTGACGAACCACCAGTCCTGCCGGGACAGACCATTTCCCAATGGGCCACCGAGGCGCTATCCTGCCTGCTGTAACCATTGCCAACCCCCAAATTGGCCCGCCCGCCGGGCAGTCTTGCCATGGAATTGCTGACCCGCGCCCAGCAGGGCCACATCACGCCGGAGCAGGCCGCCGCGCTGATCGAGGCGGACGGTGTGCCCCTGATCGAGCTGCTGCATGCCGCCGCGTCCCTGCGCGATGCGCACAAGGGGCGGCAGGTGACCTATTCCCGGAAGGTGTTCATTCCCCTGACCACCCTGTGCCGGGACGACTGCGGCTACTGCACCTTCAAGGCCGATCCGGGCCAGCCCGGCGCCAAGACGCTCTCGCCCGACGAGGTGCTGGCCATCGCGCGCCAGGGCCAGGCCATGGGCTGCAAGGAGGCCCTGTTCAGCCTGGGGGACAAGCCGGAGCTGCGCTTCCCGGAGGCCCAGGCGGAGCTGCTGCGCTACGGACATACGACCCTGGCGGGCTATCTGGCGGCCATGTGCCGGCTGGTGCTGGAGGAGACGGGCCTGCTGCCCCATGCCAATCCGGGCACGCTGAGCCGGCGGGAGATCGCCGCGCTGCGCGAGACCAACGGCAGCATGGGCATCATGCTGGAGAATCTCACCCCGCGCCTGCGCCACCCGGGCATGGCCCACGAGCGGGCGCCGGACAAGGCGCCGGGTGCGCGCATGGCCGTGCTGCGCTTCGCCGGGGAACTGCAATTTCCCTTCACGACGGGGCTGCTGATCGGCATCGGCGAGACGCCGCGGGAGCGGGTGGAGACCCTGTTCGCCATCAAGGACATGCATGCGCGCTACGGGCACATTCAGGAAGTGATCGTGCAGAACTTCCGCGCCAAGCCGGGCATTCCCATGCACGACTGGCCCGATGCCACCCTGACCGACCTGCTGCGCGCCATCGCCGTGGCGCGGCTGGTGCTGGGGGGCGAGATGAACATCCAGGCGCCGCCCAATCTGATGCCCGAGGCGTACCCCCTGCTGATCCTGGCCGGCATCAACGACTGGGGCGGCGTGTCCCCGGTGACCCCGGATCACATCAACCCCGAGGCGCCCTGGCCGGAGATCGAGCGGCTGGCCCAGCGCAGTGCGGAGGTGGGCTACACCCTGCGCGAACGGCTGACGCTCTATCCGGAGTATGTGCGCCACCGGCCGGGGTTCGTGCCCGAGCACCTGCGGGACCTGATCGACCGCCTGGCCGATGCCGAAGGCTTCGCCCGTCCCCACGAGAAGCAGCCCTAGCCCGGGCGCCGGCCCATTCGCCACCGTGACTGCCCTCCCCGACATCGCCGCCGCTGTTGCCGCCCTGCCCGGGCCGGTGGCCCTGCTGGGCTATGGGGTGGAGGGGCGCGAGACGCTGCGCTTTCTGCGCCGGCATCGGCAGCCGCAGCGGCATGGCGCGGGCGACCTGCGCGTCCATGACCGAAATTTCTCCCAAGGGCTACCGGCCGATGCGGCGGAATTTCCCGATGTGCGCTTCGACGGTGAGCCGGGCTGGGAGGCACGGCTGGCCGAGGCGCGCACCGTGATCCGCAGTGCCGGGGTGCGGCCCGACCTGCCGCCCCTGGAACGGGCTCGCCACCGGGGCGCGCAGGTGCTCAGCGCGACGCAGCTTTTTCTGCGCCTGGCGCCGGGGCCGGTAGCGGGGGTGACCGGCACACTGGGCAAGGGCACCACGGTGACCCTGATCGGCGAGGCCCTGGGCGCCGCCGGACTGCCCTACCGCCTGGGGGGCAATATCGGGCTCAATCCCCTGGCCTTCCTGGACGAGCTGACCCCGGACATGCGCGTGGTGCTGGAGCTGTCCAGTTTTCAGCTGATGGATCTGCGGGATCATCACCCGCGCGTGGCCGTGGTGCTGCGCACCACCTCGGAGCACCTGGACTGGCACCGGGACGTGACCGAGTACCGCCGGGCCAAGCAGGGGCTGATCGCCCCGCGGGCCGCCGGGCAGCGGGTGATCTTCTGTGCCGACAGCCCCGGCAGCCGGGAGGTGGTGGGCGCCGCGGCGGACGAGGCCTGGGCCGTCAGCCTGCGCGAGCCCGTGGCGGAGGGCATCGGGCTGGATAGCGCGGGCAGCCTCTGCCGCTATCACGGGGGCCATGCCGTGCCCCTGCCCGATCTGGCGCGGCTGGCCCTGCCGGGGGGCTTCAACCGGGAGAACGCCGCCGCCGCCCTGCTGGCCGCCGAGGCGCTGGGTGCCGCGCCGGCCGTGGCTCTGGCGGGCATCCGCGCCTTTCCGGGCCTGCCCCACCGGCTGGAGCGGGTGGGCCGGGTGGGGGGCGTCACCTGCTACAACGATTCCTATGCCACCCGGCCCGATGCCACCCTGGGCGCCGTGAGCGCCTTCGCCGAGCCCCTGGTGCTCATCGTGGGCGGATCGGAGAAGCATGCGGATTTCCGCGGACTGATGGAGGCCCTGTGCGGCCATCCCTCCCTGCGCCTGATCCTGTTCATGGGAACGACGGGGCCGCGTATGCAGAACGAGCTGGCAGCCGCCGCCCGGCGCCTGGGGCGGGACGTGCCGCCCCACCGGCAGGTGGCCGACCTGCCCGCCGCCGTGCGGGACGGACTGGCGGCCCTGGCCGGCGTGGATGGTGGCGGGGTGTTGCTGATGAGCCCGGCCTGTGCCAGCTTCGACATGTTTCCCAACTACACGGTGCGCGGCGAGCGCTTTCGGGAACTCGTGACCGCCGCCGGGACGACCTAGGCTTCGTCTCGATACGCCCCCGGGCATGGGGCGCCGCCCCTTGCAACCCCGCCGGGGCCGAGGGCCCCGGACCCCGTGCTGCTGCCGGCAAGCCGCTCTCTGAGCGGCCTGCCGGCTTGGGGGGCTGTGCTCCCTCGCTGCAGTAGCGGTTTTCGCTCCTGTCAACGCACGGAGAAGTCGCGCACGGCCGTGCCCGTGGGGGAGATGTTGAAGCGTATCTGCCGCAGGCAGCGCGGGCAGCGGCCATTGTAGAATGTGCCGCTGCGGTCCCGGTAGATGCGCTGGTACACGTTGCAGCATTCGAACAGCACCCGCAGGTAGGGGCGGGCGGTGGGTGACTTGGGCTTGGCTTTCATCGGTCGTCGTGGTCGAAACGTGCTGCCCGCCCCCGGCGAGCCATGCCGCCGGGTCGTCTTGCGCTCCCAGGGGGAGCCCGCTAGATTGGGCGCGTCTGCCTGTTCCGGCATGGCGCCCTATGAGGGCCGATCCATGCAAAAGCCGTGTCATCACCGCCGTGTCATCACCGGATATCCACCGGCATCGCCATCGAGGAGCCTGCCCCATGAAGGACAGCCTGAAACCCGGCATCGCGAACGAGAAGACCATCGTCACCACCCCGGATATGGGCATCTCTCACATGGGAGAAGGCAACAGCGTACTCTCCACGCCGGCGATGATCGGCCTGATGGAGCACACCGCGCTGGAATCCTGTGTGCCCCACCTGGACGCCAACGAGCAGACGGTGGGCACCATGGTGCACGTGTGGCACCGGGCCGCCATCCCCACCGGGCAGCCGGTGACCATCCGCACCAGGCTCATCGAGCAGGACCGTCGCAAGCTGCTCTTCGAGGTGGCCTGCGTGGCCGGTGACAAGATCATCGGCGACGGCACCCACGAGCGCTTCGTCGTGGACATGAGCAAGTTCAAGCAGTAGCCCGCCTGCCCGCCACCGGCCTGCCCATGCGGCCGGCCGGCCCGTCTCCTTTTCCGTCACTGATCGGTTTGGCCCGCTCTCTGCATATTCGTGGGCGAACGCCCCTGCGACGCAACGGTTTGGCAGGATGCCACATGACCGCGCGGGGTAAACCCATGCAGATGGAGGCCGGTATGGTCAAGAGCACCGTGAAGAAGATCGGGCAGGAACTGGAGAACATGTCGCGCCGGAACATCGGGCCGGCCCTAGCGCTGGATCTGTTGGAACGCCGCGCCCGCAGCGTCGAGGAACTCGTGGTGATCGAGGTCATCCGCGAGGTCATCCGCGAGGTGCGCGACGACGGCCGGTACGCCGATCACGCCGTATCCAGGGTGCGCTCCGCCTGAACCCCCGGCTCCCGGTTGAGCCGTTGCAGCAGGTGTTTCAGCTGCTTGGCGTCATTGACCAGCAGCGTCAGATGCTGGGTGTAGCGCCGGTTGCGCGCAATCACCCGGCCTGCCGTGATCTTGGCCTTCTCCTCCCCTTCCAGCATGCCGATCAGGCGCACCAGGCTCTGCATGTCCGGTGCCTCGATCATCAGGGTCACGGGCCGCTGCTTGCGGTAGTCCTCCGCCCATTCCACGTCGACAAAGCGTTCCGGGGCCAGGGCCTCCTGGCTCAATGAGGGGCAGTCCCGCTGGTGCACGGACACGCCGCGGCCGCGGGTGATGATGCCCAGCAGCGGATCGCCGTGCACGGGCGAGCAGCATTTGGCGAAGCGCGCCATCAGCCCGTCCAGCCCCGCCACGCGCACCTGTCGGGTGGCGCCGCCGCGGGGTGCCCGCGTGGCCTTGTGTTCCGGCTCGCGGGGCGCCTCGGGCGTCTCGGCGGCCCGCTCGTCGCGCAGCAGCTTGTCCAGCACCTCGCGGATGGAGATCCGCCCGAACCCCTCGGCGGCCTGCACCTCCTCCATCCCATGCATGCGGTTGCGGCGCATCCATTCGGCAAAGGGCGGCCACTGGGGCAGCTCGTCGGCCCGCTTGCCGACCCGCCGCGCCTCGCGCAGCAGAATCTCCGCGCCGGTCTCCACCGCCTCCTCCCGTTCCTGATGGCGCAGGTAGCTGCGGATGCGGGCCAGCGCCTTGGAGCTGACGGCGAACTTGAGCCAGTCCTTGTGGGGCCGCTGCTTGTTGTTGGTGACGATTTCCACCCGGTTGCCGTTCTGCAGCGGGGTGCGGATGGGCACCATGCGCCCGTCCACGCGGGCCCCGGCGCAGGCGTTGCCCACGTCCGTGTGCACCGCGTAGGCGAAGTCGATGGGCGTGGCGCCCAGGGGCAGCTTGATCACCTCCCCCTGAGGCGTGAACACGAACACGGCATCCGGCGTGAGCTCCCGCGTGAGGAGCTCCATGGACTCCTCGGGGCGCTGGCCCTCCTCCCAGTTGTTCAGCAGCTGGCGGAACCAGTTGATGCTGGCCAGCTCCCGCGCGTCCATCTCGCCCGATTCCTTGTAGACGAAGTGGGCGGCCACCCCCATTTCCGCCTGGCGGTTCATTTCGCGGGTGCGGATCTGAATCTCGATCACGTCCCCGTGGGCGTTGAACACGTGGGTGTGCAGTGACTGGTAGCCGTTCTCCTTGGGCAGGGCGATGTAGTCCTTGAAGCGCCCCGGCATGGGCGTGTAGGTGGCGTGGATCAGCCCCAGCATCTTGTAGCAATCGTCCGTGCCGTCCACGATGATGCGCGTGGCCAGCAGGTCGAAGACCTGGTCCAGGCTGAGCTTGTCGCGCTTGAGCTTGTTGTACAGGGAGTACAGGTGCTTGGTGCGCCCCAGCACTTCGCCCGCCACGCCGTTGTGTGCCAGCAGGTCGGCCAGTTCATGGTTGATCTGCTCGATGCGCTCGCGCCGCGCGCTGATGCGCTGCTCCACATCGGCCTTGAGCTCGCGGAATGCCGCCGGATCCATGATCTCGAAGGCCCGGTCCTCGATCTCCGCCTTGAGGTAATGAATCCCCAGGCGGTGGGCGATGGGGGCATGGATGGCCAGGGACTCGCGGGCCAGGGACTGGCGCGTGCCCGCGTCCAGCTCCATGGCGGAGCGCAGGAAGTGCAGCCGGTCGGCGAGCAGGATCAGGATCACGCGCAGGTCCCGCGTGCTGGCCAGGATCATCTGCCGCATGTGCTCGGCGCGGCTGACCTCGGAGCCCTGAAATGTGGCGCGGCTGAGCCGGGACAGCTCGGTGACCAGCTTGGCCACCTCCTCGCCCACGGCCTGGCGCAGGGCATCGGGTTCGGTCAGCTCGTCGTCCAGCACGTCGTGCAGCAGCCCGGCCACGATGCACGCGATGTCCATGCGCATCTCGGCCAGGATCAGCCCCACTTCCAGCGCATGTTGCAGCAGGGGAATGCCGGAGGGAAAAAAGCGGTCCCGGTGCAGGGTGGCGGAATAGACGTAGGCCCGCCGAATCCGGTCGGCCGCATCCGTCTCGGGCAGATATTCACCCACCCGCCTGATCAAATCGTCGACCCGGATCAAGCCCATGACAATGCCTTCCGTCCCCCGTGCGTGCGCCGCGGCACACACCGATCAAGTCCCCCCGGACCCGCCGCCGAGTCCGCTCCATTTTCCCGTGTGGGGGCTGAATTGGCAAACGACTTCGGTGGCGCGCCGCCCCTCACGTGGCGCGGCCCGGCTGGGCTGTCGCCGCCTCCGCCGGCGTGACCGTGCGTGGCGCGCGACCGCCGCCCTAGTGGCGCCGGCGGCGATAGTCCCGGTAGGCGTCCGCGACGATGTAAGGCAGGTCGTGCTGGAGAATGTGGTCCACGCGCTGCTGCACCAGCGCGATCACGTCGGGATTGAAGGAGTCGTGCAGGCGCGCGACGATGCCGCGCACCAGGGCCTCCCGGTCCAGGGTCCGGCCGGCGGCCTGGGCGATGGCCTCTGCCGGGTGCGGCGCGGCGGGCTCGCGCGGCGGGGTGGCCGGCTGGGCCGCCTCCGCGGCGACATCGCCCGCGGCTGCTGCGCCGGTCGGCGCTTCCTGCGCCGTGGCAGATCCGTCCGCGGCCATGGCGGCCCGGGTAGCCTCGGGATGCTTGGCCGCCGCCTTGCTCTCCCAGTTGATGCGGAAGGGCACCGGCTGCTGCTCCGCCCGGCGGATGATCTCGGCCAGCTGGTTCACGGCGTCCTGGACGCTCGTGTTGACGATCACCTCATCGTAATTGTGGGCCAGGGACATCTCGTGCCGGGCCCAGGACAGGCGCCGCTCCAGGCTCTCGGCGGATTCGGTGCCCCGCCCGGTCAGCCGTTCGCGCAGGGACTCCACCGAGGGCGGCATGATGAACACGAGCAGCTCGCCGGTGCAATTCTCCCGAATGCGCAGGGCGCCCTGGGTATCCACGTCCAGCAGGGCATGCTGGGGCCGGGCCAGAATCTCGAACACGTGCTGCTTGGTCGTGCCGTAGAAATTATTGTAGACCTGCGCCCACTCCAGAAAGGCCCCCTCTTCGATCATTTCCTGGAAGCGTTCCCGGTCGATGAAGAAGTAGTCGTAGCCGTCCACCTCGCTGGGCCGCGGATCCCGCGTGGTGCAGGAGATGGACAGGCTCACGTGGGGCATGGCCGCCAGCACCTCGCGCAGGATGGTGCTCTTTCCGACGCCGCTGGGGCCGGAGACGATGATCAAGCGGGGAAAAAAGGAGCCGTTCATTCCACGTTCTGGATTTGTTCGCGCAGCTTTTCCAGCTCGCCCTTGATGTCCACCACGCGGGCGCTCACCTCGGCCTGACTGCTCTTGACCGAGAGGGTATTGGCCTCCCGGTTGAGTTCTTGTAGCAGGAAATCCACTTTTCTGCCCGCGGCGCCCTCGCTGCCGAGGATGTCATCCAGGTGCGCCAGGTGCGCCCGAAAGCGGGTGAGCTCCTCGCTCACGTCACAGCGCTCGGCGAACAGGGCAATCTCCGCCAGGATGCGCTCCTCGCCGGGGGCGCCCACGCCGCCCAGCTTGGCCAGGTTCTCCCGCAGCCGCTGGGCATACAGCTCGGGCAACTGGCCCACCAGGGGTTCGATTTCGCCCAGCAACCGCTCCAGGGATGCCATGCGCTGCATGAGATCGGCTTTCAGCGCCTCGCCTTCCTGCTCGCGCATCCCCTGCAAGGCCGCCAGCGCCTCGGCCACGGTATCGCGGATCAGGGCATCGGTCTGCGCCGGCGCCAGCCCGGGGAGCTCGTCGCCCAGCAGGGCGCGCACCGCCTGCAGATCGCTCAGGGAGAGCGCGATGGGCTGTCCCAGGGCCGCCGCGGCGCCGCGCAGCAGTTCGCCGAGCTGGGCGAGCTGGCCGCTGCTCAGGCCCAGCCCGGCCAGGGGCTCGCTCTTGGCGGTGAGGGCGATGGTGCCGTCCACCTTGCCCCGCTCGCAGGTCTCCCGCACCAGCTTCTTGAGGGGCTCCTCCAGGTGGGCGCAGCCGGAGGGCAGCTTGAGCCGCACATCCAGGAAACGGTTGTTGACCGAGCGAAGTTCCACGCCGCAGCGCCACCCCTCCAGGTCCCGCTGGGCACTGCCGAAGCCCGTCATGGAACGAATCACGATGATCGCCTCCCCCGCCGCCGCAGGTCGCTGTCGTAGCGGGAGCGGCGCGCCGGATCGGCCAGCGTGTGATAGGCCTCTCCGATCTTGCGGCTCATGCGCTCCGCCTCCGACTTGATCCAGTCAAAGCCCGAGCTGCTGTGCAGATCGGGGTGATATTCCTTCAGCCGCTGGTGATAGGCGGCCTTGATGACCTCCGGCGCCGCGTCGGCCGGCACGCGCAGCAGCTCGTAGTAGGTCAGCTCGTCCTCCGGCGCGGGGCGCTGGGGCGGGGGCTGCCGTGGCGGCTCCTGCTGGTGCTGCCGTTGCTGTTCGTGCTGCTGGCCGCGCTCCTGCGAGCCCTGCCCCGGCGAGCCCTGTTGCTGTTGCCGGCCCTGCTCGTTCTGGCCATGCTGTTGTTGCTGTCCATGCTGTTGCTGGAACTGCACCCGGCGCAGATGGCTCTGCATCTGCCGGAGCCGCAGTTCCATGGCTTCCAGGTCGCCCGTGCGGTCCATCACCCGGCGGTGCAGGGAGTGCAGCTCCGCCTCGTATTCCAGCAGCATGGTCGTGTGCCGGTTTTGCGTGTCCGCCTGGCGGAACAGGCGCACCATCTCCTCCGTCTTCTCCAGCAGCCGCTCCACGGCATGGCGTTGCTCCGCTCGCGTACGGTGGGTGCGCGGCTCCGCGTCGGGCTTGGCGCCGGGGCCGCCCCCGCGCGCACCCGTGCCGGCGGCGGCGCCGTTGCCGGATGGCGCGCCCGCGCCCGGCGGCTCGCGCCAGCGCCGCAGCAGGGCCTGGCGACCCGTCATGGCCGCCGCGATGAGCACCACGAGCAGCAGCAGAGCCAGCAGCCACACGGGGCGGAAGCCCAGGATGCGCCCGTCGCGATCCTCGATCTCCTCCAGCAGGGCCAGGGCCGCCGGGTGTTCCGGATCGTCCCGCAGCACCTGTCCCACGATGGCCTCGGCAGCCACGGTGTTGCCCAGGTTCAGCTTCTCCCGGGCCTGTTCCAGGGCGGTCTGAATGCGCCGGGCCACCTCGGCCTGCTGGATCAGGGCCTCGGCCTCGTCGAACAGGGGCGAGTCGGGCGCCAGCTCCTGGGTCAGCAGATTCAGCGCAATGCGGTACTGGCCACGGGACATGGCCTGCTCCGCCCGATCGAGCACACCCCGGTCCGCATCGGACTTGAGCTGCGCCAGGGCCGCCAGGGCCTCTGCATCGTCGGTGCGCAGCGCCAGCAGCTTGCCGGCCCAGAAGCGCACGGCCTCCGCATCTTGCTCGCCCAGGGCGCCGCGCAGCCGGTCGCGCATGTCCGCTTCGCTGAGGCCGTCGCTGGGCAAGGCCTTCAGTTCGCGGGCCAGGGCATCGCGGGTGGTCGGGTCCAGCCCGGCGGCTTCCAGGTAGTCCACATAGTTGCGTGCGATCTGAAATGCCCCCTGCCGCCGCAGGCGCCGCACATAGTCCAGCGGTGCCAGGGCGGCGCCGAAACGCAGCAGGCGGACCATGTTACCGTCACCCAGGGCCACATGCTGCCCGGTGGGCGAGACGGTGATGCTCTCGGCCCCGGCGGTGAGTTGCACGGCCCCCGCATTGCCGGCGGCGGCATCGAGCAGCCAGGCTGCCTCCCCCGCCGCGGCGGGCAGCAGCAGCCAGGCGTCTCCGGCCAGGGGCAGCATGCCGCGCAGAGCCAGGCGCTCCGGCAGGTCCTTGAGAAACGTGGTGCGGGGCGAGCCCGAACCGGCGGGCCATTGCATCAGGGTGTGGCCCGTGTCGATGGTGTGCAGCCGTCCGGCGGCATCGTAGCCCGCCGTGGCCACGGGAAAGCGGTGTCCGGTGAGCACCCGCGCAATGCCGGGGCGACCCTGCTGCACCATCCCGACGGACTTCTCTCCCTCGCGCAGCAGGGCGAGTTGGGTGCCGTCCGGTGCCGGGGCAAAGCTGCCCGGTGCCGGCGTGCCCTCGGCTGCCTGCCATAGGGGGTCGGCCGGGGCCGCGCTGCCCTGCTCCGTGTTGCGCCGGTAGAGGGCGCCGCCGCTGCTCCAGGTGACCGTGCGGGGCGGCGCGCCGATGGTGGCATGGGTCACGCCCGGGTCTTCCACGGGCTGGCGCCAGCGGCGATAGCGCTCGTCCAGGGGTTGCGCCGGGTCCAGGGGCGCCACGGGCACCTCCCACAATTCCAGCGCTTCGGCCCCGTGAATCAGCAGCAGCTCCGCTCCGTGCGCGAAGTCCAGCCGTGGCCCCGCGCCAACGGTCGCGGTGATGCTGCCCAGGGGCTTCATGGTGCGCCGGTCGAACAGGGTCACCCGCGTAGCGTCGTCCGCCCCGGCCGTGGCGGCCGCCACCAGGGATTCGTCGGCGCTGATGGCCAGCGCCTGCACGGGGCCGGGGGCGCGCCCTTGGGCCTGGGGCGTGAAGCTCATGTCCTGCCCGTGGGCCGGCGGGGCGCATGCCGCTGTTACCAGCAGGGCTGTCGTCAAAACCAGGGCCAGTGCGGGCATCATGCCCCACACCCCCGGCCGGTGCGGCCCTTTCTGCACTATGTGCGTGCCAACGGACATGGCGTCCCTGTCGTGCGGGGCCCCGGCAACCGGTGTCAGGCGGTCGTGGGGACGTGCTCCAGCATCAGGTAGAAGATGGGCTTGTGCTTGGTGGCGAACAACTGCTCGAATTCCGTGCGCACCCCTTCGCCGGGCTGCGGCTGCCTGTGCAGATCGTTGGAGAACTCGCGCATGCGCCACCCCGGCAGACCATGCATCAGCGACAGGACACGCAAGAAATATCCCGAATGATCCGTGCGCAGGCGGAACCATCCCCCGGGCCGCAGCACCCCATGCAAAGTCTCCAGAAAAGTCGCTGAGATCATACGCTTTTTCCACTGGGACGCGCGGGGCCAGGGATCCGGAAAGTTCACATAAACGCCCTCCAGGGAGCCCGGGTCGAAATAGTCCGCGAAGCGCTCGCCCCGCTCCCGCAACAACCATACGTTGTCCAGGCCCTGCCGTTCCAGTTTGCGCGCCGTCTTGACCAGGCGCTTGAAACGCAACTCAAAGCCCACGTACAACGTATCACGGTGCAGGGCGGCCATCTCCATGAGGAAGTTGCCCGATCCGCTGCCCAGCTCCACCACCAGGGGCTGCCGGGCACGGCGCTCGCCGGGCAGAATGTGCCGGAACGCCGCCGGGGACGGCTCGGGGATCAACACCTGGGGATGATCGTACACCCAGCGCGTGTAGGGATTGATCTGAAAGGCGCGTTCGGCGTGTTCCGACGTCATGCAGCCAGCGGGATGGGGTCGTGGACGCTGCGGTGAATAGTTCCTACAATATAGCCAATTCGCCGCCAAGTTCACAGGCCGCGCCGCATCGCAGGGCAAACCCATGGCCCCGTCGCAGAAGCCGGACTACTACAAGATCCTCCAGGTGGACGGCCAGGCCGATCCGGCCGTGATCCAGGGGGCTTATCGCGCGCTGCTCAAGAGCGCGCGCATGCACCCGGACCTGGGCGGCTCGTCGGAGGGCGCGCAGGCGCTCAACGAGGCCTATGCGGTGCTCAGCGACCCGGCGGCGCGGCGCGCCTACGACCGGGCGCTGACCGCCCGCGAGCCCGCGCCGGACCAGCCCCGCGTGCAGCTCGTGGCCGTGCCGCAGTACATCTTCATCTGCCCCGCCTGCCGACACCGCAACCTGCTCGCCGATGGGGAGGACCTGGTGCGCTCCCGCTGCGGCAAATGCCGCCGGCCCCTGTGGCGCCGCGAGCGCGTGGAGGACCCGGACGACGCGGCCAGCAGTTACCGCCTGGCCCTGTACCTGTTCGAAAAGAGGCTCTACGAGCGGGCGCTGCGGGAGCTGCGGGAGCTGGTGCGTGTGTATCCCAAGCATGCCCTGTACCGCTACTGGCTGGGGCGCACCCTGTACCAGAAGCGGGGCTACGAGCACGCCCGCAACGAATTCCGCATGGCGGCACGGCTCTCCACCGGACGCTTCCATTTCGAGTTCTGGTGGGCCCAGGCTTCCCTAGCCATGAAGGATCATGCCACGGCGCTCAAGCATTACCGCAAGGCGGCCGCGCTGCGCCCGGCCCATCTGCCCACGCTGCTGCGCATGGCGGCCTGCCACGCGCATCTGCGGGATTTTGCCGCGGCGGTGGACGTGATGCGGCGGGCCATCGGGCGGCATCCGCGGCAGTCCGCGCCCCATGTGCGCCTGGGCCTGTACCTGCTGGCCCAGGGCGATGCCACCGAGGCCATCACCATGCTGCAGACCGCCGCCCGGCTGGCCCCGGACGACCCGGCCATCCGGCGCTATCTGGACGGCGCCCAACGCGCCGCGGGGGGGTCTTTTTGACGGAACTGCTGCCATGGCTGCGGGGGCGCTGCCCCGGGGGCCATGCAGACGTATGCGGGGAGCGCGAGGGGGCATGCTCCCTCGCCGCCTTACTGTTTATTGTTGCTGCGTGCCGGCTACTGCACCATGCCGCTACTGCACGGTTGTTCTACTGCACCATGCCGCTACTGCACGGTTGTTCTACTGCACCATGCCGCTACTGCACGACGCCGTCGGCGAACAGGGCGTCGATCTCGGCGGGGGTGTAGCCGGCGCCGCTGAGCACATCGCGGGTCTGGGCGCCGGTCTTGGGGCCGAAGCTGCGCACGCTGCCGGGTGTCGCGGAGAATTTGGGGCCGATGCCGATCTGCCGCACCGGGCCCACCTGGGGATGCTCCAGGTCGAGCACCATCCGGCGGGCCAGCACCTGCGGGTCCCGGGCGGCCTCGTCCATTGCCAGCACGGGCGCGGCGCAGATTTCCGTCTCGGCGAAGAGGGCCATCCACTCGTCGCAGGTCTTCTCCGCCACGCGGCGGGTCAGGTGCTCGCGCACCTGGGGATGGATGCTGGTGTCCAGGGCCTGATCCTGCCACTGCTCCATGCCCATCACGCGGCAGAGGTTGTGCCAGAACTTCACCTCCAGGCTGCCCAGGCTGAGCCAGCGTCCGTCCTTGGTGCGGTAGGTGCCGTACTGGGGATAGCCGCCGTTGAGCCAGTGGGTGCCCCGGCCCACGGTGCCGCCACCATCGAGCACTTCCGGGTACATGTTGGCCATGAGGTACATCACCCCGTCGGTCATGGAGATGTCCACGTGCTGCCCGCGGCCGGTGCTGTGGCGCGCGATGACGGCCGCCATGATGCCCATGGCCGCCTGCATGCCGCCGCCGGCGTAGTCAGCCACCGTATTGTTGGCGATCACGGGGGCTTCCTCCGGGCTGGTGCCCACGGTGCCCAGGAAGCCGGCGATGGCCAGGTAGTTGATGTCGTGGCCCTCGCGCTGCTCGTAGGGGCCGCCCACGCCGTAGCCGCTGAGCGAGCACAGGATGATGCGCGGGTTGATGGGGGCCAGGGTCTCGTAGTCGCAGCCCAGCCGTCGCATCACGCCGGGGCGGAAGCCCTCCATGACCACGTCGGCCTCGCGCACCAGGCGGTGGAACACCTCGCGGCCCGCCGGTTCCTTGAGGTTGAGCACCATGCTGCGCTTGTTGCGGCGCAGGGGGGCATGGGCCTCGCGCTTGGCCGCGTCGGGCGGCACGGGGCGCTGCACGGGGGAGATCATGCCCTGGGGCGCCTCGATGATCAGCACGTCGGCGCCCAGGTCGCCCAGGATCATGGTGCCGTAGGAGCCCGGCGCCAGGCGGGACAGGTCCAGCACGCGCAGGCCGTCAAGGGGTCCGTTCATCGTCACATGCTCCTTCGCTCAGGTGTGCAGTCCCCCGGCGGTGTGCCCCCCAAGGCCGTGTCAGGCATTTCGTCGTGTCAGGCGCCATGTCGTGTCAGGCGCCATCTTCGTTTCAGGCACCATAGGTGCCGCGCAACCGGCGTTCGTTGTGCTTCTCCAGCCACGTGCGGATTTCGCTGTGGGTGTAGATGTGCAGCGTGCCCGCCTCGATGCCCGCGATGACGGTCCGGGCCACGTCGTCCGGGCCGATGACGCGGGCGCCCTCCACCTTGGGCACCTCGCCCGCGTTGGCCGCGGCATGCTGGCTGGGCCGGTTGCGCTCGCTGGTGAAGATGCCCGTGTCCACCACGCCGGGGCAGAGCATGGAGACGCCCAGCTTGGTGTGCCGCAGGTCGCGCGCCAGGGACTCGGTGAGCCCCACCACGGCGAACTTGGAGACGTTGTAGATACCGTGGTTGTCCGGGGGCACCATGCCTGCCATGGAGGCCGTGTTCACGATGTGGCCCGCCTCGCCGCCGGCGATCATGCGCGGCACGAAGGCGCGGATGCCATGAATCACGCCCCACAGATTCACATTGAGGATCCACTCCCAGTCTTCCTTGCGCGCCTCGATCATGGGTCCCACCAGCAGCACCCCGGCATTGTTGCAGAGCACGTGCACGGCGCCGAACTGATGGTACGCGGCATCGGCCAGGGCATTGACGGAGCCCTCGTCGGTCACGTCCGTGACCACGGCCAGGGCCTCTGCCCCGCCGGCGCGCACCTCGTCCGCGGCGGCCGCCAGGGATTTCTGCTCGATGTCGGCCAGCACCACCGGCATCCCGCGCGCCCCGAAGGCCATGGCCAAGGCCTTGCCGATGCCGCTGGCCGCGCCCGTGACCACGGCCACCTTGCCCGTAAATTCTTTCATGAAACTGCTCCCGCTTCGCTGATGCTCCTGCTTCGCTGATGCTCCTGCCGCCTGCACCACCACGGCGCATGACGTGGCCGGGAGTCTGCCACGGAAACCGGCCGATGGCCAGCGCCTGAACCGCATCCGGCCACGCCGTCAGCCCCAAAACCGACCCCATGCCGGGGCAGGCGAACCCATGAGAAGACGTTGTCCGCCAGACCGAGCTGTTTTAGAATTACGATCTCAGAACCGCAAACCGCGCTGTCCCTTTACACCGTGATTCAGGGACCTTATCGCGGCCCGTAGCCGGGGCCACATAGGAGGAAGAACCATGCAAATTCGTCATCCGCTGCATGTGCTCATCGCATTGCTATGCGCAGCGGTCCTGGCCGGGTGTGGCGGGGCCGGCGGTGGCGGCGACGATAGCAGCAGCGGCACCACCGTGTCCCTGCCCGAGTTGCAGGGCATCTGGGTGGGCACGCAGACCGACGTTCTGAACCACCTCAACGAGTTGGATAGTAATGCCGTGAGCTCCATGGGCGACTGCGAGGATGGTCTGGAGGAGGTCTGCGACAGCGTGCTGGAGATGGACGGCGACGGCACACCCACGGATGCCACCAGCGACCAGCTCCAGTTCAGCACCACGGCACACAGCAATCTCTACAGCGCCGCCGGCAGCGCCCTGGGCAGCGGCGAGGTGCTGTACGTGATCCTGGATTCCAGCGGAGAGAACGCCGCCGGGCTGCACTGGAAGCCGGGTGCCGGGGGCTTTCTCACCATCAGTATGAAGTCCAAATATGCCAGCGATCCGGGCCTGCCGGGCGAAGCCTATGATGCCAGGACCCTGAATGGCACCATATTCTCCGGCACGACCTATAGCTTCGCCGCCGATGGCTCACCCAATGCGCCGCTGACCGGCCAGAGCGTGACGGTGGAGTCCAATTCAGCGCTCGAGCTGGCCTTATCTGAAGGAGATACGCTCAATGGGGAAACCGTTGAGCGGGCGAATGTGGAGGTTCCGCCGCCTGCTCTGAGCTATTTCACTCTCGCGAATATTCTGGCTGAGCCGCAGGAGACTCCGGTCGACATCTATTTGGGCATCTTTCACACGGGCACAAACTCGCCGCGGGGGGACGGCGATCTCGTCACGGATAGTTCGGTCTATCGGACCGTTGTCGCCATTCCCTCGCGGGAGGACAGCAGCAAAAAATCGCTGCTGGTCGTCACCTGTGACGGTGATCCCACGGAGTGCACGGATGGACAGGGCGGCAATGGCGAGACGGCGGACATTTCCAACTGGGACATCACCAGGTACAGCTTCACCCTGCTCACGGCATCCGGCGTCGTGCCGCGGTAAGGCGGGCGCATGTCATGCCGGTGGCAGGCCCGCGCATGGGGGCTACCGCCCCGGATAGTGGGCCTGGATGCGCTCGATGCGGCGCTCGATGTAGCTCTCGGTGATGCCGGGGTGAGTGAAGATGTAGAGCTTCTCGTGCTCGATGGCGTCCAGCACCAGGGGGCTCACCTGCTCCGGGGTCTTCCAGTCCTTCTCGTCGATGGCGGACATGTCCACCTCGGCCTTGGCCTTGTCCACATAGGTGGGCTTTTTGCCGCCGCTGCGGAAGATTTCCGTGCGCACCCACATGGGGCAGAGCACCGAGACGCCCAGCGGCGTGTCGCGCAGGTCGCGCCACAGGGTCTCCGTGAGTCCCACCACGGCGTACTTGCTGGTGCAGTAGACGCTGGAATTGGTGATGGGGGCCATGCCGGCCATGGAGGCGGTGTTGACGATGTGCCCTTCCTGGCCGCCGGCAAGCATGCGCGGCAGGAAATGCTCGATGCCGTGAATCACGCCCCACAGGTTCACCCCCAGCACCCATTCCCACTGGCTGTGCGTGGCCTCGTGAATGGGGCCGTCCACCAGCACCCCGGCATTGTTGCACAGCACATGGGCCGCGCCGAATTTTTCATACGTGGCATCGGCCAGCGCCTTGACGGCGGCCGCGTCGGAGACATCGGTGCGCAGGCACAGGCTGCCTGGGGCGCCCAGGGCCTCGGCCTCGGTAGCCACGGCGGCCATGGCGTCCTCGTCCAGGTCGGCCAGCACCACATGCATGCCGCGCCGGGCGAAGTCCAGAATGAACTGGCGGCCCATGCCGCTGGCCGCGCCGGTGACCACGGCCACCCGATCCTTGAACTGTTTCATGACTGGCTCCGTGTCAGGTGGTCTTGGGGTAGCCGTTGCGGATGCGCGCGAAGCGCTTTTCCAGAATGCCCTCGGTTTCCGGGTGGGTCAGGATGTACAGCCGCTCCTGCTCGATGGCGTCCATCACCATCCCGCTCACCTGCTCGGGTGTGAGCCAGGTGCCGCTGCCGGCGGTGCGGGGATTGATGTCGGTGATGGCGCGGCCGATGTCTCCCGGCTGGTTGCGGGCGCTCTCGAAGATGCCCGTGTGCACCCCAAGGGGGCAGAGCACCGAAACGCCGATGCCCGTGTCGCGCAGGTCGCGCCACATGGTCTCGCTGAGTCCCACCACGGCGAACTTGCTGGTGTTGTAGATGCCCGTGCCGCCGGCGGCATGCAGCCCGGCGATGGAGGCCGTGTTGACCACGTGCCCGCCCGGTTTCTGCGAGACCTTGTTCTGGGCCACCATGCGCGGCAGGAAGGCCTCGATGCCGTGAATCACGCCCCACAGATTCACGCCCAGCACCCATTCCCATTCCTTGTGCAGGTGCTCGTGCATCTGGCCCTCGATGCTCACCCCGGCATTGTTGCAGAGGACGTGCACGGCGCCGAAGGCATCGAAGGCCTTGTCGGCCAGGGCCTGCACGGCCTCGCGCTTGGAGACGTCGCAAACCTGGGCGATGGCCTTGGCGCCCAGGGCCTCCGCCTCCTGGCGGGCGGCCTCCAGCGGGCCGGCCTCGATATCGGCCAGCACCACGTGCATGCCGCGCCGGGCGAAGTCCATGATGAAGGCCTTGCCCATACCACTGGCAGCGCCCGTGACGACGGCGACCTTGCCGGCGAAGTCTTTCATGGAGGGTCTCCCGTTCAGATGAAATGGCGGTGCCGCGCCGGCGCGGCACTCCTGCCGGTGCCGGTGCCCGGCCGGCCACGATCCTGCTTGTCAGACACCGCTAGCCGATTTCGTCCCGGCGCTTTAGAAAGGCGCGCTTCATGCGCTCGAAGCGGCGCTCCACGTATTCCAGCCCCTCGAAGTGGGTGAACACGTACAGGTCGCCCTCGTCGATGGCGCGCAGCACCATGCGGCTGGCCGAGGCGGCGTCGATGTATTCGTCGTCCAGCTTGGGCGGCTCGGCGCGCTGCTCGTCCCCGTCGCTGGGGCGCATGGCCTGGCTGTGCTGGCGGATGCCCGTGCGCACGCCCAGGGGGCAGAGCACACTGACGCCGATGCCCTCATCGCGCAGGTCCTTCTGCAAGGTCTCCGAAAGCGCCACCACGCCGTACTTGGCCGTGTTGTAGATGCCCAGGCCCTTGCTGGCGATCACACCGGCCATGGAGGCGGTGTTCACGATGTGGCCGCCCTGGCCCCCGGCGATCATGCGCGGCACGAAGGCTTCCACGCCGTGAATCACGCCCCACAGGTCGATGCCGATGACCCATTCCCAATCCCGGTGCTTGGCCGCCTGCAACGGCCCGCCAATGCCCACCCCGGCATTGTTGCAGAGGATGTGCACGGCGCCGAAGCGCTGGTAGGCCGCGTCGGCCAGGGCCTGCACCGAGGCCAGATCGGCCACGTCGGTGATGTGGTACAGGGTCTCCACGCCATGGGCGGCCACCTCGCGGGCCGCCTCGGAAACCAGGGCCTCCTGAATGTCGGCCAGCACCACGTGCATGCCGCGCCTGGCGAAGTCATTGGCCATGGCCCGCCCGATGCCGCTGGCCGCACCGGTGACGACGGCGACCTTGCCCTTGAAGTCCTTCATGGGGTGCTCCACTGAGGAGAGAAACGTCCGGCCGGTGGGCCCAGGGGCCGGCCACGGCCAAAGCCTGTGGCGGTGCCAGGCGCCGCCGGATGGCGCGCGGCCACCCGCGGTGTCGGGTTGGTTTCTATTCGCTTTGGGGGCAAACCGCAAGGCTGCCATCGCCCGTGCGTCATCGCCGGCGGGCCCTGGCCGATGCCGCGGCTCGTGGGGCGGCGCGTGGCACTTGGGGGCGGCTCAGCGGGTGAGCTGGCCGATCATTTCCGCCTTGCGCTGCTCGTAGGATTCCTTGTCGATCAGGCCCTGGCGGTGCGCCTTGTCCAGCAGGTCCCAGCGCTGCCAGAAGGTGTCCCAGACCTCGGGCGCGGGGGCGTCGGGGCCGCTCGCCACGGCCTCCAGCCGGGTCTGTTCCGCAGCGTTGATGCGTTCCTCCTCCCGCGCCTGCTTGATGCGGGCCATGGCCGCATCGCGGGCTTCCAGCCTGGCCAGGGACGCGCCCCGGACGGGATGCCGCAGCACCTGCGCGTCGCCGCGCGTCACGGTCTGGCCGGCCAGGGCCTCCAGCTTGGCCCCGTCCACCTGCCCATCGTTCGGGGGGCGGAGGGTCTCCGTGTCACGCACCAGCGCGTTGAAATAGTAGACCAGCTCCGGCCCTTCGCCATAGATCCACACGTCCACGCTGCGGTGCTTGAAGCGGTCCTGGAACGCCAGGCGCAGCACGCCGTCTTCCGGCATGGTGTGCAGCGTATCGGCAATGATGGGGCTGAACTGCACCACCTGCTCCTCACTGAACAGGGGCTCCGGCTCGCCATAGACCAGGGAGACCCAGGTGGAGACGCGCACGGTGACCCGGCGCAGGCTGGTGGCCACCTCCAGGGGCGTGATGGCGCGGATCGATGCATCCGGCGGTGCCTCGGCCGGCGAGTTGCCCTGCTCGATGGTGAAGCGGGCATCCACCCCCTCGGGCACGGGCACCGGGGTGTGCTGGACGGAACAGGCCGCCACCAGCAGCAACAGCAGCCACGGCCACGCGCGAAACGGCACAACGCACATCCGGCCGCCACACAGCGGCTGCGGGAAAGTCTTCATCGCTACGGTCTCCGGTCGGCGCGGGGTTCAGCTCGTCGCGCTGGTGATGTAGGAGCCTTGGGGATTTTCGATCCAGACCTCCCCGCCCTCCCAGTATTCCTTTTTCCACACGGGCACGATCTGTTTGAGCCGGTCGATGGTGTAGTGGCACGCCTCGATGGCTTCCTTGCGGTGGGGCGAGGACACGGCGATGACCACGCTGGCCTCGCCGATCTCCAGCCGGCCCACGCGGTGGGTGATGGCCATGCGCTCGATGGTCCAGCGCTCGCGCACCTCCGTCTCGATGCGTGCCATTTCCTTGATCGCCATGGGCGGATAGGCCTCGTACAGCAGATAGCGCACCTTGCGGCCCAGGCTGTTGTCGCGCACGATGCCATGAAACGTGGAGATGGCGCCGGCCCCGGGGCTGGCCACCTTGGCCGTCAGCGCCTCCGCATCGATGGGCGTAGCGACGATTTCGTGGAATTTCGCTGCCATGGCTCAGCCGCCGCTCACCGGCGGGAAGATGGCCACTTCCTGGCCCGGTTCGATGACCTGATCCGGAAAGGCGTAGCTCTGCTCCACCGCCACGTTGAGACTCTTCTCCGCCCCGCGCAGGCTGGGGTGCAACGCGATGAAGGTCGCCAGCAGCCGGCCCACGGTGACCGGCTCGGCCACCTCGATGGTCGTCTCGTCGCCCACCAGTTCCCGGAGCGAGGCGAACAATTGCACGTTGACCAGCATGGCGCTGCCTCTGAACGGCGCTGCCTTTAGACGGCGGTGCCCTGAGAAAGGCGCTGCCCCTGAACGGCGATGCCCTGAGATAGGCGCTGCCATTGAATTGCGACGCCAGTGGGAAAATCAACGCTCACGGCGCCCGTCGGGCGGGCCCATGAGCTTCTGCAAAAATGCTACGCGCTGCGCGTGAGGGTGGCAAGGTGGGAGGTCGCGTGGGGTTGGGCAGGCCGGTCTGCGACGAAACAGCAAAATCAGAAGATCGTGGGGATGCAAGAATCTACTGAAGACGGCTCAGTAGCTCATCTTCCGAGGAAATATACTCAATTGCCAATAGGCAGGCGGTAAATTGAACAAGGGCGATCTCCTCAATCAGGGCATACCCGCTTTCAATCGAATTGATGAAACTCTCTATGCTGAATTCAGATATTGAAACAATATTATTAAAATCTAGATAAAGAATCGTCGGAGCGTTTGGATCATATTCTATCCCATAATTGTATACAACTCCTACACCCGAACTCGATGCGGCGTTACGAGTACCGCTCAAGAAATTAACCATCGCAACCAATTTTAATGTCTCGTCAGGGTCTGTCGTAACAGAATTGATTTGACCAACATAGATCTTATCATTGTCTAGTGAAGCGACAACTACTCTTCCCTGACGATTCATGGTTGACAGTATATCAACTTCACCTGGCAGATGAAGTGCGCCAATATGCTCTAGCACTCTTTTGGTCAAATTAGCGTAAAACATGCGGTATGCACCGTAGCCAAGAAAAGGAGCAATTAACAAAGACAATGCGAATGCATACCAATCTAAAAACCCGTCGGCCTGCAGCACTGCATGTCGCGGGGAGGGGCAATGAACGATTGCAAAGAAATTGGTACTGCAGGAGAAGTCGTAGCCCAACACGATCAACTGGGCTATCACATATGCTAGAAATCCACCAAGACCGGTTTGAACGAGAAAGTCCCATCCACTGCGAGACCTCGAACGTCCAAATAACCGAAATGCGAAGATCGAAATATATCCTGTAAATGCCAGCAGGATAATTTCAATCATTCTAGGTTTCCTTGCCGGTCAACTACATACTAAACTGCATCCTTGTTGCGATGAGAAGCAACCTCCAATTGTTCCGCCAGTCGAGGTCTTTGCCTCTTTAGTTCGACGACGATTGCTCTCGCTTTTGCAGAAACCGTCTTCATGTCTCCATACCTCCGCAATGCGCTTTCGGAAGACTTGATTGAACGAGATTCCGCGATTGACCCGAATTTCGCTACTCGTTTCGACTTTGCTCGTGCCATCTCTAGTCCCTTTCGCCGCATGTGGCATGCTCTGCAAGGAAAAGTGCGCCTGAGTCCGGGTCCCACCATTCGCCCTAAGATGTCAATAAGAAATTTGGACGCCAAGGTAGACAACCTGGATCCCTGTACATTGGTGCCCCAGCGAAGCGGACCGATGTCGATCCGCTGATTGCCTAATTCTACTGGTAAAAACTCCGCAATTGCTTGCTGCGCGTGGGGTGGCGCAGCTTGCGCAGGGCCTTGGCCTCGATCTGGCGGATGCGCTCGCGGGTGACGTCGAAGTCCTGCCCGATCTCCTCCAGGGTGTGGTCGCGGCGCTCGCCGATGCCGAAGCGCATCTTGAGCACCTTCTCTTCCCGGGGGGTGAGGGAGGACAGCACATCGCGGGTGGTGTCCTGCAGGTTGCGGTTCATGGTGTTGTCGTCCGGCAGGGAGATCTTGGCATCCGCGATGAAGTCGCCCAGGTGCGAGTCTTCCTCCTCGCCGATGGGCGTTTCCAGGGACGTGGGCTCCTTGGCGATCTGGAACACCTTGCGCACCTTCTCCAGGGGCAGGTCGAGAATCTTGGCGATCTCTTCCGGCGTGGGTTCGCGCCCCAGCTCCTGCACCAGTTGCCGCGAGGTGCGCAGCAGCTTGTTCATCGTCTCGATCATGTGCACCGGCACGCGGATGGTGCGGCCCTGATCGGCGATGGCGCGGGTGATGGCCTGGCGAATCCACCAGGTGGCGTAGGTGGAAAACTTGTAGCCGCGGCGGTATTCGAACTTGTCCACGGCCTTCATCAGGCCGATGTTGCCCTCCTGGATCAGATCCAGGAATTGCAGCCCGCGGTTGGTGTATTTCTTGGCGATGCTGATCACCAGGCGCAGGTTGGCCTCGGTGAGTTGGCTCTTGGCGCGCTTGACCTTGCGTTCCGCATTGGTCAGCACGTTGATTTCCTTCTGGAAGGTTTCCTGGTCCAGCTCGGTCTGTTCGATCAGCTTGGCGACGCGGCGCTCGCCGATGCGCACCTTTTCCAGAAAGCGCCGGGCGATGCGCGGCTCGTGGCCGGTCTGGGCCTTGATCTTGCCGGCCAGCTCTTCCTTCTTCTCCGGGTCCTTGATCTTCAGCCAGCGCAGGATCAGCTCCTCGGACTTGTTGGCGTCGCTGCCCAGCTCCTTCTGATGCCGGGCCAGCTGCTTGCTGGTGATGTTCAGCTTGTCCCGGTGTTGCAGCATCACGGCGCACATGGCGTCGATCTGGCGGGAGTTGAAGTTGATGCTCTTGGCCGATTCGGAGACCGACTCCCACAGCTTTTCCATGGCGGCCACATCGGCCTTGGACTTGCGCTTCTTGGGCTTGAGGGTCTCCAGCTTGTCCCAGGCCTTCTGGGCCTTGTTGAGCAGCTCCAGCACCTTGTCGACGGCAACGCTCTCCTCTTCGATGACGTTGTCCTCTTCATCCATGCCGGAAATGATCTCCTGCACCTTGATCTTGCCGGCGCGCAGCCGGTTGCCCAGGTGCAGCAGATGGCGCACGACCAGGGGCGAGCGGGCCAGCACCTCGATCATCTCGCGCTGGCCTTCCTCGATGCGCTTGGAGATTTCCACTTCCTCTTCGCGGGTGAGCAGCTTGATGTAGCCCATCTCGCGCAGGTACATGCGCACCGGGTCATCCGTGCGCGTATCCACCGAGGGGTCCAGGTCCAGCTCCTCGGTTTCCTCGTCATCGGCAGCGGCCTTGTGCAGGTTCAGCTTGCCGCTGCTGTCCATCACTTCGATATTCATCTCGCCCAGCACCGCGAAGATTTCGTCGAGCTGCTCCGGGTTGGCGTTGCCGGCCGGCAGCAGGTCGTTGATTTCGTCGAGGGTGAGGAAGCCCTTCTCCTTGCCGGAGGCGATGAGCTGCTTGATGGCCTTGCTGTTGGCGGCGCTGTCCTCGACGATCGCCTCCATCTTGGCCGTGGCGTCCGCCACCTGCTCCTTGGTCAGCTCGATGGGCTGGGGCGTGGGTTGCTCCGCGGTCTGCTGTCGGGTCTTGGCCGGCTTGCCGCCCTTGGCGGGCGCGGCGGCCTTGGGCGCCACCTTGGCGGCCGGCTTGGCCGTGGCCCCGGCCGCGGGCTTCGCGGTGGCCTTGGCGGCGGCCCCGGCCTTGGCCGTGGGCTTCGCGGTGGCCTTGGCGGCGGCCCCGGACGTTGCCGCGGCCTGTTGCGTGGTCTTGGCCCTGGTGGCGGCTTTTTCGGCGGGTTTGGCCTCGGCCCTGGCGGTGCGCGCCTTGGTCGATTTGGACTGGGTCGTTGCTTTAGCTTTCATGGATGCTCTGTCTGAGGCAGTGTTGCATGGCTCCCGATCCGGTCATGACGACGGATGGCCACAGTGTATGCCAACCACGGTGCGTGCCAACCACGGTGTGACGGTCTGCGACGGACATGGGCAGGCTCTGGCCAGCCCCGGCTTGTGCCGCCGCTGCGCTAGGTTCGGGAGTCTGCTGGTGCCGGGTCTTGATTCAGCCAATTGTTGTTGGCCGTCTGTGCGGCCTGCTGGGATGGGGACCCTGGTGAATAGCCTCGGCATCGACAGATGGTTCGCGTTGCGACTCGTTCGCTACGGATTTTCTACTGACTTATCAGTTTAGTGCAAATTCGGGCAAAAGACAAACGCGGACTGCCCACGGGCCGGCTCCACATGATCGGGCCCGCATGGTCGCGCCGGGTGGCCGGCGGGGCCAGTCATTGTCTACCTATGATAGGGTGCATGGCAGACCAGTTCAACACGCGAACCCCGATCAGTGGCGAGTGGCATGGAGCAATCACGGGCAACCCAGGGCATGGCGCTGCTGCGCATGGTGGTGGGCATGCTGTTGCTGTACGGCGCATTGACCCATCTGGCCTGGACGCCCATGCCCGTGGCGGCGTTCAGCTGGGTGCAGGCACTCCAGACGCAACTGCTCGCGGTGGCCGCCGTGCATCCGCAATTGCCCCTGCGCGACCTGGTCAATGCCAGCCTGCTGCCCGCGGTGATCTCCCTGGCGCGGGGCATGGCCCTGCTGGAGCTTGCAGCGGGGCTGTCCCTCGTGCCCGGCCTGTTCACCGTGCTGGGCGCGGCCTGTGGCCTGGTGCTGGTGCTGGGGCGACTGCTCCTGTTCTATCCCCTCGGTGGGCAGGACGTGGTGCTGGATCTGTTGCTGGTGGCGCTGCTGCTGGTGTTCCTCATCGCCCGCGCCGGACGGCGTTGGGGCGTGGATGGCCTGCTGGCGCGGCTGCGCCCCACCGGCCGCCTGTGGTGAAGTGGGTGCACCGCCGAACAACGGTCTGAACGGCAATTGAGGGACGCGTCCTCCCCCACGCCCTCCCATTGGGCGGCAAGGTCGGGACTATTCCACGCGTGTCGCCTGATTCACGGGCGTGAAGGCACGCCATGCGGGGTGCGCGAGGGGGCCTGCTCCCTCGCAGCAGTTGCCTTTCGCGGGCTGCTACCCGGTAAAGCGCTCGATGCGGATCACCTGGGTCGGGCCGGCGGTGAAGTCCATGGGCGCCAGGGTGCGCAGGCTGGCCTGCACGTCCCGCTCGCTGGCCCGGTGGGTGATCAGCACCACCTGCACGGGCAGATCGGGATGCTCGGCCAGGGCCGGCTGGAAGGCCGACTGGATGCTGATGTTGTGCTCGCCGAGCGCCGTGGTGATGCGCCCCAGCACCCCGGCCCGATCCAGCACCTGGAAGCGCAGGTAGTACTCGGAGGAAATCTCCTCGATGGGCATCACGGGCAGCTTGCGCAGATGCTGGCGCACCACGGAAAGCGCCGGAATGCGCGCCGGCTGGCCGCTGCCCACACCGCGGGCGATGTCGATGATGTCGCTCACCACCGCGCTGCCCGTCGGCGCCGCGCCCGCGCCCCGGCCGTAGGACATGGTCGCATCCACGTTGTCGCCGGTGATGAACACGGCGTTGAACACCCCGTTGACCTGGGACAGCAGGTGCTCGCGGGCCACCAGGGTCGGGTGGACGCGGGCCTCCACCTTGCCGTTGCTCAGCTTGCCGATGGCCAGCAGCTTGATGGCGTAGCCCATCTGTCCCGCGTAGGTGATGTCCATGGGCGTGATGCCCGAGATGCCCTCGCAGTAGATTTCCTTGAAGGGCACCATGGTGCCGTAGGCCAGATTGACCAGGATCGCCAGCTTGTGGGCGGCGTCGAAGCCTTCCACGTCGAAGGTGGGATCGGCCTCCGCGTAGCCCAACTGCTGCGCCTCGGCCAGCACCGCGTCGAAGGCGGCCTTGTCCGTGGTCATCTTGGAGAGGATGTAGTTGCACGTGCCGTTGACGATGCCGCTGATCTCGAGGATGTTGTCGCCGGAGAGCCCCTCCTTGAGCGAGCGCAGCACGGGAATGCCCCCCGCCACCGAGGCCTCCATGCCGATGGGCAGGTTGGTCGCGTAGACCTTCTCGAACACCTCCTCGGCACATTCGGCCAGCAGGGCCTTGTTGGCCGTGACCACCGCCTTGCCCCGGTCCAGGGCGCGCAGCACGATGTCCTTGGCCGCGGTGGTGCCGCCGATCAGTTCCACCACGATGTCGATCTCCGGATCGTCCAGGATCGTCGCCGGATCGTCGGAGACGGCGATGCCCGCAAGGGACACCGGGCGTGGCTTGCCGGGGTTTGCCGTGACGGCCTTGGTCACGCGCAGGGCAGCCCCCAGACGCTCCTGGATCAGGGACTGGTTGCGCTGCAGGATGTCCAGCACCCCGCAGCCGACGACCCCGAGGCCGAACAGGCCGAGATTGATCGTGCGCATCGTTCCGATTCTTTTGACGATCTTGTTTCCGATGATGCGAGCCCCACGGCACAGCCGTGGAGCACCGCATCGCAAGCGGTCAGGCTACCATCCCCCCCAGGCCGGTACAAGGCCGGGGGAGGGCGGCGTAGTGGGTCAGTGTGAAATTTCGTGCCGGGCTGGGTGGAAGGCGGCCAGGCACGGACCAGGCGGGCTGCATGAACCCATCGTGCAGGCGGCGCCTGCGCATGGCATGGACGGGGCGGGCGGGAAAACTTTCCATGCCGCCCGCCGGTGGCCGGTCACCCATCGATGGGACAGGCCGCCCACCAGGTTCGCGTGGCCCCCACCCCATTGGCCCCCGCCGGCGAACCGGCTACACTCCGGAAGAATACGGCCCTTGGGTCGGGCGGGGAGGCGCGATGCTGTGGTGGCTGAGCATTCTGGGGTTGTCGGCGTACGCGATGCTGGAGGTGTGGTTGATCCTGGTGATCAACCAGCTCATCGGCATGACCTACACCCTGGCCTGGCTGGTGGGCGGTGCCTTCTACGGGTCGATCATGTTGCGCTGGCAGGGCGTGGCCGCCCTGCGCCGCATCAACCGGCAACTGCAGGCGGAGAAGCTGCCCATCCGGGCCCTGATGGAATTGGCCTTCGTGATCGTGGGCGCGCTGCTGACCATCGTGCCGGGCTTCTTCAGCGACGCGGTGGGGCTGATTCTGCTCTTTCCGCCCCTGCGCTGGTTGATCACGCACCTGCTGTGCCGCATCTTCTCGCCCCTGCTGCCGGAGGAGAACAGCGCGGAACCCTGGTCCTCCACCGCCTGACGGCGGCCGGTGGCAGTGACGCCACATGGCGCCCGAGCCATCGTCGGAACACAAGATCGTCGGAAGACAATGCGCCGGCGGGCGGCCCGGGAGGTCTTCCGCCCGGCTCGCCTCTGGGCAGGCGCCCCATGCACGGAACGGTCATGCAGCGCGGCGGCTCGGCAGCGCATGCGCGACCCGGTGCCCGTCCGCCTGTCCGGCAAGCAGACACGATCTACTGTCCCATGCTCGATCAACCCGCCACACCGGACAGATGACCATGGCCGAGCTCTATGCCATCGCCGGCAACATGACGCGGGGGCGCCTGTTTCTCGCGGCGGGTGTGCCGTATCTGCAACTGCGTTTCAAGGATGTGCCCCTGGCAGCCCATCAGGCTGAGCTTGCCGCCTGGCCCGCGCGCTATCCGGGCACGCGCCTGATCATCAATGACGACCTGGATGCGGCCGAGGCCCTGGGCGCCTGGGGCGTGCATCTGGGGCAGGAGGATCTGGCGCGCTACGCGCCGGGCCGGGTGCGCGCCAGCGCCGTGCATGTGGGCATTTCCACCCACACTGACGCGGAGATCGACCACGCCCTGACGTTCGGGCCGAGTCTGCTGGGCTTCGGCCCCATCTTTCCCACCCGCACCAAGGTGGTGGGGCATGCGCCCCAGGGTGTGGCGCAACTGACGCGCATGCTGGGGCGGGTCGCGCTGCCCGTGGTGGCCATCGGCGGTCTGACGCCGGAGAATGTGGCCCCCGTGGTGGCCACGGGCGTACCCTTGGTGGCCATGATTTCCGCGCTGGATCGATTTGAGACTGTGGCCGATCTGCAACGGTTCATGGCGCACGTTGCCGAGATGTCGCCCCCAATCGGGTGATCTGCACGGCAATTAGGCACATTCGCCGTGATGCCGCCTATTTTTTCGTCGAAACTGGCCGATTTTGAGGCGTCGCCCGGCGTCTCCACCGGGCTCGCCGGGGCGTCCCGGGTCGTCACCGATGGCTCACGGAATTTTCATCTTTCGCCGCCGCCCAGGTGCCCCGGCAGCCGTCACGGCACCCCCTGAATGCGCCAGAACTCGCCTTGGTGCCGCGTAACGCACGAACGGCCGTGCTTTGCGCGCGCGCAGACCGGGACCGGCTCCATCCGCGCGGGCCATGCCGACCCACCCCCTGGACCGCTCCGCCGGCGGGGCGCGCCGCGGGTCCACGCCGCCGACGCATGGCGAGGCACGGGTTTTGAAACAGGGAAGGGCAAAACGGCGTTCCACCGGGCCCATGCCCGCGGCGCCGCCCGCCCCTGCGTGGCGGGCGGGCGCGCCACAAACCTCCCGACCGCGGCACACCCGCGGCACGGACACGATGCGGAGGTCACATGAACAGCAAGCACAAGCTGACCCAGGAAGAAATCGCCCAGGCCATCAAGAAATTCCAGGCGTCCGGCGGAATCATCAACAAGCTGCCCGAGCAGCGCTACACGTCCACCAAATACGTGGGTGCGGAGAAGAGCGGCGGCTTCGAGACCCTGAGTTCCTTCCTCGCCTATCGCTAGACGCACCGGCCAGCCGGCGGCCGCGGCCGCTCTTGCGCGCCCATGCGGCGCGCGCGGCAGCGCCGGCAGGGCCCCTCCCCCTCCCCGCCGAACCCCCCGGTCGGGGCGGGCTGGCGCCCGTGACGCCATTTGCCATCAAGCGGTGGAAGCCTTACGCTTGTGGAGTAGTCTGCCGCGCCTGAGGAAAGGTCACGAGGCGGTTCCACGAATCAGACTAACCCATGAGGGGGTTGCGATGGGTAAAGCGACTGATGCGATCCAACTGGACTATCTGCCCGAGTTGAGGAATCCCGTGATGTTCGCCGCCTTCGAGGGTTGGAACGATGGGGGCTCCGCAGCGACCGGGTCCCTGGAGCACATGATCAAGGCCTTCGGGGCCCAGCGCTTTGCCGCGATCGATCCGGAGGAATTCTACGTGTTCTCGGAGAACCGGCCCACGGTGAACTTCACCGAGTCCGGTTCCCGCACCGTGACGTGGCAGCGCAATGAGTTCTACCATGCCCGCCTGCCCGGCACGGAGCAGGATGCCGTGCTGTTTACCGGCGTGGAGCCCAATCTGCGCTGGCGCACCTTCTGCGAGGTCTTCACGGAGCTGGCCCGGCAACTGGGAGTGCAAACCCTGGTCACGCTGGGGGCGTTTCTCGCGGACGTGCTGTATACGCTGCCCGTGCAGCTCTCCGGGCTGTCCAACGACCCGGAGCTGGAGGCCCGCGCCGGCCTGCAACGCACGAGCTACGAGGGGCCGACGGGGATCGTCGGTGTGCTCACGCGGCACTGCGAGGAGCAGCAGATGCGCACGCTGAGCCTGTGGGCCGGTGTGCCGTACTACATCTCCATCCCCAACCCCAAGGCCACCTTCGCCCAGTTGCAGAAGCTGCGGGAGCTGTTCGGCTTCACCATCGATCTGGCCGCGCTGGAAGAGCAGGCGGACAACTTCGACAACGAGATCAACGACGTCGTGGCAAAGAATCCCAATGTGGCCGCGTAC
>Ga0326597_10000667_pt1 | contig 59576 bp, 57 predicted proteins | sample RVTome_12_FD_203789 | JGI IMG/M metagenome (GOLD analysis project Ga0326597, IMG submission 203789) | Soil microbial communities from uranium-contaminated site in the Upper Colorado River Basin, Wyoming, United States - RVT100D185 | ecosystem: Environmental > Terrestrial > Soil > Contaminated >...
CCAAGCCTGGGCCACGCGCCGCAATGCCCAAGAGAGCCGAATCGACTGGCGCTTCACCACCGACAAAGCCCGCATCAAACTCAAACGACTCTACCCAAGGATCGAGACTTGACGCGGTACTAGATTGGTGCTGAACAACAGCCCCCCCACTTGTCCGCCGTGGCGCCCTCCCAAACTACTCTGAGGGCACCCGGACAGTTACCTTGCACGCGAATGACCAGCGAGTCCGGACCCGCCGACCCCTGCTCCGCCATAAGCGCAGGTTGCGCGATGCAGATACAGCTCGCCATGACACACGCATGTTGCCAGAGCATTCGCATGATTAATGCCTCCCTTCATGAACGGCCTCTAGTTGGACGGAAAAGTGAACACAACAACGTTCGAGACGCGGCAGTCGCTCAAATCCACCGCCTGCAAGTAGCGCGTCTGCCCGGCCCACCCACCAGGCACACTCGCCTCGTGGATTGCAGATCCATTACTTGTTGCGGTTGCTTCGCCCAGGACATTGCCATTGGCGATTCCGACGTAAACGTTGGTACAGCCGGAGACGGCGGTCTGCCCCGTTGCCGAGCCGTAGTAGAATCGCACCGTCGCCTCGTTCGTCGCGCCGGCGGCCTTGAATCTATTCGAGACTTCGGCCTCGCCGGGATAAGGATCGCGAGTCCACAGATCTCCAGAGGCGAGGGCGAGCGAGTTGAAGACGTTGACGCGTCCGTGGCCGTTGACATCGCGATTCCGGATCGTGACTCCCATCGAAAACCTCGCGCCGCTGGTCACTGCGGAATCTGCACGACGTTGCTCGTCTGGCAGGGGTGGCCGGCAATAACGAGCATCTGTGCAAACAGGCCACACAGCGCTTGACTCGCGCGCCCCGTTACCTCTCCACGTCCTTCTGGACCGGTTCGGAAGGTCGGCACCACCATGCGTATGCCCCGAGATCCCAGTCCCAGTACGGTGCCGGTGCAGTGCCAGGTGGGAATCGTAAACTGGCCCGTCTGCTCAGCGACGATGAGTGCGGCCGGAAGATCGGGGGATGCGCCGTCCCATCGAAAGGTGAGGCGAGTCGGGCAGGAGCCTTCGATCGAAATCACGGGCTGGGCGCATGCTGATCCGGCGACGACACCCGGCACGACGAGGCTGGTGATGAGCATCATGGTTGAAAGACGCATGAGAACCTCCTTCGAGTGGGCGGCATGCGAGTATCTGCGCCGGTCACTGCGGAATCTGCACGACGTTGCTGGTCGGGCAGGGGCGCGGACCATAGGCAATCAGTTGCACGTACCCGCCGCAATCTTCCGATCGCGCTTCACCATGCACCCGTCCGGCGCCCTCCGGGCCCGTGCGAATGAGCGCCACCAGGCGCAATCCGGTGCTCCCCAATCCGAGTTGAGTGCCACCGCAAGGAGTCGAGAGAATCACGTTGCCGCGCTGCCGGGCGAAGGCGATGGCCATCCATCGGTCCGCAGGAGCGCCTTCCCAGGCAACGGTCAACCGACCCGGGCAAATCCCACTGAGCGAAAGGACAAAGGTATCCGGGCCGGCAGAGACAGTCGGTGGATTGAAGCAGACCACCAAGGTCGCAAGGGCGCAGAGGCTGATGATAGTGAGTTTGGATCGGTTCATTGTTTCTTCCTCCGTTTTTGTGCCTACTTAAGAGGTGGGAAGGTGTATGTAATGAGGTTTGAGACGCGACAATCGCTCAGGTCGACAGCCTGGAGGTGGACGGTCACCTCCGCCCACCCGCCGGGCACGAAGAAGTCCTCGATGACCGCCGCCCCGTTCGAAGCGGCGGTCGCCGTGCCCAGCACCGATGCATTTGCGATCCCGACATATACATTGGTACAGCCGGAGACGGCGGTCTGCCCCGTCGCCGAGCCGTAGTAGAAGCGCACCGTCGCCTCATCCGTCGCGCCCGCGGCCTTGAAAATGTTGTCCTCGCCGGCGCGGCCCGGATGGGGATCGCGCGTCCAAAGGTCGCCAGAGGCAAGCGCGAGAGAATTGAAGACGTTGATGCGCCCGTGACCGTGAAGGTTCTGGTTGTAGCCAACAATCGGATCGCAGCCTGCATACACCAGATCACGGACCTGGGCGGGCGAAAGGGAGGTGTTGTAGGCCCAGATCAGTGCGCAGAGTCCGCCGGCCTGGGGCACGGAGTAAGAGGTGCCCGATCCAAAGGAGGTTCGATATCCATCATCCGATTCCCAATCCGGACCGTAGATGCCGGTGGCGGGAGCCATGACGTCGAGGTGCGCTCCGATGGTTGAGCCGTAGGTGCCCGCCCCGTTGATCCACCGGCCGTCAGATGAATTCGTGCCTCCGACGTTGATCATGTCTGGGAACGGCTCAAACATCTCGTCCCACTCGGGTTCATTCGCCCCCGCCTGTACGATCAGAACGTTGTATGCGAGCGTAATCTCTTTGCTCTCCTCGCGCCATGCCTTTTGAGTCTGAAGGTCGGGCGACATGGCGGCGGCTGAGATGATGACCCTGTCGCCTGCGACGGCGGCAATCCACATGCCGTCAAATGTCTCTTCCATCCCCCCATCGGTCACGATGCTCCGGTGACGGTTCGACCAGCCGACGCCTGATGTACCGACCCCATTGTTCCCGGTGGCCGCAGCCGCACCGGCGACGATGGTCCCATGATAACCGGTGCCGAAGATCGTTCCTCCCTGACTCTCCCACAAGCCCTCAACGGTGTTGTACCCTTCCCGGCGGTACTGGGTCAGCGTGCTGAAGTCCTCGTGCGTCGTGCGAATCTCAAGATCAACGACACTCAGCACGACATCATCATCGCCTTGCGAATGAATCTGCCACCCGGCGCAGGCTTCAATGCGCTTCAAGTGCCACTGCTCGTCGAGGAATTCATCATCCGGGCAGTTCATCGTCAGCGAGGCTTGTGGGTAGGTCTTCCAGTTCGGACAGACGTAGCGGAGATAGCCGCTCGCCAGCAGTTCCTCGCCGAGGTCGTTTTCTGTCCTGCCCTCCGGCACACCGAACCAGTATTGGTCCATCCGTTCACTATACCTGTAGATGTGCTCACCCAGGGTCTCAATGATGTATTCGGTAGCCTGCCGGTGGCGTTCGCGGCTCTGTTCTTCGGAGAAGCCCATCTTGCGCCAGTGCTCGACCTGGAGCGGGCGCGCCACCATCGTACCGGTAAACTCGATCACTCCCGGGTATTCACGATAGAGTTGGGCGTTGGTCGTGCCGGCGCTGTCAATGAGCCACATGGACAGGACCAGCGCGATCAGGGCCAGTTTTGCGGGGGGGGGGGGGGGTAACGCGGCGGTGGTTCTCGGGCATGGCTGCCTCCTTGGCATCTTGAATGTACCCCGTGGACCGCAGCCATGTCAAGAGAAATCCGTTGTTTTTCCCATAATGCAGCCTGATGGGCTGGAAACCCCGCTTCGTTCCATCCCTGAACCGCCATGCACAGCCCAATCACGGTCCGGCGCACCGATCGGCGGCGGGTTTGCCTCAGCGCCAAGGGCGCTACTGCGGATCCTTCGCAGCAGACTTGGAGGCCTCGCCGCCGGCCGCCGCGCCGTCCGAACCGCTCTTCTTGTCGGCGGCGGGCTTCTCCGGCGCCCCCTTGTCCGTTGCCGGCTTCTTCTCCGCCTCCGCCGCCTTCTTATATCCATCCGAGCGGTAGTCAGTCTGGTAGAAGCCGCTGCCTTTGAAGATGACGCCGGCGCCCGTGCCGATGAGGCGCTCGAGTTTCGACTTGCGGCACTTGGGACATTTGCGCTTGACCGGCGCGCTCATCGACTGGAAGAGTTCGAACTGATGTCCGCAGGCTTTGCAGATGTAATCATAAGTCGGCATGACTGTGCTCCGATTCCCTTCGAGGCGGCTCAATCACTTCCGCGGGCGAGGGCCACCGTGGCGGGGCGGATGACGATCTGGTCGATGGCGTAGCCGGCCTTGAGGACTTGCGCGATGTGATTCGGCGCGATCCCCTCGACGTCAAGGTGCATCATCGCCTGATGACGATTGGGATCGAACTCGTCGCCCGGCTGCGGCTCGATGCGTCTCACTCCCTGATTGTCCATCGCTTTGAGAATCTCATCGCGGACCATGCGCACACCCTGGCGGATCGCGCGGATCGCCTCATCGCCCCCCTGCTGCTCGACGACGTGGTCGAGATTCTCCAGAGCCGGCACGAGGTCGCGCACGAGATCAGCCTTGGCGCGTTGACGCGCGGTCTCCTCGTTGGCGTAGGCGCGGCGCTGGAAGTTCTGGAAGTCCGCGAGCGCCCTTTGGTACTTGGCAAGGGCTTCATCGCGCTCGGAAGTAAGTCGATCGAACTCCGCGGCCGCTCCATCCTCCTGATCGGCATCGTCGGCGATCGACTCCTCCACGTCGTTCTCATGGGTGTCCGGTTCGCTCATGGTCTAATCATCCTTGCCGCCGAGGAAATCCCTGATGCGGTTCCAGAACCCCTGCGTCTCAGGAAGCACGGAGTGATCCTCGGTCTCGGCGTATTCGCGCAGGAGCGTCTCCTGCCGGGCCGTGAGTTTCTGCGGGATCTCGATCATCACCTGCACGAGCAGGTCGCCGCGCCGCCCGCTGCGGAGATTGGGCAGGCCGCGACCGACGATCTTGACGACGCGGCCGTGCTGCGTGGCGCGGGGAATGTTAAGTTCATGCTCGCCGTCGAGCGTGGGAATCTTTACGATCGCCCCCAGCGCCGCCTGGGTGAAACTGATGGGCAGGCGGATCGTAAGATGATCGCCATCGCGCTCGAAGAGTTGATGCGGCGCGATGCGCACGACGACGTGCAGGTCGCCGCGAATGCCCTGCCCGCCCGGCGCGGCCTCGGCCGGAGGCGGCTCGCCTTCGCCTCTGATGGCCACGGCCTGCCCGGCGCGGATCCCCGGAGGGATCTTAACATCGAGCCGGCGCCGCTTGGGCACGCGTCCCTGTCCGCGGCACGTCTCGCACGGCTCGGTGATGACCGATCCCGCGCCGCGACAGGCGGGGCAGGTCGTGACCATGCGAAACATCCCGCCCAGGCCCGACTGGGCGACCTGGCCGTGGCCGCCGCAGGTCTGACAAGGCGAGCGCGAGGTGCCGGGCCTGGCGCCATCGCCCTTGCACGTCTCGCAGACATCGAGGCGAGTGAAGTCGACCTCGGCCGTCGTGCCGCCGAGCACCTGCTCGAGTGTAATCTCGACCTGGGTTTCAAGGTCGTAACCGCGCGCGACGCCCTGGCGCCTTCGTCCACCACGCGCTGAGCCGCCGAAGCCGGCGCCGAAGATGTCGTCGAACATCGAGAAGATGTCCTGCGGATCCATCGAGCGGAAGTCGTGGCCCGGCGTGCCGCGCAGGCCGGCGTGACCGTACTGGTCGTACATGCGGCGACGGCCGTCGTCGCTGAGGACTTCGTAGGCTTCCGCCGCCTCCTTGAAGCGCGCCTCGGCCTCGGCGTCGCCGGGGTTGCGGTCGGGGTGGAACTTCATGGCGAGGCGGCGATAGGAGCGCTTGACATCATCCGCGCTGGAGGTGCGCTCCAGACCGAGAACTTCGTAATAGTCGCGCGTCGTGGCCATGAACGGCTCCGGGCCGGCTCGTCAATGAAAGCCCACGGATGCACAGCGGCGCTCCGTGGGCACTGGAAGTTCAATCACGCTCGCGCCTCGATCACGCCACCGCGCCCTGAGCCGGCGCTGCATCATCCTTGATCTCCGCCACCAGCACATCGGTCGTCAGCATCAGTCCCGCCACCGAGGCGGCGTTCTGAAGCGCGGTTCGCACGACAAGAGCGGGGTCGATGATCCCGGCCTTGACGAGATCGGTGAACTCGCCGGTCGCGGCATTGAAGCCGAGGTGGCCCTTGCCTTCGCGGATTTTCTCGACCACGACGTCGCCGTCTTCGCCGGCGTTTTCGGCGATCTGGTGAGCCGGCGCTTCGAGGGCCGCGGCGACGATGTCGAAACCGAACTTCTGATCGCCCCTGGCCTTCTTGCGACCATCGTTGACGGCGTCGATGGCGCGAACGAGCGCCACGCCCCCGCCGGCGACGAACCCCTCCTTGGCGGCGGCCCGCGTGGCGTGGAGCGCGTCCTTGACGCGGTCCTTGCGCTCCTTCATCGCCGTCTCCGTCGGCGCGCCGACGTTGATGATCGCCACGCCGCTGGTCAGTTTGGCGAGGCGCTCCATGAGTTTCTCGCGGTCGTAGTCGCTCGTCGAGCGGTCGTACTGGGTGCGGATCTGATCCGCGCGGCCCTGGATGTCCTTCTTCTTGCCGCCGCCTTGCACGAGGGTCGTGTTGTCCTTGTTGACGACGATCTTCTTGGCCGTGCCGAGGTCGCCAAGTTCGATGGACTCGAGGCTTCGGCCGAGGTCTTCGGAGAAGAACGTCCCGCCGGTGAGCGTGGCAATATCGCCGAGCATGGCCTTGCGCCGGTCGCCGAAGCCCGGCGCCTTGACGGCACAGACCCGCAGCGCGCCGCGCAGCCGATTCACAACCAGCGCCGCCAGCGCTTCGTTCTCCACATCCTCGGCGATGATGAGCAGCGGCTTGCCGCCGCCCGCCACCTTGTTGAGCAGGGGCAGCAGGTCGCTGAGGTTGCTGATCTTCTTCTCGTGGATGAGGATCGAGACGTCTTCGAGCACGCACTCGGCCGTGGCCGGGTCGGTCATGAAGTAGGGGCTCATGTACCCCTTGTCGAACTGCATGCCCTCGACGTATTCGAGAGTGGTCTCGGAAGTCTTGCCTTCCTCGACTTCGACGACGCCCTCGGCGCCGACCTTGTCGATCGCCTGGGCGATGAGTCTGCCGATCTCTTTATCATGGTTGGCGGAGACGGTGGCGACCTTCTCGTAGTCCTCGCGTCCCTTGCACTTGATGGCCATGCCTTCGACGGCCTCGCAGGCGACTTCGGCGGCGGCGGTGATGCCGCGCTGAAGTTCGACGGCGTTGTGCCCGGCGGCGACGAAGCGCAGCCCCTGGCCGTAGATTGCCTCGGCGAGCACGGTCGCGGACGTCGTGCCGTCGCCGGCCTTGTCGGCGGTCCTCTTGGCGACCTGCATGACGAGTTTGGCGCCCATGTTCTCGAACGCCTCGGGCAGGTCGATCTCCTTGGCGACGCTGACGCCGTCCTTGGTCACGGTCGGACCGCCGTAGGACTTCTGAATGAGGACGTTGCGGCCGACGGGACCCATCGTCACGCGCACGGCATCGGCGAGCCGGGTCAGTCCCTTGCGGATCTCGACCTGGGCTTCGTTGCCGAAAATCATCTGTTTCGTAGACATGATTAAAAACTCTCTCTTTGTAAGAGTGTGTGTTCGAAGCCTGGGCGGCGGAATTACTTCTCAACGACGCCGAGCAGGTCCGTTTCCTCAAGAATGACGTGCTTGACGCCCTTGAGTTCGATTTCGCTGCCGGAGTACTTGCCGTAAACGACGGTCTCGCCCTTCTTGACATTGACCGGCGCGCGCTTGCCGTCCTTGAGCAGACGGCCCGGGCCGGTGGCGACGACGGTGCCCTGCTGCGGCTTCTCCTTGGCGCCCTGGGGCAGGTAGAGGCCCGTCGCGGTCTTCTCTTCGGGATCGCTCGGCTTGACGAGCACGCGGTCATCGAGGGGCTTGATCTGCATTTCTGACGACTCCTTCTCTAGTGGCTTGATCCTGGTTGAGTGGTTGTTTCGAGTGCAGCACTGCCTCGAATCTGTGTCGCAAATCCAAAGGGCGGGCGGTCTTCCTTCTCGGGAACGTCCACCAGTTCAATCTTGAAGATATCCTCCGGGCGAACCGAAAGGGCGATGTGGCGCTTGCGCGAATCCTGGCCGATGAAGTGCATGCAAATGATCTCGTGCAATCCCTTGCCATGCTGAACGACGCGCTTGCCGTGGCCGGAAATGAGGTACTCCGATCCGTCGCGCAAGGTGAGTCGAAGGACGAGCATCTTGCACTTCTCGGGCGTGTCGCACATCTCCTGGGCGAGATCGGTGAAGAGCAGTTCAATCTCTTCGGCCCAGTCGACCTGTCCGGGGAGGAGCATCAGATCCTGCTTCACGGCAGCCTGATTCCGACTCGTCTTCCTGCGCGGCGCCTTCTTGCTCGACGTTTGCTTTCCGCTTCGGGGCATGAACTCCTTTCAACTCAAACGTCATTACATGACCGGAGCACACGATCGTCGAGTGGCTTGATCTGCATCTGTTGTTTCTCCTCATCAGCCCCCTGTCAACGGGGTGGATTGCATTGTTACACTTCAATTCCATCGTCAACCAACGCCTGGCGCACCCGGTCGCAAACAAGCCGCGCCAGACGCATCGCATCCTCGGCCTCCGCAGCCGTCACCGTCAATCCAATTCCGGGGTATCTTGAAGTCGTCGCGAATCGAGTCAATCCTTCCGCGTCCCGCAACGATTCTGTCCAGATGGCGTATGGAGCGCAGTGTTCGAGCAATGCTCTGATGTTATGAACGTACGGAGGCGCCGCCCCCTTCGACACGACGAACGCCTTGAGCATCTTCTCCGCCGCCTGCTGCGCATGATACGCCACGATCGTGCAGGGTGGATCGTTGATGCCAAAGAGGAATTCTGCAGCGCGGAGGTCTGATTGTGCGTACTTCACCCATTCCCGCACGTCCAGTTCGGCGCTCAGCGGCTTACGCGGCTCGCTCATAGAGCACCTCCCCCTCGCGGTCCGCCGGATACGCCAGACGCCCAACCCTGCCCCGGTCCCGCTCGAACTCCTCGGGCGTGAGGACGACAATGTCGCACGCGAGAGGCGGATCGAACCCGGCCAGAGCGCGATCCATCTCAAGCGCCAGTCGCCATCGCTCCTCTTCCGATCGCAGTGGGTGGAGCACCAGCAGATCGACATCGCTGCGCTCGTCGGCCGTCCCCCTCGCGTGCGACCCGAAAAGGATCACCTTCACCGGATCGAACCGCTCGACAATCCGGCGCGTGGCTTCGGTCAGGATGGCTCTGCTCGTCGTCATGCGCTCGAGTCTCCTGTCGCCGCGGGCAGCGGTCCCGCAGCGACCAATCGCTTCATCTGCGAATCGACACGAGCGTTGAATCCTTCGAGGCTGCGGGCGCCCAAGAGCGACAAGTCCCCTTCCTCTCCGAAGACCACTTCATCCACGGTGAAGAACTCCCCGCTGCGGATCACAGCGAATCCGACGCTCCGCGTCACGTGCTGCCCATTGGCCATGACGAAGGTCATGTCCTTTTTCTCGCGCCGGACTCCGATTCGATCGAGCACTGAAGCGGGAAGCCAGGTGTACTCGCTTCCGGTGTCCACGAGCACCTTGTCAACCGGTTCACAGCGCGATCGATCGGCGATATTCTCGATCGTGCAAGATGTGTGAAACGTTCCCATGCGGTGCCTCGGGACCGACGTGCCTGTCGCAAGCGGCGACTCAGAATCCCATGCCGCCCATGCCGCCGCCCATTCCACCCATGCCACCCATGCCACCCATGCCGCCGCCCATCCCGCCGCCGTGCGCGTGGGCGTGGTCGTCCTTCTCTTCCGGCTTGTCGGTAATGATGCAGTCGGTGGTAAGCAGCAGCGAGGCGACGGAGGCCGCGTTCTGAAGGGCGGTGCGATCGACCTTGGTCGGCGTGACGACGCCCATCTTGAGCAGGTCGCCGTACTCATCCGTCAGCGCGTTGTAGCCGAAGCTGCCCTTTCCTTCGGCGACCTTGGCGACGACGACGGTGCCCTTCTTGCCGGCGTTGTCGGCGATGGTGCGCAGCGGGATGCTCATGGCGTTGCGGACAAGATCGACGCCGTGCTCCTCATCGCCCTTGCAGGACTGGCGGACCTTTTCGAGGGCGGGGATGGCGCGGATGTAACTCACGCCGCCGCCGGGGACGATGCCCTCGGCCACGGCCGCGCGGGTGGCGTGCAGGGCATCCTCCACCATCGCCTTGCGGGCCTTGAGTTCGGCCTCGGAGGCGGCGCCGACGTTGATCTGCGCCACGCCGCCGGCGAGTTTGGCGAGTCGCTCTTCGAGTTTCTCGCGGTCGTAGTCGCTGGTGGTGTTGGCGATCTCGTTGCGGATCTGCTGGATGCGGGCCTGGATGTCCTTCGTCGAGCCGGCGCCTTCGATGATGATGGTGTTCTCGGAGTCGATCTCGAGTTTCTTGGCGAGGCCGAGTTGGCTGATCTGCACCTGGTCGAGGTCGATGCCCAGATCCTTCATGATCGCGGTGCCGCCGGTGAGGACGGCGATGTCGCCGAGCATGGCCTTGCGCCGATCGCCGTACCCCGGCGCCTTGACGGCCGCGACGTTGAGCACGCCGCGCAACTTGTTGATGACCAACGTGCTCAGCGCCTCGCCCGTCACGTCTTCGGCGATGATGAGCAGCGGCTTCTTGGCCTGCTGGACCTTCTCGAGGAACGGCACGAGTTTGGTCAGCGAGTCGATCTTGTCTTCGTAGATGAGAACCAGCGCCTTCTCGAACTGCACTTTCATCTCATCGACGTTGGTGACGAAGTTGGGCGAGAGATAGCCGCGGTCGAACTGCATGCCTTCGACGACATCGACGTAGGTTTCGAGGCTCTTGCCCTCTTCGACGGTGATGACGCCGTCCTTGCCGACCTTCTCGAAGGCGTCGGCCATGATCCTGCCGATCTCGGGATCGTTGTTGGAACTGATGGAGGCAACGGACTGGATGTCCTCTTTACCGCGAACCGGCTTGGAGAGTTTGCCGATTTCCACCGTCACGGCTTCGACGGCCTTGCGCATGCCGCGCACGAGCGCGTTGGCATCAGCCCCGGCAGCGATGAACTTCAGACCCTCCTTGAAGAGGGCTTCGGCGAGCACGGTCGCGGTCGTCGTGCCGTCGCCGGCGTCATCGCTGGTCTTGCTCGCGGCTTCCTTGACGAGTTGGGCGCCGAGGTTCTCGAACTTGTCGCGCAGTTCGATCTCCTCGGCGACGCTGACCCCGTCCTTGGTCACGGTCGGCCCGCCCCAGGACTTGTCGAGGACGGCGTTGCGGCCGCGGGGACCGAGGGTGCTCTTGACCGCCGCCGCGAGTTTCTGCACGCCGGCGAGCAACTGCTGACGGGCTTGGATATCGAACGAAAGTTCCTTGATGGCCATGGACCGATTCTCCGGATTCTGGGGTGGGTGTTCGGTGGGAAGACCTGTCAAATGAAGGGCGGGATGAGGATGAACCCTCCGCGCCGTCTCCGAAACAATGCAATGCCGGTGCCGGAGGCAGACCGAATCGACTCTAGACCTCATGTCAGCAAGATGTGTATTTTCAATGACTTAGACGCAATTGACAGGCCTCCTGGCTTGGTCCTTCCCGCCATGCCCCTGACACAATCGGGCGGGAGACCGATCGCGCCTGCCAGCATGGCAGATCGGGATTCACCCAATGATCTCCTCCAGGTGGTACCTCGGCCGAGCAAGGCTGCTCGCCAGGCGAATGGAATCGACCGTGAGGTTCAAGAGGGCCAGTGTGGTCATGGCCGAACCGATGAGAATGAGCATCGCGGCCGTTATGCCGAGATTGTCCAGCAGCGGCCCCGACCCCCCTGCCTCCTCCCAGGCCCGGCCCCCCAGACTGAGGAGGTCGCCGCATAAGACGGTCAGGATCGCCACATAGAGCGCGAGGAACCCCTGCCTGCTGGCGCCGCCGACTCGGTGCGGCGCACTGCGGACCGAGAGAAACCGCACCACCGGTTGAAAACCCACGATCATCGCGAGGGCGGCGAGGTCGAGGCCCAGGCGAATGATTGAGCGAGCCGCATGGACCTGGGCAAAGTCCGACCACTCGTTCGCAGAGCGCGGCACGTTGGCATCGAAGACGAGCAGAACGACGTGGAGCACCGCCCACGCGAGCAAGCCGATTCGTGCGCGGCCCAGACCCCGGCGATACTCGGCGGACGGCGCGGCGCCCGTCGGCGCGTGCAATCCAAACGTCGCGGCGAGCGCCAGTCCCGCCAGCAGGCCAACCAACACGAAGTGCCCGACCGTGGCCTCCGCCATAAGGGGCGCACTCGGCGATCGAATCTGTCGGATCGCCGCCGCCAGGTACGGCACCCACAGCAGCACCGCGCTGCATAACAGGCAAGCGGTGACAATGATGAGCGACGCCGCGATGCAGCGAGGCCCCTTGAGCAACGTGAACCGTTCATCATTGGAGTCAACCAGCGGTCGCACTGACGGCCAGACCGGCGAGCCGCACTCCGGGCACTTTCCGGCAGCCTCAACACCCTTGAGGTTGTAGCCGCAACGGTTGCAACAGACGGTGAGCCGCACGGTTCCCCTGGGGAGTACCGGAACCACTTCATCGTGTTGGCCAGTGGGCATCATTGCTGGTGAGGCTTCGCCATGGGACCGCGCATTCTAAGCCGCGGCCGCGTCACATGATGGCCCATCTCCGAGACACGCCGGGCCGTCGCGTGTTCAACGAAGTGACTTTCGCCCCGGTGGGGCTACTGATTCCTGCAAAACGAACGTCCGTAGAGTGCCACACGCTGAACACTCACCACGAAGGGCACAAAGGCACAAAGACTTCACCAAGAAAACCCCGGAAGGTAAAGGTCGAGTGAGACGCGATTTGCCGTGCCAAGTCGGCATGGCCCTGCTGTTCTTTGTGCCCCCTTTGTGACTTTGTGTACTTTGTGGTGAGGGTTGGACTGCCCCCCGGTCAGAGGGGACATAAGTTCTGCAGGTGTCAGTAAAGCCAAGGCGCGCTTCGGTTCGTGATGCCTGCGAAAACGCGATTGCCCTTCAGCGTGCGCCGCGCCCCCGGAGTGTCGCCTCATATCATCGCACCCATGCCTTCCAAGCCCACCGATGGTGAATCGCGGGATTTCATCGCCCTTGCCGCGGTGCCGGAGGAGGTCGGAGAACTCGCCACACCCGACGGTCCCGCGATTCGCTCGGGCAAACTGGCCGGCCGCTCGCTCTTTGCCGCGATCATGATTATCGCGTTGCCGGTGCTTCTCGGGCAGTGCGCCAACGCGCTCGTCGGGCTGGTGGACAAGATTCTCGCCGGCCACCTCGCCCCCGAACTCGTCAAGCCGGCGCTCGACGGCCTCGGCCTCGCCGGCTACGTCGGGTGGTTCGTGAGCATCTCCATGATGGCCGTCGGCGTGGGCGGGATGGCGATCATCGCCCGAGCCGTCGGCTCCGGCGACCGGCCGCTCGCCGAGCGCACGCTGGCGCAGTGCGGCCTGCTCTCCATCATCTGGGGAGCGATCGTCGGCGCGGCGCTGTGGGTCGTCGCCCCCGTCATGGCGCGGATCGCGCACCTCAGCCCCGCCGCCACACTCGACTGCGTTGCCTACATCCGCATTCTCGCCGCCGGGTTGCCCGTGGCATCGTACCTGCTTGTGAGCATGAGTTGCCTTCAGGGCGCGGGGGAGACGGCGCGGCCGTTTCTCATCATGGTGGTCGTCAACATCGTCAACGTCATCACGAGTTGGGCGTACTCCGGCGTCGAAGTTTCATTCGGTTCGTTCACCATCCCCAATCCCGTAGGCATCAACGCGAACGTGCAGGGCATCGCCTTCGGCACCGTCACCGCCCAGGCCGTCGGCGCGGTGCTCATGCATGCGCTGATGCGCCACGGCATCCGCGACCTGCGCCTGGAGATGAACTACGCGCGCTTCGACCGCGCTCTGTTTCGCCGCATTGTGCGCATCGGCCTGCCGGGTTTTCTCGACGGCATGGGCATCTGGCTCGGACAGTTGTTCGCGGTGTTGTGGGTGCTCGGCGCGATCGTGAAGCGATCGAACCTCGACGAGGGGATGATCGGCGCCCACGAGATCGCCATTCAATGGGAGTCGTTCAGCTTCCTGCCGGGGTATGCGATGGGCGTCGCGGCCGGGGCGCTGGCGGGGCAGTACCTCGGCGCGGGCAATCCGAAGATGGCTCGCCGCGCCATTCGCGCGTGCCTGTACATCGCCATGATCGTCATGGGTATCGCGGGGCTGGCTTTCATCTTCGCCGGGCCGTGGCTCACGCACCTCATCAGCCGCGATCCGGTGCATCTCGATCTCGCGCCCAGGGCGCTGTTCATCGCGGGGTTCGCGCAGGTGCCGTTTGCGATGTCGATGGTCCTGCGCGGCGCGCTGAGCGGCGCGGGCGACACCCGATGGAGCATGGTCCTTGCGTGGAGCAGCACCTACGGCGTGCGCGTCCCCGCCTCCTGGCTGCTCGGCTACGCCCTCGGCTACGGCTTCACCGGCGTGTGGATCGCCCTGTGCGGCGAACTCGTCGTCCGCGGCCTGCTCTACCTCGCCCGCTACCTCCACGGAGGATGGGAGAAGATCGAAGTGTGACGCGGCGATCGCTCACCGATCTATGAGCCTTCCCGGCGTGCGGATGCCGAGCGCTCACCACAAAGAGCACCAAGTCACAAAGAGATCACAAAGGAAAGACACTTGGCATTGATTGCTTCGTGCCTCCTTTGTGACTTCGTGATCTCCGTGGTAAAGGTTGAACTTCCGAATCGGCAAGCGTCAGCAGCGCTCGATGAGCATCGCCACCGCGTTGCCGCCGCCGAGGCACAGCGACGCCACGCCTCGCTTCAGATTCAGGCGGCGCAATTGATGCACCAGCGTGACAAGGATGCGGGCGCCCGAGGCGCCGATGGGATGGCCGATCGCGATGCCGCCGCCGCAGATATTCACCTTGCTCTCGGGTATCTCCAGCACCTTCAGGTCGGCGAGCATCTGCGCCGCGAACGCTTCGTTGATCTCGAAGAGGTCCACGTCCCCGACACTCAGCCCGGCTTTGCGCACGCAGCCGCGGATCGCTTCGACGGGGGCGATGAAGAGTTCCTTGGGTTCGACGCCGTGGGTGTGGTAACTGAGGATGCGGGCGAGCGGCTTGAGACCCATCGCCTGCGCGCGGCTCTCTGAGGTGATGGCCAGGGCCGCGGCGCCGTCGGAGATCTGGCTCGCATTGGCGGCGGTGACGGTGCCGTCCTTATCGAATGCCGCCTTAAGTTTGGCGATCGACTCGAGCGTCGTGTCGCCGCGCACGCCTTCATCGGCGGTGATGTCCTGCTTCTGCTTTGCATCGGCGGCGGAGACGGGAACTACGGCCGAGCCATACCACCCGTTGGCCTGCGCCTTGGCCGCCCGCTGGTGCGACTGCACCGAGAAGCGATCCTGCTCCTCGCGGCTGATGTGGTGCTGTCTGGCGACGTGCTCGGCAGCCATGCCCATCCCCCAGTCGCAGAAAGGGCAGTGCAGGCCATCGGCCCGCATGTGGTCGATGAGTTGCCCGTCGCCGAACTTGATCCCGTTGCGGATGTAGACCATGTGCGGGGCGAGGGACATGTTCTCCATGCCGCCGACGATGAAGCAGTCGCCGTCGCCGGCTTTGATCGCCTGGGCCGCGAGCATCGCCGCCTTGAGCGATGAGCCGCAGACCTTGTTGACGGTGAAGGCATTGAGGCTGTTGGAGAGGCCCGCTTTGAGCCCCGCCTGCCGCGCGGGGTTCTGCCCCAGCCCCGCCTGGAGCACCACGCCCATGATCACTTCGTCGATCTTCTCCCTGATCGCCGGCGCATCGGCAAGCACCGCCTTGATGGCGAGGGCGCCGAGATCGGTGGCTGGCACGCGCGCGTACCCCCCCATGAACCGGCCGATGGGAATGCGCTTGGCGGAGACGATGACGGGAAGGGAATCGGGCATGGCACTCCATCCTTGGCTATTCGGTTCTGTCTGAATCAAGGGCGCAAACGCTGCATGAGAATCATAGTGGCGCTTTCGGCACATTGATGATCCCACCATCGCGCGCCGCACTCAATCGGGGATTCCGCCCGGATGCGGCTGCGCGGCTATCGGTCTACACTGCGCATGACGGGGTTGGCTTTCGGATCCGCCTCGTCGCCGAGCCAGGAGGGAGCAGCCGCCATGACCATCGACCTCCATCATCGCGTGACGCTCAAGCACGACACCAACCAGGCGCTGGGCATCGGCCGCTTCGCCGTGGACTTCATGTCGGGCAAGATCGGAAAGCCGGATGAAGCGGTCTATGAGAGGGTGGCGCTTTTTCACACGGATTCGGTGCTGTGCGGCGCGTCGGCGCTGGCGGTACAGACCAACGCTCCGACCGTTCTCCGCGCCGAAGCGATGGGCTACCCACATCCCGAAGGCGCGATGGTCTTCGGTTCCGCCAGGCGCCTCCACCCCGAAAAGGCCGTCGTCGCCAACTGTTCAGCGGTGCGCGAGTGGGACTCGAACGGGACCAATTTCGGGTACAACCCCGATCTCGGGCACACTGCCGGCGAGTTCGGGCATAACGACTTCTATCCCGTCGTGATCGCCGCGGCGCAGGTGCAGGGCCTGGACGGCGCTGCGGCGCTGCGCGGCATGATCCTCCTTGATGAGATTCGCGGCCGACTCGCCGAGGTCTTCTCTCTCAAGTCCTACAAGATCGATCACGTCGTCCACGGGGCCATCGCCTCGGCGGCGACCTTCGGCGCCATGATGGGCGCTTCGCCTGAGCAGATCGAATCGGCCATCGGCATGGTCGTGGCGCACTACATCCCCTTCCGCGCCATCCGCGCCGGCAAGCAGTTGAGCGACTCCAAGGGCGCTTCGGCCGCGATCAGCGCCGAGGTCGCCGTGCTGTCGATGTTGCGGTCGATGCGCGGCTTCGTCGGCCCGCGCGACATTTTCCGCAACAAGGAAGCCATCTTCCGCCTCAACGAGCCGACCGAAGGCGACCGCTCACCCTTCGACATCGTGCTGGTGCATAGCGGCGACAAGTTCGCGGTGATGGGCATGCACTTCAAACTCGGCCTGTACGAGCATCAGTCCGCCGGGGCGCTCCAGGGACTCATTGATCTCCTGCAACAGTCGCCCGCGCTGCTCAACGAACCGACGGGCCGGCACATCAGATCCATCGTCATCAAGGCCTACCAGCCGGCCTTCGGCATCATCGGCGATCCCGCCAAGCGCGACCCGCACACGCGGCAGAGCGCTGATCATTCGATGGTCTACATCGTCGCGACGATGTTGCGCAAGGCGCTCGGACGCGCCGCCGCCAGCGGCTCGACGCACCTCGCCGACACGAATGACGGCTACTGGAAGGCCCTCATGCTCGAGCCGCAGGACTACAGCGAGGAGGCGATCTTCAACAGCGACACCCGCCGCCTCATGGGGCGCATCGCCTTCGAGCACGGCGGCCCTGAGTACGACGCGAAATACCCTGACGGCATCCCCACGAGCATCGTCATCACCGATGACGCCGGACGCACGCACAACAGCGGCCTGGTCATGTACCCCGCCGGCCACGCCCGCAACACCACCGCCGATCTGCGGAGCATTCTCGACCACAAGTTCCGCCTCCTTGGCTCGTTGGCCGTCCAGGACACCGACGCCCTGATCGCCCGACTCGATCTCGCGGACAGATCGGCCGAGGAGATCAGAGCCCTGTATGATTTCGAGATCGCCCGGCGTGCGCCGATCGATGCGCAGCCGCAGATGGCCGGCGCCGCGCACGGCCCGGAGACCTGAAACATGATCCACCCCGACCTCCAGTTCGACCGCGAGCGGCTCGCCGACATCTGCCGGCGCTACGGCGTGCGCGAGTTGTGCCTCTTCGGCTCTGCGGTGCGCGAGGACTTCGGGCCGCAGAGCGACGTGGATGTGCTGGTCGAATACCTGCCTTGCGCACCACACACGTTCGACCACTACTTCGACTTCAAGGAGGAACTCGAGGCGTTTTTCGGTCGATCGGTGGACATCATTGAGGGGCGCGACCTGATTCGCAACCCCTTCCGCCGCGCGACGATCATCCCCTCCTTGGAGCGTCTCTATGCCGCATGAGGAACGCGATCTCGCGCGGATGTGGGATATGCTCGACGCCTCCCGGCGGATCGTCGAGTTCACAGCCGGAATGACTTGGGAGGAATACTGCGGCGATGAACTCACGCGGCTCGCCATCGAACGGTTGATTCACATCGTCGGCGAGGCGGCTCGCGCGGTGTCGAAGCAGGGCCAGGCCAGGTACTCCGAGATTCCCTGGCCGAAGATCATCGCACAACGCAACGTCATCATTCACCAGTACGGCGACATCATTCAGCAGAAACTGTGGGATGTGGCCACGACTGAGATTCCTCGACTGATCTCGCAACTCGAAGCGATCCTCCCCCCGCCTCCTCAACCATGACGGAACATCCAGAGTGAGTTCGAGTCCGGCGTCCAATCTCCGCGATCTGATGAGCAAGGGCCTCGTCCTCGCCCCGGGCGCCTTTGATGCGCTCGTCGCTCGGGCCGTGGGCCGGGCCGGCTTCGAGGCCGTCTACATCTCAGGCGGGGCGACCGCCAACGTCGCCGGCTATCCCGACATCGGCCTCATCACGCTCAGCGAGATGTGCCGCACCATTCGCGAGATCAGCCAGGCCTCGGGCCTGCCCGCCATCGTCGATGCCGACACCGGCTACGGCGAAGTCGAGTCCGTCATCCGCACGATCGTCGAATATGAGCGGGCCGGCGCCGCGGCGATGCACATCGAAGACCAGGTCTTCCCCAAGCGCTGCGGCCACCTCGACGGCAAAGAACTCATCTCCATCGACGCGATGTGCGAGAAGGTCGCCGCCGCGGCTGCGCATCGCCTCTCGAAGGACTTTGTCGTGATCGCGCGCACCGACGCCGCCGGAGTGGACGGATTCGACGCCGCCGTCGATCGCGCCAACGCCTACCGCGCCGCCGGAGCCGATGTCATCTTCCCCGAGGGACTCACGAGCGAGAGGCAGTTCGGCGAGATGGCCCAGCGCTCGCCCGGCCTGCTGCTGGCCAACATGACCGAGTTCGGCAAGACGCCGCAGATCACGGCGAGCCGCTTCGAGCAACTCGGCTATCGCATCGTTATCTTTCCGCTGAGCCTGATGCGCCTCGCCATGGGGCACGTCGTGCGCGGCCTGGAAGTGTTGCGGCGCGAGGGATCCGCCGCCTCGCTGCTCGATGAGATGCAGACGCGGGCTCAACTGTACGATCTACTTGACTACCGGCCGAGCGAGGTGTGGAGTTATCCGGGCCGCAGCGGCCGCGACCTCCGTGACTCGAATGGGCCATGACGCCCGCGCCGACGACCGCGACGCCGACAAGGGGGAACGAACCGATGACCGACAAGCAAGCCGCCGCCGCCATCGCCGCCTCGTCACGCCGCTACCCGCTGAATCTCCGCCGACTCGTACTCCGGGAACATGATGATCGCCGGATGCACGGCGAACGCCCTGGCGAGTTGCTCGGCACGGCGCTTGCCGATCTCGACGCGGCCGTTTTCCAGCGCGCTGAGGTTCGTGGCGCTGACGCCCGACCTGTGGGCGAGATCCGCCTGCGTCCATCCCTTCAGTTTCCGCAGCAGGCGGATCACTTCACCTGTCGTCAGTTTGGCGTGGCTTCGGGCGGAGACGAACTCTTTCAATCGTCGCTTGCTCATGCCGAATCCTCAATACTTGTGCGGAGTGATCTCCACGACGAACACGGTGATGAGCCGACGATCCACGGCGCAGACGACGCGGTGCTGCTGGTCCAGCCGCGATGAGCGGAGTCCCGCACGCCGGCCTTTGAGTTTCTCGTCATGAAACCCCGGGAACTCCTTCAACTTTTCCGGCCCGTGGCGGAAGACCAGTCCTTTCCACAGTTCATACTTCTTCCGAGTCGCATCGGGCAACTTCCGGCACGCTTTGGCGATGCCCCGGTGCTCCCTGATGGTCCACATGCTCGAATACGATAGGTTCTCGTCTTCGATAAGTCCACGGCGCACGCTCGGATTCGCCTCAGAACCCGGCAGCCGCGATCATAGGGCAATCAGGCACTGCCCATAGCGGAACCGCTCGGGCAGCGCGACTACACTGCGCGCAGAAGCGTTAAGGAGGATGATCCATGACGACCGACACCGCCGCCGCCCTCGCCACGGGTCTCGAAGGCGTCTACGCCGGAGAGACTTCCGTCTGCTCCGTCGAGCAGGGACAACTGCTCTATCGCGGCTATGAGATTCACGATCTCGCCGAGCACGCCACCTTTGAAGAGGTCGCGTTCCTTCTGCTCGTCGGCCATAAACCTTCGGCGAACGAACTCGGCGTGTTCAAGCGCGAACTCACCCCGCTGCGGAACGTGCCCGACTGGGTGCTCGACATCGTCCGCCGCGTCGCGCCGAAGTCGCACCCGATGGATGCGCTGCGCACCGGCGTGAGTCTTCTGAACCACACCGATCCCGACGTCGCCGACAACTCGCCGCAGGCGAACCAGCGCAAGTCCAGGCGCCTGCTCGCGGCCATCCCCACCCTCATCGGCGCCGGTCAGCGCGCCATCGACGGCAAGCCGACCATCGCCCCCGATCCCGCCCTCGGACACGCGGCCAACCTGCTCTACGTGATGACGGGGCAGCGGCCCAGCGATCTCCTGGCGCACGCCATGGACGTTTCGCTCATTCTCTACGCCGAGCACGAGTTCAACGCCTCGACCTTCGCCTGCCGCATCATCGCCGGCACGCTCAGCGACATGCACTCGGCCGTGTGCGGCGGCATCGGCGCGCTCAAGGGTCCGCTGCACGGCGGCGCCAACGAAGCCGCGATGGAGATGCTCAAGGAGATTGCTGAAGCGAAGACGCAAGCGGGCGCGGGCGATCCTGCGAGCCCGCTTGCCCCTCCGCCTCACGCCTTGGAGAACGTCCGGCCATTCATGGACAACGCCTTTGCCACCAAGCGCAAGATCATGGGCTTCGGCCACCGCGTCTACAAGAACGGCGATCACCGCGCGCCGATCCTCCGCGAATGGGGGCTGAAACTCACGAAGGAACGCCCCGAGTTCAAGAGGTGGTTCGACATCGGCGACGCGGTGCAGAAGATCATGCTCGACGAGAAGCGCATCCACCCCAACGTGGACTTCCCCTGCGGGATGACGTACTTCACGATGGGCATCCCCGTGCCGCAGTACACGCCGATCTTTGTTGCGTCACGCATCACCGGCTGGTGCGCCCACATCATGGAGCAGCACGCCGACAACCGCCTCATCCGCCCGCTGAGCGTCTACACGGGGCCGAAGCGGCGTGCGTGGAACGGGTGAACAAGCCCGAAGCGCCAGCAAGGTTCGATACCAGGCCGAATCGCGGGCGAGGACGAACAGAGCATGAGATTAGCCTTTCCTCAAAACCGAATCACGACGCTCGCTCAAGCCTATTGCGACGAGAACGAAGAGCATTCCCAGTGTGAGCAACGATTCCAAGAACTCGGCGATTCGCTCAAACGGCTGAAGAACCCGCTCATTGAGAAGCCCGAGTTGTTCAGAATCGCCCGATGGAAGTCGCCAAGAAGCGCGGGGTGTGTGGATCGGAACTGCGACGAGTTCGTGCGGGAAGTCACACTCGTCGCGCTTAGTACACCATGCGAGCGCCTCCGGATCGAGTCGCTCACGCTGCTCGACGGCGTGTCATGGCCCACGGCTTCAGTCATCCTGCACTTCTTTCACCGCGATCCCTATCCAATCCTCGACTACCGAGCACTCGAATCGCTCGGTGAACCCGAGCCAAACGAGTACGATTTCAAGTTCTGGCTTCGCTATGTGGAAACCTGCCGCAGATTGTCGCAACAGGCGCGAGTAGACATGCGAACGCTTGATCGTGCCTTGTGGCAATACTCGTGGCAAAACTCCAAGAGGAATCCATCGGTTCGACGATAATTGCCCTGCACCGTACATCCTCGCTGGCGCTTCGGCCTAGTGGGCTTTCTTCGTCGCAGCCTCACTTCGCCGCATCGATCCACCCGCCGCCCATCACGACCTCCGGCTCGATCGCGTCGTAGCACACCACCGCCTGGCCGGGGGCGACGGCGAACTGCGGCTCGTCGAAGCGCACCTCGATGGCATCATCATCGATGCGCCGAACCTGTGCCGGCGCCGGGTCGCTGTTGTAGCGGATCTTCGCTTCACATCTGGTCCACTCCCCCACTGCCGGTGCATCGACGAGCCAGTTGCACTCGCGCGCTGTGCAGCCGGCGGCCAGGAGCATCTCGCGCGGGCCGACGGTGATGGTGTTGGCCTGCGGATCGCGATCGACGACGTAGATGGGATAGCCCAGCGCCACGCCGACGCCGCGCCGCTGGCCGATGGTGAAGTGCTGGTGCCCAGCGTGCTCGCCGATGGTTCGCCCCTGGGGATCGAGAATCGCCCCGACCCGCACAGCCCCGGGCGTGCGCCGCCGCACCAACCCCGCGTAGTCGTTGTCGGGCACGAAGCAGATCTCCTGTGAATCGGGCTTGTCGAAGACGGGCAGGTCGAGGTCGCGCGCAAGTTGACGGATCTCGCTCTTGCGGTAGCCGCCGATCGGCAGGAGCATCTCGCGCAGGCGCGCGCGCGGCGCGCCGAACAGCACGTAACTCTGGTCCTTGTCGCGATCGATGCCGCGCAGGAGGCGCGGCGCAGCGCTCCCCTCCCGTTCAATCCGCGCATAATGCCCCGACGCGACGAAGTCCGCATCGATCTGCTTCGCGTACTCGTGCAGCCGGCCGAACTTGAGCCAGTCGTTGCAGCGCACACAGGGGTTGGGCGTGCGGCCGGCGTTGTACTCGCCAACGAAGTAGTCGATGATGCGGCCGAAGTCCTTCTTGAAGTTGACGACGTAGAAGTGTACGCCGAGTTTCGCCGCCACCAGCCGCGCATCGGCGGCATCATTGATCGAGCAGCAGCCCTGGTGGCCGATGCGGATGGGAGGCCGGTCCGACGAGCCGCGCCCGTGAGGAAGCGGTGCATCACGCCGTGCCGCGCAAGCGCCGTCACCGGACGCGACTGGATCCGGAAGGCCACGGTCGTCGTCATTCCCGCGCAGGCGGGCATCCGGCGGACTTCCTGTGCGTGCCGCGCGAACTGGATTCCCGCCGGCGCGGGAATGACGATCGTCGGCCGCGGGTCGGGCGCAGGCATCATCCCCGACCAACTCGTCAAACGTTTCGCCCGGCGAACCCAGGCGCATGAAGCAGCCGACCACCTCGTAGCCGTCGCGCAGCAGCAGCGCCGCGGCGACGCTGCTGTCAACGCCGCCGGACATCGCCACCAGAACTTTTGGACGAGCATCCGCCATTTCGGTGGGCAAGGATAGACAACCCTCGCTAGAGTGACCGCGATGCTGGTCTACGCGGGTGTGGATGAGGCGGGCTACGGGCCGATGTTCGGCCCCCTCACCGTCGCCTGCGCCGTGCTGACGCTGCCCGAGCACGACCCCGCAGCCGGCGCGCCGAAACTCTGGTCGATCCTCCGCAGTGCCGTGGCGAAGCAGGTCGCTTCGTCCAAGGGCCGCATCGTCGTGTGCGATTCCAAGCGCCTCAAGCGATCCAACGCCGATGCTGATGACCCCGCGCGCCACCCGCTCACTCATCTTGAGCGCGGCGTGCTGACGTTCCTCACTGCGGGCGGTCGATGCGATGTTCCCCCCGACGATCGCGCCTTCTTCGAGGCCGTGTCTCCCGGCGCCTGGGCGCACCTCGAGCAGATACCCTGGTACACAGGCCCGTGCCTCGCGTTGCCCGTCGGCAATGACGCCGCGCGACTCCGCATCGATGGCAACGTGCTCGGTCGCGCGCTCAAACGCAGCGGCATCGCGCTCGAATCGCTCATCTGCCATCCGCTCAGCGAAGCGCAGTTCAATGATGCGGTGAATCGCGTGCGGACGAAATCAGCCGCGAGTTTCCATCTCGTCGGCCGCCACCTCGCCGCCATCATGCAGCAGCACGGGCAACACCACCCGCGCGTCGTCGTCGATCGCCAGGGCGCCCGCATGCGCTACCGCGAGCCGCTCCAGATGCTCTTCCCCGAGGCGATGATCCGCATTCTCGATGAAGAGGATTCGATCAGCCGTTACGAACTGGCGCTCGAAGCGCGGCGCATGACCATCACGTTCACGGAGAATGCGGAATCGTCGCATCTGCCCGTGGCGCTGGCGTCGATGCTCGCCAAGTACGTGCGCGAACTGTTGATGATCCGCTTCAACCGCTACTTCGCCGCGCTGCGGCCGGAACTCAAGCCCACGGCGGGCTACGTCGAAGACGGCCGACGGTTCCTCGCCGACATCGAAGACCTCATCGAGTCGCACCGCTTGCCGCGCGAGCGGCTGGTGCGGTGCTGTTGAGATGACGCTCCCCGGCTCGTCTGTCGAGAGTTTCCAGCCACCAGAAGAATGCAACAGCAGCGGGAAAGACGCCGCAGGCGGCAACGGACTTCAGCGCCAAAACAGGCAGCGCCGGCAGGTCCGGCTCCATCGTGCTCAGCCATACCCAGATCGCCATAAATGCCATCCAGCCGATCGCGCTTGCCACGCAGGTAAATCGGAACAGTCGCCTGAAACTGTGCGCCTCATCCGGTGGCGGCAGCGGCTTGACGAAGTCGTCGTTCCATCCCGTTTGCGTTGCGGCAACGGGTATTGCCTCTCGCACAGCCTGAACGAGTCGACGGTAATTCCACGAACCATACATGCGGAAGTGGATCACCATGCGCTGGCCACCATCGCGCAGCACCACGCTGTGGCATCTTGACCGAATCGGGCGCCACTCCGCCGACGCAATCCTCGACAACTCCATGCCCTTTGAGCGAATTGCGCCGCGATCCACGACCTCGTTCGCTCTGAATACCAGTACATGCCGCCTGCACGATGCAAGGAAGTAGACCGACAACACGAAGAAGCAACCAAAGACGATGAAGCAGAACCAACCTGCGAACCGATCCTCCGCGACGTTTGAGATTACAGCACTCACTGCGCTGGCTGCGGAGGCCGGTCCGTAGAAGACCACGCCAATCCATGCAAGGACCCGCATGGAGGGCGGGAGGACGAATCGCATCGGCGGCTTGGGAGCGATTCTGGGCATCGTTTCATCATACTGCAATCATGAGCGGTTCACATGTCCCGACGCACTCGCTCCGGGTCATCTCACATCATCGCCCCGCCCTAGCATTCCTCGCATGAATCGCGACCTCGACATGATGAACCGCGCCGCGCGGCTTGGCGCACGCGGGATCGGGCGCGTCGAGCCGAATCCGCTCGTCGGCTGCGTGATCGCCGATGCCGGCGGCGCGATCATCGGCGAGGGCTGGCACCAGCGCTTCGGCGAAAACCACGCCGAGGTGAATGCGATCAATGACTGCCGCTCGCGCGGCCGCGACCCGCGCGGGACGACGATGTACCTCACCCTCGAACCGTGCAACCACGCCGGCAAGACCCCGCCCTGCACCGAGGCGATCATCAACGCCGGCATCGTTCGATGCCTCATCGCCCGCCGCGATCCCAACCCGGCCGCCGCCGGCGGCGCCACGCGCCTCGAAGAGGCCGGCGTCCAGGTGCAATGGCTCGACTGCCCGCGCGCCGCCCGCCTCACCGATTCCTTCGTCCACCGCATCACCGCCGGCCGGCCGTGGGTCATCGTCAAGTGGGCGCAGACGCTCGACGGAGCGATCGCGACGCGCGACGGGCGCAGCCGGTGGATTTCCAGCGCTGCAAGTCGCGCCGCCGTCCACCGCCTGCGCGCCCGGATGGACGTGGTGATGACGGGCGTGGGCACGGTGCTCAGCGATGATCCGCTGCTCACGCCGCGCAACACGCGCCGCGTGCCGCGCCCGCCGCGGCGCGTCATCGTCGATCCTTTCCTCATCACGCCCATCGATGCACAGGTGGTGAAGACGGCACATGAAGCGCCGACGACGATTGCCGTTGATGAGACCGCCCTGTCGGGCCACAGCGCCCTCGTCGAGCAGTTCGAGGAGCGCGGCGTGGAGATTCTGCCCGTCGCGCCGCTGCGCGGCGACATCGATCTGGCGCTGCTACTGAAAACGCTGCACGACCGGCATCGCGCTACGCGCGTGCTCGTCGAAGCGGGGGGCGGACTCGTGGGAAAACTGCTGCGGGCCGGACTCGTCGATGAACTCATCACGTACCTCGCACCCAAGGTGCTCGGCGACGCCGAGGCGATCGGCCCGGTGCGCGGCCTGAACGTACATGCGATGGATGCGGCGCTGCGCTTCAGGCTGATCCGCGTGCGGCGGATCGGGGATGACATCGAAGCGATCTATCGGCCCGGTGTCTGAACGTTTGGGACGCCAATGCGCGCACGGCGCGCTCCCCTGCGCGGAGCATCCGGGTCGCGGCTAAACGAAGGCTTCGATCCTTCGATGCCTTCCGTCCGATCAAATTCCGCGTTCGGACGCGACCCTGGCCAGGCGGCGCTTCTCGCGGGCGGCCTGTTGCGCCTGCTCTCGGGCCTTGATCGACGGCTCATCTCTCGCGGGCATGGCGAGCGCCGCTTCGAGTTCGCGCGCGGCGTCGGAGGCGATGAGCGTTTCGGCCGGCGTGGATTTGTCGCTGAGAATCGTCAGACGATCGCCGAGCATCTGGGCGAAGCCCCCCTCGAGCATGAACCACCGGCTCGCCCCGCCGGGGAAATCCAGCCGCATCGAGCCGATACCGACGCGCGCCAGCAGCGGGCTGCGCCCCGGCGCGATGCCCACTTGGCCATCCCACGCGGGGAAGGTGACGTAGGCCACCTCATCGTCGAGCACCTGCTCCTCAGGCGTTACCAGCGTGCAGTGAAAAGTGTCGGCCATGCTCTGCAATCTCCGGGGGTTGAGGGCAGAGTGTAGACGGCGGCGCGAAACGGTCAACGCGGCCAACCGGGCATGGGTGGTTCACCCGATTTCGGAAAGGGCGGCGTCCGAAGCGCGGGGCACATCGACGGCCGGGCGATCCTCCTCGAAGGCTTCCAGGCCATTGCCCCAGAGGTGCTCGTGCCAGAGGGCGAGATTGCAGATGGGCCAGAGGGCCAGCCAGTTCGCCGACGGGTCCGCCGCGAGTGAGGCGAGCGCCTCGGGCCTGATGATGGAATCGGCAATCGAAGAAGATGAAAGGCGTCGAGCCAACGGGGCCAGCCACTGCTGAAAGGGCAGAGGAAAACTCGCCTTGGGCCGCTGGAGAATCTCGAGTGGAATGTCGCGGGCAAAGGCGGCTCGGAGCACGCGCTTGGTCTCCACGCCGCCCCGCGCCATCGCTTGGGCAGCGCTCGACCAGCCGCCATCCGCGGCCGCGCGCGACCTGAACTTGTAATCGAAGGGCAACGAGGCCGCGAGTTCGGCGAGCCGGGCATCGGCGAAGGGGGTTCGCCCCTCGACGGATGCGGCCATGGTTGAAGTGTCGAGTCGTCCCAGCAGACCGGTGAGATTGAGCCGCCGGTGCACGCGCAACAGGCGCTGCTCGGGGGTGACCGCCGCCTCATCCTCGCGGGCAAACTCCGCGGTCATCTCCTGCATCAGCAGCGCATCTTCCCCGCTCGCGCTCCACATCGCATCGGTGAAAACTCCGGCCTTGCGCGACGGGTGAATCCAGGAGTTGGCGCGGAGGAAGTGTTCGGCTTCGCTGCCGAGAGCGGCGGCGCCGTACTGCTCGCGGAGTTCGGCGAGGTATCGCTCTCGTGCCGCGCCGTCGTGCCCTTCACCTCGCGCCGCATGAATCGCATCAAGGCCGCAGAGCACGGGCATGGCGTAGCCGGCGAAGAGTTCATCCGCGCCCTCGCCGCTGAGCGCCACCGTCGCGTGGGGCTTGAGGGCGCGGGCCACGACGTAGATCGCCGTCTCGTTGGGGGTGCTCAGGGGCGTGTCATTGAGCGCAATGAGATCGATCCACGCGCGACGGAAGTCGCGTTCATCGATGAGCACGTCGTGGTGCGCCGCGCCGAGGCGTTGCGCCATCATCGCGGCGTGGCGCCGATCTCCGCCGCAGTCGCTCGCGTCGGAAGCGCACCACGTCCTGAGGATGTCGCGCACGCCCAGGTCGCGGCACACCGTGGCGATGATGGCGCTGTCGATCCCGCCGGACAGCAGCAGGCAGCGCGGCACATCGCTGCGCAGGTGGGATTGCACCGAGTCGATGACCGCTTTTCGCACCAGAGTTGCCGCCTCGTCGAAACTCAGATCATCGCATGGGGCCGTCGGCTCCGTCCAGTACACCCGATGACGAATCTGCGGCGTGCCCTTCGCAAAGGTCACTTCCACACATTCGCCCGGCAGGACCGTTTCGATGCCGCGCAGCATCGTCCGCCGCCCCAGCGTCGAGCGAATCGTCGAGAGGTAGGCCGAAACGACGGCAAGATCAGGCTCTGCATGCATTCCCGGATGCGCCAGGATCGCGCTCGGCCGGCTCGCCACGACGATCTCGCGGCCGACGAGCGCGTAATAGAGCGGCTTGATGCCCAGCGGATCGCGCGCCAGCAGCAGGCGATTCTCGACAAAGTCGTAGAGCGCAAAGGCGAACATGCCGCGCAGGCGAGGCATCGCCGCCTCGCCCCAGGTTGTGAGCGCCACGAGCAGGGTCTCCGTGTCGCAGTCCGTGTGAAACTCGACGCGATGCCGCCGCTTCAGTTCGCGCCTGATCTCGGCATCGTTGTACAACTCGCCGTTGTAGACGAGCAGGTAGCGGCGATCGGCGGACCAGAGCGGCTGCTCGCCGTGCTCCGGATCGATCACGCTCAGGCGCCGGTGGGCGAAGAAGACGTTGCGATGCTGCACCAGGCCGCAGGCATCAGGCCCACGATGCGCGAGGCGATCGCGCATCTCGACGCACTGCGCCTCGGAGACATTCGGCCCCTCCCCCGGCCTGGCCACAATCCCCAGCAGTCCACACACGCCGCCGCCCTCCGCGATTCGACTTCCAGAGTCGATATCGGCTCACCGAGGCCGGTTCGACCAGACAGGGCAGGGTGCCGTGGACTGAAGGAAGGCTCTGCGACCGGAACGCCACGCCGCCGCGCGAACAGGCGTTCAACCTGATTCGATCGCCACTGCTGTATCCGCGTGGCCCGCGCTCCCAAAGCGTCGCTTGACCACGGCACCCGCTTCGCCGCCAGCGCAGGCGCGCTAGACCCACACCTGACAGATCAGGGCCGGCTCGCGCACCTTGCCGGTGAACTCGCCGATCGTCGAAGTGACAAACTTCACTTCATACTCCGGGTGGGCGTCGAGCCACTCGTTGATCGTCTGGTCCATGAACGCCAGGGAATCGGAATTGAGTTTGGAGTGGAAGGTGCGGACGTGGAGGGCGCCGGCGCCGGTCACGTTGGGGCGTCGAGTCCATTCGGCCTGGTGCTCGCCCTGCTTTTCGAAGGTGCGGATTTTCTTGCTGCCCTCCACGAGCGGGGCCGGCGAGTCCGAGACGTTCACGTGTTGCTCCGGCCCGGGATCGACTTCAAAGCCGGACGACGCGGTGGCGCGAGGCGCGGCGCCGAAACCGGTCGACTCCGAAAACCTGATCTTCGGATGCAGCGGGTTGTCTTCCTGTGATCCGCTCATGGGAACCTCCTGAGTGCAATTCGACAGACGCGGTGATGTGGCTTCGTGGATAGCCTACCCATCCAACTTCGTCCGTGCAAGCGGCCCTCATCGCCCACGCGGCGCCTATCCGGTGCGCCGTGCGATGTCGGAGGTGATTTCCCACATCTGCGGCACGCTGCTTCCGATCCACACCACTTCGATCTTCAACGTCTCCCCCATCGGCGCATCCAATCGGCCGCCGGCCGAATGCCAATTCCCCGAAGCGACACGCCGCACGGCGCCGCGGTTCCCGCTCACGGGGCCCTCGTAATCCAAGTATTCGATTCGATGGGGTTCGATTCGCCGGAGGGCGAGCGCCCCGCCGCGCGTGATCACGTCCGGCCGCGCGGTACACCGCCAGGTCAACAGCGGCATCGTCGGCGGGTCATCCACGGCCAGCAGCCAGTCGAAGTGGCTGGACCCGTCCGGCAGGTCGTGGCGAAGAATCACGGTTTGCAGCGGCATCAACCGAAGCATAACGGGCTGGGACCGGTCTTGTCGCCTCGCAAGCAAGCCGGAGCCAACGGGGGTCGATGAGGGTGATATGATGCCCGTGGAGGCGTTTCGCACAAGGAGTCTTGGCATGGCAAGGTGGATGGCCCTGCTGCTGATCGTCGTCGGCCTGGCGCTGCCGGGCTGCTCGTCCAAAAAGTCCCTGATCCAGTTGCGCGAGGAGGGGCAGAACCACCTCGACCGCAACCGCTACCGCGAAGCCCAACTCTCGTTCGCGCAGGTTCTCGAGGTCAAGCCCGAGGATGCCGTGGCCAACTACGGCGTCGGGCGGGCGCTGCTCGCTCAGGGCGATCCCCTCCGCGCGCGAACCCACCTGGAGATCGCTTACCAGCAGTCCAGTCACAACCCCGGCCTGACTTTCGAGATCGGCACGGCGCTCGCGGAGGCGATGGCGCTCAGCGGCGACAAGCAGGGGATGGTTCTGTTCCTGCGCGACGCCGCCCAGAGCCGCGGCGAGGTACGCGACTACATCCTCTGGGGCGACATGGCGGCCAGGTACGGCGACCCCGACTCCGCCGAACTCGCCTACCGAACCGCGGTCCGCATCGAGCGCACCCCGACCGTCCTGCCCTACTGGAAACTGGCGATGTTTTACGAATCGATCGGCAAGACCGAGGCGGCCACACACCGCTTCCGCCAGGCCTACGCCATCGAGCCGGACAACCCGCAGGTCATCGAGAAACTCGAGTCCTACTACGCGGTGGTCGGTCCGAGTCTGAAGATCGCGCCGGATCGCTGAGCAGCGCGCCGCGGCAACCGCTCACCACCCATGGCCTCCACCGGATCACGACCGCGCCTGACCGACCGCCTCGCGCTCCTGAGCGAAATGACGCGACTGCGCCTGCTGCGCCTGCTCGAAGCGGAAGAACTGGGCGTGGGCGAACTGGCGTCGATCCTGCAACTGCCGCAGAGCACCGTCAGCCGCCACCTCAAGACCCTTCTCGAAAAGAATTGGATCATCCGCCGTTCCGAAGGGACGGCGAGCATGTACCGCCTCGTCGTCGAGTCACTCAACGCTGAGTCGCGCGAGTTGTGGGAACTGGCCCGGCGCCAACTCGGCACGCCCCCGCAGGTGCGTCAGGACGACCACCGCCTCAAGCAGGTGCTCGCCAAGCGCGCCACCGACACGATCGCCTACTTCGGCCGCGTCGGCGGCGAGTGGGACGCGGTGCGCAGCGAACTCTTCGGCTCCTCCTTCGTCGATGAAGCCCTGCTGGCGCTGCTCGATCCGAGGTGGATCGTGGCGGATCTCGGCTGCGGGACGGGCGATATCGCCGCGCGCCTCGCGCCGCTCGTCTCGGCCGTTCACGTCGTGGATATGTCCAAGGCGATGCTCGCCGCCGCGCGCAAGAGACTCGGCGGGCACTCCAACGTGAAGTTTCATCACGGCGATCTCACCAATCTTCCCCTCGCGGACGAGAGCGTGGACGCCGCCGTCATCTCGCTGGTCCTGCATCACGTGGCGGATCCCGAGACCGCGATCGCAGAGGCGGCGCGAATCCTCCGGCCGCGCGGCCGCCTGCTCGTCATCGACATGCTCGAACACGACCGCGAGCAGTACCGCCAGACGATGGGGCACAAGTGGCTGGGCTTCCACCCGAGCCGAATGGCGGAATGGTTCACCGCCGCCGGCCTCGGCGCGCAACGCACTATCCATCTCCCATCCGACCCGAGCGCCAAAGGCCCCGACCTCTTCGCCCTCGCGGGTTCGAGGGCAGGAAGGTGAATGACCGACGACGCGGAGGCGATGGAGGTGCATCCACCGGTTTCGTGACATACGATTGCGCGTGATGCACCCGCTCGTGTCTCAGAATCTGGATGAACTTCGCGCAAGGTGCGTCATGCACCGCGTCAGAAGGCTCAGCCTGTTCGGTTCAGCCACAACGGGGCAGTTTCGGACGGGTGAGAGCGACCTTGACTTTCTGGTGGAGTTCCAGCCGCAGCCGCGCCGCGGCTTGGATGACGTCTACTTCCTGCTCGCCGACGATCTCGAGCAACTCTTCGGCTGTCCGATCGACCTCGTGGAGCGAGAGGTGATCGACCGCTCCCCCAATCCCTTCCGGCGCGAGAGCATCTACTCCAGCCTGGTGTCGCTTTATGCCGCGTGACGATGCCGCCTGGCTTATGGACATGCTTCTGGCCTGTCAGAAGGTCGCGCGGTACACCGACGGCATGTCTTTCACTCAATTCACTCGTGATGAGCGAACACAAGATGCCGTGTTCCGATCGTTGGAGATCATTGGCGAGGCGGCGCGCAACGTCTCGGCGGTAACGCAGAGCCAGTGCCGCGACGTTCCCTGGACGCAGATCATCTCGTTTCGCAATCGGCTCATCCACGGCTACTTTGAGATCAATCTCGAGGTTGTGTGGCAGATCGCCACGACGGATGTTGAACCCTTGGCGCAACAACTGTCAGAAGTCGTGTCATGGCGGCGCGGGGATCAAGCGAGTGACAATACCGGCTCTCCCGGCTGATGCGGCGGCGTCCGCTGGACGGAATGGTCGGCTGCGCGCGATCCGATCACGCACTCTTGCCCGCACCGCCAATTGCTTCTACACTCCATCCGGATGAACGGATGAATAGTCGGTGGCCCTCAGGGACCGCCACGTCATCCCCCTGAAACGCACACACTGATGAAAAGGACGCCCCCGACATGACCACCATCGCCCCCTCCCGACCCGCCGCCGCCAACGCCTCAACCGCCCGCCCCCACTTGAAGGTCAAAGACCTCAGCCTCGCCGAGTGGGGTCGCAAGGAGATCATGCTCGCCGAGGATGAGATGCCCGGCCTCATGGCCTGCCGCGCCAAGTACGGCCCGGACAAGCCCCTCAAGGGCTTCAAGATCATGGGCTCGCTGCACATGACTGTGCAGACGGCCGTGCTCATCGAGACGCTCGTCGAACTCGGCGCCGATGTCCGCTGGGTTTCGTGCAACATCTTCAGCACGCAGGATCACGCCGCCGCGGCCGTCGTCGTCGGCCGGCCCGAATCAGGCGGCACGGTCACCAACCCCCGGGGAACCCCCGTCTTCGCGTGGAAGGGCGAGACGCTCGAAGAGTACTGGTGGTGTACTGAGCAGGGCATCTTCTGGCCCGACGGCTCCGGCCCCGACCTCATCGTCGATGACGGCGGAGACGCGACGCTGCTCGTCCACAAGGGCCTCGAATTTGAGAAGGCCGAACAGATTCCCGCCTTCGACGCCGAGAACGATCCCGAGGAATGGGGCGTGATCCTCGACCTGCTGCGCAGCATCAACAAGCGCGACGCCGGCGCCTGGAAGCGCATCGCGCCGAAGATCAAGGGGGTCTCCGAAGAGACGACCACCGGCGTCCACCGCCTCTACGAAATGCAGAAAGCCGGCACGCTCCTCTTCCCCGCCATCAACGTCAACGACTCCGTCACCAAGAGCAAGTTCGACAACCTCTACGGCTGCCGCCACTCGCTCGTGGACGGCCTGAACCGCGCCACCGACGTCATGCTCTCAGGCAAAGTGGCCATGATCTGCGGCTACGGAGACGTGGGCAAGGGGTGCGCCCAGGCGCTCAAGGGTCAGGGCTGCCGCATCGTCATCGCCGAGATCGATCCCATCTGCGCCCTTCAGGCTGCGATGGAGGGCTACCAGGTCGGCACCATCGATGACTGGGCTGACAAGGCCGACCTCTTCATCACCACCACCGGCAACTTCAACATCATCACCGCCGAACACATGAGCAAGATGAAGGACAAGGCGATCATTGGCAACATCGGCCACTTCGACAACGAGATCGACATGGCCGGCCTCAAGAAGATCAAGGGCGTCAAGCGCACCAACATCAAGCCACAATATGACATGTGGACCTTCCCCGACGGCCACAGCGTGCTCGTCCTCGCCGAAGGCCGGCTGCTCAACCTCGGCTGCGCAACGGGCCATCCGTCGTTCGTCATGAGCGCTTCCTTCACCAACCAGGTGCTCGCGCAGATCGAACTGGCAACGAACCGCAACAACTACGAGAAGAAGGTCTACACACTGCCCAAGATTCTCGATGAAGAGGTCGCGCGGCTGCACCTGAGCAAACTCGGCGCGAAACTCACGAGACTGACGGAGAAGCAGGCGGCGTACATCGGCGTGCCGGTGGATGGGCCGTACAAGCCCGAGCATTACCGGTACTGATCGCCGCCGCGGCCGGAAGAATTCGTCACCAAAAAAGCAAAAACCAGCCGTTGGCCCTTGGGGCGCGGCTGGTTTTCTGTTAGACTCTCCTTCGGCGGGCGAGCCTCCCGCCGAAGGAGCCATCATGCGGACCACGACCTGCCATGTCGCCATTGCCACAGCCCTGATGTCCCTCGCCCTCGCCGGGCCGCTTGGTGGACAGGTCGCGCTGCCTCCCGATGATGCGGCGCCGCGCCACCCCGCTGCGGCCGAGCGCTTCAACCTCGGTCTGCGCGGGGTCTACTTCGTCGAAAACCACGGACAGTGGAGCGATGCGACCGTCTGCTTCGGCCTCAAGTCGCGCGGCCTCGACGTCGCCTTCCGCGAATCGTCGTTTGCGATGCACCTTTCGCGCGAGGTGAGCGGCGACGTCCCCGTCGCGGTTGATCGCGGAGCATGGGCGTCCCGCCCGTACGAGTCTGAACTGGTGGAACGGGCGTCTCGCCCGTTCGATCCACCCATCGCGCCCGAAGCGAGCCCGAAGCGTGAGCGAGGATTCTCTTCCTTCAAACATCCTGATCCGCTTCCTGACGGGCGCGGCTCGTCAGTTGAGCCCGTGGAGCACGAACACCTCACGCTAACCATCACCTTCCCCGGCAGCAATCCGGTGACGCCGCGCGGCGCGCAGGCGCAGACGGCGAACTTCAACTACTTCGTCGGCGGCGAGGGCCGCGGCACCGCGAGCAACGTGCCCTCCTTCGGCGCGGTCATCTACGAAAACCTCTACGACGGCGTTGATCTTCTCGTCTGCGGCAACGACGACGGGGTGATGAAGTACGAGTTCCACTGCGCCCCCGGCGCGGACTACACGCAGATCCGCATCCACTACGACGGCATCGACTCGCTCTGCGTGAACAACGAAGGTGATCTCGAAATCGCAACAAGTTTCGGCACCCTCCGCGACGGCGCTCCGATTGTTTGGCAGGAGGATTCAGACTCAACGAGCCGCGCCCGTGAGGAAGCGGGTTTTGCTCCCTCCCCCGGCTCTGCGGGGGAGGGCCGGGGTGGGGGCGAATCAACGAGCCGCGCCCGTGAGGAAGCGGTGTTGGACGTCGAGCGCGAAGCGCCGCTTCCTGACGGGCGCGGCTCGTCCGACCCCACCATCCCCGCCCGCTTCGAACTCATCGACGCTGCAACCTATCGCATCGCCCTCGACGGCGAAGTCGATCCAATGCGCGAACTCATCATCGACCCGGAGATCGAGTGGATGTACTACCTCGGGGGGAGCAACTGGGACAGAGGCACCGGCATCGCCGTGGACGGCGCCGGCAACGCGCTGGTGACGGGCTCCACTAACTCCACGGACTTCGCCGGGCGGAACAACTCGCACCACGGCGGCGACTACGACGCCTTCGCACTGAAGGTCAGCCCCTCCGGCCAACTCCAGTGGATGACCTACCTCGGCGGAAGCGGCTTGGACCTCAGCCACAGCATCGCCGTGGACGGCGCCGGCAATGCGCTGGTGACGGGACATACAATCTCGACCGACTTCGCGGGGCGGAACAACTCGTACTACGGCAGCACCGACGCCGACGCCTTCGCACTCAAGGTCAGCCCCTCCGGCCAACTCCAGTGGATGACCTATCTCGGCGGCAGCGACTGGGACGAAGCCGCCGACATCACTGTGGACCATGCCGGCAACGCGCTGGTGTCGGGCGAGACGGAGTCGACCGACTTCGCCGGGCGGAACAACTCGCACTACGGCAGCAGGTATGACGCCTTCGCACTGAAGGTCAGCCCCTCCGGCCAACTCCAGTGGATGACCTACCTCGGCGGAAGCGGTTTCGAAGAAGGCCGCGGCATCGCCATCGACAGTAGCGGCAACGCGCTGGTGACGGGCATTACGTTATCGACCGACTTCGCGGGGCGGAACAACTCGTACTACGGCGATCTGGACGCCTTCGTACTCAAGGTCAGCCCGTCGGGCCAGGCCCAGTGGATGACCTACCTCGGCGGGAGCAGCAGTGACTTCGGCCGCGGCATCGCCGTGGACGCAGCCGGCAACGCGCTCGCGTATGGCACCACCGTCTCGACCGACTTCGAAGGCCGCACCAACTCGTACTACGGCAACGGCGACGCCTTGGCGCTAAAGGTCAGCCCCTCCGGCCAACTCCAGTGGATGACCTACCTCGGCGGAAGCGGCAGCGAGGGCGACTTGTTGGCCGGCGGCATCGCCGTGGACAGCGCCGGCAACGCACTCGCGTGTGGCACCACCACCTCGACCGACTTCGAAGGCCGCACCAACTCGTACTACGGCAACGGCGACGCCTTCGCACTGAAGGTCAGCCCGTCCGGCCAGATCCAGTGGATGACCTACCTCGGCGGAAGCCAATGGGAACACGGCTACGGCATGGCCGTGGACCCCGCCGGCAACGCGCTGGTGACGGGGGAGACCCTTTCCACCGACTTCTCCGGGCGGAACAACTCCTACTACGGCGGTACTCGGGACGCCTTCCTCGTCAAACTCCGCCTCGACTCCGGCCCGCGCCTGAGCGTCGACGCCACCTGCCCCGGCGGCGGGCCCATCCGCATCGAGTGGTCGGGCGCGTCGCCCGGCGGACAGGTCGCGCTCATCTTCGCACGCAACACCGGATCGTTCATCGTGCCCAGCAATTATCCGTGCGCGGGCACGCAACTTGGCCTCGGCGCCAATCAGATTCAACTCGCCTGGCAAGGCGGCGCGGGGGCGAACGGCTCGCGCACACTCAACACCACCGCCGGCCCGGGCGCCTGCGGCGGCTACCTGCAACTCCTCGACCTCACTACCTGCGCCACGAGCAATGTGGCGCGGATTGAGTGATGTTGCGCGTTGCGGGCATAACCCTCCCCGGCACGAGAGTGCCGGGGCTTTGGACTGGTTTTCGCGCACGGGACTGCCGGAGCTTTGCATTCGTTTATGCGCATCACGAGTTGCGCACGCCATGCGCACGCGCCTCACGCGCTCGGCGGTGAAACCTCCGTCGCTCGCTCCCGCGGCGCGGCGATGCGCTCCAGGACCGGCAGCAGTTCCTCGGCGATCACCACATCCCAACTCATCCGGTCCGCGAGTTCGCGGCCTCGCTCCAGCAGCCGCGCCGCATCCGCTTCGCTGCGTGGCAGAGCCTCGTGCAGGCGCTGCGCCGCCTGCTGCGCCACGCGCTCCTCGAGGTGGTCGCGCTGCTGCTGCGTCATCGCCAGCAGTTCGGGGATGCTCATCGGGTGATCGATCTGCGTGTAGTCGGCGACGATGACGTTGGCCGTCTGCGCCTCGTCCGCTCCCAGCCCCGCCAGCGCGTGGCGATAGGAGGCGACGCAGCCGCACACAGAACTGGGGATGCAGATCGCCCCGCTGCCGAGCGGTTCGAGTTGGGCGATGCCGAAGGGCTCGTAGACCGACTGGCCGAACTCGACATCCGCCGCCTGGCGCAGAGCGGTGAAGGACATCTCCTCCGCCGCCGCCTCGCCGAGCGTCGTGCGGCTCCAGCCGAACTGGTTGACGAGCATGACCTTGACGTTGGTGTGCCCGGCGTTGTAGTGTTGGATGAGGCGGTGGAGTTCGATCTCCGGCCCGGCGAGATCGGGATAGCCGTCGCGGTGATGCCACGGCCAGCCGTACTCCCGCGCCATGCGGTTCACTTCGTCGAGCGATCGCGGCGGCGCGCCGCACGTCAGAATGATGAGCAGGCCCGTGCGCCCTTCCTGGCCCAGCAGGCGGTCGAGATGCGACGCCACCTTGAGGTCGCGCCAGAAGCCCTTGCTGATCACCGGGCGCGCGACGTGCGTCATGAGCACGTCAGGCCGATAGCCGATCACCTGCTGCGCCCATTCATCCATCATCCGGCGGCTCTGATTTTCCTCGGCGAGATCGGCGAAGTACGCGGGCAGGCCGTTGTAGACGAGATCGATCCTCGCCGCTTTCGTCGGCGGGTTGAGGAAGTTCATCTCCTCGGCCGTCGGATCGCCGACGGCGATGATCGCGTCAAGTTGGTGCGCCTGCGAGATGAGCGCGTGGCGCATGTAGGAAGACTGGTCGCCGAAGACCTGCTCGACGAACTGCCCCCGCTCGGCGGCTTGGCGCATGATGTTGTAGAAGGAAGTGTCATGCCCGGCGTGGTGCTCGACGAGGCGCCGGGCTGTGGCGCACTCATGGGCGTAGAAGGCCGTGCGAAAGGCCTCCCCGCCGTCCATCACCGCCTTGAGCGCCGTACACAGCCCCATGAACTCGTGGCTGAGAATGATGCACGGCAACTCGTCCGGCGCCACGATAGAAGAAAGCGCGTAGAACGCCGGCTCGGCCAGGCGGCAATACTCCTCGAAGCCCCAGTCGTGCTCGTAGCGCCGTGCATCGATGCCGAAGCGGTCCCACAGGCGCATCTTGAAGATGGCCAGTTGCTCCCGGTCCGCATTCGACACGTTGATGAGCAGCACCTCGGCGCTGCCGTCGCGGTTGTAGCCGTTCTTCTCGTAAGTGCGGATGCCGTAGGCGATGTGGACGCCGAAGGCCCACTGGATGGGATGAAACCTGCGCCCCAATCCATCGAAGTCGATGTGGTCGGCGCTGCTGTAGCGGACGTTGACGTGCGGGCCGAGGCGGCGCAGGGGGCTTTCGTAGTGATGCCCGCCCATCGGCCCGACGAGGATCGACCGCCGCACCGACGACTGGTAGACGGCGCTGGTCATCATGCCTTCGAGCACAGTGCCGATGCCGCCCATCTTTTCGATGGCTTCGTGGGTTACGTGCGCGATGGTAAAAGGGCCGCGCGTGCTGGCTGGAGATGCAGACATGAACGGATCGTATCGGATGAACGCCGCCATCCGCCGCAGAACGCCGCCGCTCCACGAGACGCCGCCGGCGATCAGACCGAATCGGCCTCGTCGCCCACGCTCGCCCGCCCCGGCGCCATCGTGCCCTCAATCAATCCCGGCTGCCAGATCTCTTCGAGATCCTGGTCGTCCGTCGCCTTGCGCATGAGGAAGTAGAGCACGGTGGTCGCGCAGGAGTAGTAGGAGAAAGCCCACCCGGCCACGAGACCCGCCACCACAGTCCGCCACAGGCCGATCAGACCTCCCGTGGCCCGGTGGGTGCCGGTGAGCATCCAGCCGCTTTCCTCGGGCAGAAGTTGAGTCACGCCGGCGTTCCCGGCGACCGACTCAACGGCCGGCGACGAGACGATCAGCCCAGCCCCCCACGCGGCGAAGTTGAGGGTGATCGCCGCGATCAGCGAGACGATCAGCAGGCCGAACAACCCCTGCACGAACGCGGCCACGACATATGCCGCCCAATGCAGGGGGCGATTGCGCACGAAGGAGTACGCCCGCGCCAGCGCATCGGGGGCGTCGGCCGACTCCACCGCCACCGCGGGGACGAACAACCCGCTGGCGAGCAGTGTGAGCAGAATGAGGCACGCGGCGATGGCCGATCCCGCCAGCGCCAACCCGTAGAGAACGCCGCCGATGAGGTTCAGCCCGGGGACCGCGAGGAGAAGGCCGCCGATCGCCAGGGCGATCGCCCCGATCGCCAGTGCCGCCAGCGGCAGCCCCGGCGCCCCGACGATCGCGATCCATCTCTTGAGCGCGAAGGCCAGCGCCGTCGTCCAGGGAATGTACTGCTCGAGGGCGAACTGGCACGCCGCCGAGCGCGAGATCGCCGCTGAGCCGATCAGCAGGACGAGCAGCGCCCACAGGCCGAACACGACGGCGAAGAGAGTGTGGCGACTCAAAAGGATCGCCGGGATTTCCAGCAGCCCGGCCAGATTTGACACGACAAGGCCGCCGTCTAGCCTCACGGCCGCACTGAGCATTTCACCCGTGCATCGCCTCGCATTGTCCAGTGCGGCGGAGAAGACCCCTCGCGGCTCGACGAGGCGCAGATTCATCAGCGCCGGTTCGATGTCCGCACGAAACGCTTCACGCTCCTCCGCCGGCCGGGCGCGGTACGTTGCTTCGATCGCGCGCCGCACCGCCGCCGGATCGAGCGCTTCCGCCTCGGCCAGCGCCGCCGCCCGATCGCCTGACACGAGCGACGTGTTGCGCACGATCGGCCCGAGCGTCTGATCCAGGACCTCCCGGCTCACCGGCGCCGCTTCGAGGCTGCCCGGGCCCACCGGCAAACCGAAAATGGCATCCCAGACCGAACCCGTGGCCATCAGGATGGCCACGAACACAAAGCCCATGATGATCCGATTGGGCTGTAGCGAGAGGGACAAGGCCCTCGACAGGCGCGTGATCAGGAGCACCCCGCTCCAGTTGACCTGATCGACCGTGATGCTTCGATGCGGTTCGTTCATGGCTCATGCTACCTTGGCCGGTGGAAAGGTGCAAGTGGCGTGACGTGTCCCGGGAGGTCGATGAGGGGACGGGCAGGACATGAGGGCTTGCCTTTTCCCTCTAAGTCGATGATGCTACATCGTCGAATTGTCCCGTCGGTCCTTGAAAGGAGCACGCCGTGGGAGCAGCCACCATCGCACTACTGGTCTTCGCCGGAGCCTTCGTGGTCCTCTTTCTCTGGGCCATCGGAGTCTTCAACTCCATCAAGCGCAAGGAGATCGCCGCCGAAACCGCATGGTCGGACATCGACGTTCAACTCAAGCGCCGCTACGACCTGATCCCCAACCTCGTCAACACCGTCAAGGGTTTCGCGGCGCATGAGAAGCAGACGCTGGACGCGGTGATCTCGGCCCGCGCCAAGGCGGTCAACACCAGCGGCGTCGCCGCCAAGGCCCAGGCGGAAGGGGAACTGAGCCAGGTGCTCGGCCGCCTGATGATGCTCAGCGAGGCCTATCCCGACCTCAAAGCCAACCAGAACTTCCTCGCCCTCCAGGAGGAACTCACGAGCACCGAGAACAAGATCGGCTTCGCCCGCCAGCACTACAACCGCACCACCCAGCAGTACAACGAACAGATCGAGACTTTCCCCGGCGTGCTTATAGCGGGGCTGCTCGGCTTCAAGGAGAGGGAATACTTCGAGTTGACCACCGATGCCGAGCGCGAAGCGCCGAAGGTGGCGTTCTGAGGGGAGGCGGTGGGTAGCAGGCACTAGGCACTAGGCATTTGGCACTTGGTACTTGGTACTGGGCACTTGGTACTGGGCGGCGAGGGCCAGGTCGTTCGTCGGGATGGCGGTCATGTCCGAAGCGATTCACACTGAAAACCCGGCGATTCGCGGCCTGCCGGCCAACGTGACGTTTCACGACCTGATCCGTCGCAACAAGCGCCGCAGCGCGCTGCTCATGCTCGGCATGGGGCTGCTCGTCGTCATCGTCGGCATGGCGGCGACGGTGATGGTCGCGTTCTACGTCGGCGCCGCGCGTGATGAAGTCAATCTCCTTCAATCGTTGATTCTCGGCGGGATCGCGGCGACGCTCGTCGCCGTCCTGGCCGGGACGTGGAGTTTCTACGGCGGGTCAACGGCGATTCTCAAACTCGCCGGCGCGACGGAGATCGCCAGGAAGGATGATCCGCAGTTGTACAACGTCGTCGAGGAACTCGCGATTGCCGCCGGCATTCCGCCGCCCAAGGTCTACCTCATCGACGACACGGCCCTCAACGCCTTCGCCACGGGCCGCGACCCGCAGCACGCCGCCGTCGCCATCACCAAGGGGCTGCGCGCCCAACTCTCGCGCGATGAACTCGCCGGCGTGATGGCTCACGAGTTCAGCCACATTCGCTTCTACGACATCCGATTTGCGATGCTCATGGCCACGATGGTCGGGCTGATCGTCTTTGCCTCGGACGCCGCACTCCAGATGATGCGAATCCACTTCTGGCACGGAGGCGGGCGCCGCTCCTCACGTCGCAGCAGCAGCGACAACAAGGGCGCTGCGATTCTCATGATCGTCGTCTTCATCATCGCCCTCATCCTCATGATCATCGCGCCCACGCTGGCGATGATGATCCGCATGGCGGTGAGCCGCGAGCGCGAATACCTCGCCGACGCCGGGGCCGTCGAACTCACCCGCTATCCGCAGGGACTGATGGATGCGCTCGAGAAACTCGGCGCCTGCCGCGAGCCGCTCGAGGTCGCCAACCGCGCCACGTCGCACCTCTACATCGTCAACCCGATGAAGAGCGCGCTCAAGGGACAGGGGCACGAACTGAGCAGCGCGTTCCTCACCCATCCACCCCTGCACGATCGCATCGCGCGGCTGGCGGCGCTGATGGGTCAGCCCGCGCCGCCACCGCCCAAGTCGCGGCCGGCCCCTGTGGAGAAGTCCCATGGGCGGGCTTGAGATTCTCATTGTCGTCCCGATCCTCCTTGTCGTTGCCTTCATCGGTTGGCTGGCGTGGAGGGCGGAGCAGAAGCGACGCGAAGAACTCGCCGCCCTTGCCCACCGACTCGGCTTGCGCTTTGAACCGGGGCGCGATCGCTCACATGATGAGCGTTATCACCACTTCGAGGTTTTCCGCCAGGGACACAGCCGCTGCGCGCTCAACGTGCTCAGCGGCAGCATCACGCAGCACGAATTGGCTTGGCCGGTCCTCCTGGGCGATTACGAGTACAAGATCACCACTTCCAACGGCAAGTCCACCTCAACCACAACCTACCGCTTCAGTTTCCTCATCGTTCACTTGCCTTATGCAGGCGTCGCCGATGTTCTGATCCGACCCGAAGGCCTCTTCGATCGGCTCAAGTCGGTCGTGGGGTTCGACGACATCGACTTCGAGTCGGCTGAGTTCAGCCGCGCGTTTTATGTGAAGTCCCCGGATCGCCGCTTCGCCTATGACCTCATCGATGCCCGGATGATGGAGTTTCTCCTGGGCACGCGACCTTCGCTCATCGACATGGAGAACGACCGCATCCTCATCACCGACGGCCGCAATCGCTGGAAGCCTGCGCAGTTTGAGGGCCAGTTGAAGTGGGTGCAGGAGTACGTCGATCGTTGGCCGCGCCACGTCGTCGATGCGCTTCACCGCGATTAGCGTCGTCGCTCCCGACGACGCTAGAGCGTTCCCACCTCATGTGGAGCGGGTGCCGTGGTCTAAGCGAGGCTTTGGGAGCGCAGGCCACGCGACCGTGCGACGGACAACCGAATCAGGTTGGGCGCCGGCCGCGCGATCGCGTGGCCTTCCGGTCGCAAAGCCGACCTCCAGACCACGGCACCCACGCTCTACATGAACTGCAATGGCTCTAAACGGCATTCGTGACCGGCGTCGGCTTGCCGTGCTCATCCACCGCTACGAACGTCATCTGCGCTTCCGTCACGTTGACGACTTGCCGCGTGGCGAAGCGCTCGACCTGAACGCGCACCATCACGGTGATGCTCGTCGTACCGATGCGGATCGTCTGGGTGTGGAGGTTGACGATGTCGCCGACGTGGACCGGCGCGTGGAAGATGACCTTGTCGATCGCCACGGTCACCCAGCGAAAGGGCCCTTGCTTTCTCGCCTCGATGTACCCCGCCTGGTCGATGTAACTGAGAATCACGCCGCCAAAGATCGTCCCGAGGTTGTTCGTGTCCTTGGGCATCGTCATGAGGCGCAGCGAAGGCACGGAGTGGGTGAGATCCCAGCGCGGTGCGGCGGACGGAGTCTCAGCCTTCTTGCGTCGTTTCGCCATGTGTGATTCCGTCCGGCGCGTCACGCCGGCTCAATCCGCGGATCGACCCAGCGGTAGAGGATATCAATGGTGAGGTTGAAGAGCACGAGCATCGTCGAGTAGGTCAGCACCACGCCCATGATCATGAAGAGATCCTTGTTGAGCACCGAGTTGACGAAGTGCTGGCCGAGACCGGGGATGTTGAAGACCTTCTCGACGACGAACGAGCCGGTCATGACGTACGCCGCCGCCGGGCCGAGGTAACTCAGCACCGGCAGGAAGGCGACCTTGAGCGCGTGGCGGAGGACGATTCGCATCTCCGACACCCCCTTGGCGCGCGCCGTGCGAATGAAGTCGGCCGAGAGAACTTCGATCATGCCGAGGCGCGTGAGGCGGGCAATGTAGGCCGCGAACGGCAGGCTCAGCGTCAGCGCCGGCAGCAGGAGGTCGCGCGGCGAACCCCAGTGCGCCACGTGGACCCACTCAAACCACACCGCAAACACGATCAGTAGAGCCGTGCCAATCACGAAACTCGGCAGACTGATGCCGATCAGGGCCACGAGGAGCGTGGCGACGTCCATCCAACTCCCCGGCCGCACCGCGCCGACCACTCCCGCGACCAGCCCGATCGCCAGCGCCATGACCAGCGCGACCAGGCCGAGCACGATGCTCACCGGCAGCGCGCCGCCGATGATCTCGTTCACCGACCAGTCTTCGTACTGAAGACAGGGGCCGAGGTTGAAGATCGGCCGCGCTGCATGCACGGCCTCCGCGGCGTCGCCCCCTTGGCCGCGCAGCCACGCCAGCCCCGAAGCCTGATCAAGATAGGACACATAGAACTTGAGCGGATGATCCAGGTTGTACTGCGCCTTCATCGCATCCTGCACCTCGACGGGCGGGCGGCGACCCTCGTGGTCAAGCGGGTTGCCCGGCAGCAGCCACGCCAGCGCGAACGTCACCGTGTAGATCACCAGCAGGATGAGCGGCACCTGCACAAGGCGCCGGACGATCATCGCCGTCATGGCCAGCCCTCCACGCTCATGGCGCCACCTCGAGTTCGTGGAGAAACTGCGTCAGGCGCGGGTGGATCGAGATGTGCTTGAGCCGTGCCGGGTCGTACATGTACAGCGTCACCTGATGGAAGAGGGGCAGCAGCGGCACTTCCTCATTCACCATCATCGCATCCGCCTGCTCAAGCAGTCTCATGCGCTTGTCAAGATCGAGTTCCGCATCGGTGCGGGCCATGAGGTTATCGAAGACGGGATTGGAGTAATTGCGGTCGTTGTTGCTGTTGCCGGTGCGGTGGAGGTCGAGGAAGGTGGTGGGGTCGCCGTAGTCGCCATACCAGTTGCCGCGGGCGACCATGAAGTTGTGCTCTTCGAGGTGGGTGCCGGCGACCTTGGTTTCCTCCTCGCGCAGGCGAGTTCGCACCCCCAGTTCGCGTTCCCACATGTTGGCGATGGCCTGCGCGATCGACTTGTGCTCCGCCGCGGAGGGGAAGAGAATCTCGACGGTCGGGAAGAGCCGGCCCGATTCATCCTCGACCAGCCCATCGCCGTTGTGATCGCTCCAGCCCGCCTCGGCCAGTTCGCGGCGGCCCTCGGCCGGATCGTAGCCGATGCCCGCGGCGCCGCGGAAGCCCGCAATCGAGCCGGGCGGGATCAGCACATCGGCCACCGGCTGACTCAGGCGTGTGACGCGATCGACGATCGCCTGCTTGTCGATGGCGCGAGAAAACGCGCGGCGGACGCGGGCATCCTTGAAGGGATTGAACGCCCCGCTGTTGAGCGTTTCCTGGCAGTTGAAATTGTAAAAGTACGTCCCGTAGGCTGCAAAGGCGTGAATGTCGTTGCGCTCGCCGCGCTGCGGCGGCGATTCCTCGGCCAGAGTCGCCATGATCTCGGTGTACCCCAGCCCGCTCGCCTCAAGTGCAGCGTAGCGAGTCGCGTGGCGATCGAGGTAGCGCTGCTTCTGCGCCAGCATGTCCGCGCGGTAGTCCACGCCGACGTCGCTGAGCCAGTTGATCGTGCCCGTCTCGTAGGCGAGCACCGCCGTATTCGCATCTTCGACGTACACGCACAGCACCGAGTCGGACACGACGGCGCCCGCGTTCCAGTAGTGCGGATTGCGTTCGAGGCGCAGGTCGCGCTTGTAGCGCCACACCGCCAGGAAGTACGGCCCATTGCTGATGAGGCGCGGCGGCTTCGTCCACCCGTGCTGCTGGCGCAGACTCCCCGAGGCCGCATCGAGACTCAGATACGCCTCGACCGTCCGACGATGCACCGGCATGAAGGGGCCGAAGGCAATGAGGTCGAGCATGTACGGCGTCGGCACCTCGAGAATGACGATGAGCGTGCGATCATCCTGCGCCAGCAAGCCCACCGTCTCGTCGAATCGCTGCTGCGCTTCCGCCAGCGTGGCCCGGGCCAGTTGCTCTCGCTGTCCGCCGGTCAGACCGGCCGCCTGCCTTACGAAAGCCGCGAGTTGGTCGGTTCGCCAGTTGAAGAACGCCTGCCCTCCACGAATCTTGTAGAAGAGATCCGCGTACCCCGCAGCCGTATCGGGAAAGAGCGCCCGCCGCCAGGAGTAGACGAAGTCGTGGGCCGTCACGGGGTCGCCGTTGGACCACTTCGCATCGGCGCGGAGATGAAAGGTGTAGGTCAACCCGTCGGGCAAGATGTCCCACGACTCCGCGACGCCGGGAACAATGTCGAAGGTGTCATTGTCATAGCGCACCAGACCTTCGTAGATCGCGTTGGCGATGCGGAAGTCCTGGAGCCAACTCATGCGCTGCGGATCAAGGGTGTGAACTTCGCCCCGGTTGATGAAGGTGAGATCGGCTTCGCGCCGCGGTTGGTCCAGCCACACCGCGCCGGCGAGGAGCCCAAGGAGCAGGAGGATCGGCAGAACGGCCCGCATGGCCAAAGCGTAGAGCCGCGAACGGCCGCGAGCGCACGCTCACCCGCTTCAGCGGTCGAATCCCGTTTCGATCGATCGCGGCGGAATCTCCCAGGCGCGGTTCGCGTAGATCGGACCAGCCGCGCTGAGCCACACCGAGTTCATAGCGGCGTCGGCGTCGTCGGCGCGGCCGGCGCCGATGGCGCTGGCGACGCGCGTCTGCGTGCTGTCGCGCCGGCACAGGAGGTTGAGCAGATTTTCGCTCGTGCGCGCCAGGTCGGCGTAGGCCGCCCGGTTCGGTTCGGTGATCTTGTTCGCCTTGCCATGACGCACCGTCAGGAGCAGCGCCGAGGCCGACGCCTCGACGATCTTGCGCTCGTGCGCCGCGATCGCCTGACCGCCGAACATATCGACGACGTAGCGCTTCTGCATGCGCTCGAAGCCGACGCGAATCGGTTCGAGGCGCTCCCACCTGCCATCCCGATCCACTTGATGGACCTGCGCGGCAAGCGCCTCGGCGAGGGTGTCGATGGAATCGCCAGGCGAGGGGAGGGCGGCGGCGGCGGCGGACAAGGCTCGAACCACATTTGGATCGGTCTCGGAGGAGAGCGCCTCGCGGAGCATTCGCGCCACGGTCTTCTCGTTCGCAATCGGGTTCGAATAGGTGTGTTTCTCCGGGCGAATCGCCAGCATCGATCGCTCCAGGCCGGCGGCGGCGGCGTAACGAAGCGCCGGCTCCTCCGCTTGGAGTACGGCGAAAAGCGCGGCATCCGATTCATCGCTGGCCAGTGGTCCAAGGAGCCAGATCGCCGCCTGCCGCGCCGCCATGGACGCCTCCACATCGGCCGCGATCGCCGCCAGACCCGGCGCCAGGGCGGAGTTGTACGCCATTCGAAACGTGCGCGACGTGTCGCGGCGAAACGCCGTTGACAACGCCCGCCGCGCCTCCGCCAGCAGACGGCTGTCGTTGGACTTGAGGTTGGAGAGGCCTCGCTGAGCAAAGTCCGTCAGCGTCGCCTGCTGCTCCGCCGAGAGCGGCCGCGGGGTGGTGTACAGATCCGACGGCAACTGCGCCAACCCCGATCCGCCCCATGCGGCAGTGAGAAGAATGGACGCGGTGAAGGCGGACACTCGTCGCCGGCAAACAGTCATGCGTAGCCTCCCGGAAAGGGAAAAGAAGACCAAGGCACTACAGGTGAAGCGGATGGGTTCCGATCAACGCAACGGCGGATCGCACGCCTCCAGACCACCTCCATCATCCCGCAGAATCGAACCTTACGCTACGATTGTCGGCCGATGTGGTCAAACGCACTGTGACCATCCGCCATTGGAACGGGGATCGACGCTCCCTTAGCATCGCGGGCGGGTGCGTCGCCCCGCCCTGCCTGGATTGACAGGCCAGCGCCAAGGTTCCGGATCGTCACGGACTCAGCCCCCCTCGCCCGAGGTGATGAACACCATGATTCGACCGTTGCTCCTGGTTTTGATGCTGGCCGCCGCCACCCACTCGGGCGTCGATGCGAGCGAGAGGCCGGGCGGGCATAGAAGACCGCCGGAGGACGCTCGCATCAACCGGTCTGAGAGTGCAGCCCCCCCCGAGCAGATGATCGCCACGCGCCTGGTGCAGCACCTGGGCCGATTCGCCCAGCCGGGGCCGGCGGCCGATCCGCAGGCCGGTTTCCGAGCAGCCGCGGGGATTCTCAGGCAAGCAGCCGGACTGTCTCCCGACGACGTCGAGATTCATCGACGCCTCGCCACCGCCAGCGCCCTCGCCGGCGCGGACCCGGATGCCGCCGCCCAGGCGGATCGCGATCTGCTGCGCCTCGAGCCGGACCACGCCCTGGCTCAGTGGCGCATCATTGAGCGGGCGATCGATCAACGGCAAAGCGTGACGGAGCGGCTGGACCTGTGCCAGCGCCTGCTCACATCGGCCGCGGGCGACCGGCTGGCGCGCGAAGTTCGAAGCCACATCGCCTACCGGGCAGCGCTGCTGGCTCAGGAGCAGGATCACAGCAGCGTCGCGTCATCCTGGCTCGAAGAGTCGCTCAGGCACAACCCCACGAATCTCGATGCGGCGGCGCTGCTGGCGCTGGAGACGGACCGCCGGACGGCGCGGCGCGACGTGCTCGTCCGCGCGCTCATGGCCCTGGTCAAGGCCGATCCGCTCAACGCCGCCGCGCTGAGCGATCTCATCGCCGTGGTGCAGGAATCGGGCTGCTACCGTGGAGCGGGCGATCTCATCGAAGCGATGAGCGCCCTCGCCTCCCGGCGCGGCGAGAGCGTTTCCGACGACCTCTTCGGCGACTACGCCATGCTTCGCGCCGCCGAGAAAGGGCCGCGTGAAGGGATCGACCTGATCAGGCAGCGCCAGCAGGCGTTCGATCGGGCTGAGCGATCGCGCCTTGAGCAGCAGTGGGCTCGCGCTCAGCAGGAAGCGCATCAGAAGGCGCTCGCCGAGAATCGGGCCGTCCCCCCCGTCGAGGCCATGCCTGCGTTCGAGGAAGTGTCCGCCGAACTCTCGCTGCACGTTCAGATCACGCGGGCGTTGCTGGCCGTGGCGGCTGGAGCGGGCGATGAAGCCGCCGCCGCGCTGGAAGACCTCGAAGGGCGCTGGGCGGCGATGTCCGCCGAACTGGACGCCGCAGACCGAAGCGCCATGCCCCCCGCGGCCCTGACCGCCATCGACGCGGACAAGAGGCGCGTGATAGCCGATCGCGCGTGGATCCGGCTCTGGCTCGATCTCCACCTGGACGAAGCAGTCGCAGACTTCGCCGTACTCGAAGCCGATCCGGCCCACGACCGGATCGAAGTGCAGAGGCTGCGCGGCTGGCTCGCGCTGCGGCGTGGAGACGCACAAGCCGCCATCACCTGGCTTGAACCCCTCGTCTCTTCCGACCCACTCAGTGCTCTGGGCACGGCGCTGGCCCACGAGGAACTCGGCCGGCGCGTGGAAGCGACCCGTCTCTTCGGCGAGATCCATCTGAGTCAACCCGGAACGCTTCTGGGGGTGATGTGCAAGTGGCGCACCGAGGCGCTTCAAGGCCGATCTCTTCCCATGACCCGCGAGGCGCGCAGCGTCGAGAGGGAACTCGGCCGCCTCCCGCAGACGCTCGGCGACCTCATCCTCAGGCCGCAGCGCCATTTCAGCCTCACCGTCGCGCCGCGCTCTCAGCGCCTCGGGCCGACCGACCCCTTCGTGCTCGACGTGACCATACGAAACGACAGTCCCTGGCCCGTCGCGATTGGACCGGATCGGATTCTCTCCAGCCGCCTGGCCGTCTTTCCCACCTTCCAACTCGCGGGCCGGCGGCTTCACACCGGGACGCCGCCGCTGGTCGTCGATCTTCAGCGGCGACAGGTGCTCATGCCTTCCGAGTCGATGATGACCTCCCTGTCCCTCGATCACACGCTCTTCGGCCTGCTCATCCCGAGCCTCTCGTTGCGGCCGCTCACGGTGCAGTTTCAGGGGTTCCTGGACTACCAGGTTCAGCCGGACGGTTCGATCGCACGCTTGCCCTGGAGCCTGATTCGCCAGTCAGAGATGATGCACATCACGCCATGGCGCGAATCGGTGGGTGCGACGGGTGAATCGCCCGGCGCGGGGTTCTCTCCAAGTGACCCGCACAAAACCATGCGGGCCATCTCGGAGATCGCCGCCATCCTGCACGGGCAGCTGACGCGCATCCTCGATCGCGAACGGGACCGTGACCTGATCGCCCAAGCGGAGGCGGACCTGGCGGCGCTCATCGACCTCTGGCCGAGTCTCGATCCCAACGTCGCGGCCTGGGCGGTGCTCACGCTGCCGTTCCAGAAAGAGACGACCGCCGATCGCATCGAAGTGCTGGACCGGTTCGAGGCGACGGCGAGGCGCTCGACCGAGCCGCTCATTCAGTTGGCATGGATCGCCGCTCGAAGCAGCGACGCCACGGATGTGGTCATCGAAGGTGCGATGCGCAGCAGCGACCCCGCCATGCGGGCGCTGGCGACCGATGCGCGGGCCTTCTTCGATCGGCCCGAGCCTGAAGCGCCGACGGAGGAGCCACCCGCCCCGGATGATCCCGCGATCGAGATTGAAAAGTGAGGGCCAACCACCTCAGCGCCGCAGCAGGTCAACGGTCGGCACATCGTCGAATCCCCAGCGCTCCCAGATCATCTCCCGCACGCGCCAGCGGCCCTGGCCGTCGCGTCTCCACCGGAAGCGCCACTCGTTGGGAGTCGGAGCGCCGAGGTAGGTCGTCGTCGTCTGCACGAGAATCGATTCGCCGGAATCGCGTCCCGTCCCGGCGCCCTGAACCTGCCTGATGTTGTTGGACTTGACGAACTCGCGCAGGGCGGGAATGCGCTCCAGCAGATCGCTCTTGCCGACGTTTGCTCGATCGCGGCCGGCGCGCACGATCAGTTCGTCGTCGAGGAGGTCCCGCACCGCCGCCGCATCTCCCGCGGCAGCCGCCTCCACCAGTAGCCTCGTTTCGCGGCCAAGCCGCTCGCCGGTCGTCTCGACCAGGGCGGCCAGGGCCACCAGGCCGATTGCCGCTCCGATCAGCGAGGCCGTGGCGATCAATGTCTGCCGCGGATGCCGGTATCGCAACGCAAACCAAACGAGCGCCGCCGCCAGCAGCAGCAGCGCCGTCGCGAAACTCGGGCGCTCGAGCGTAAAGACGATCAGAGGCGATGATTGGGGGAGATCCACAGTTCAAGTCTCCGGCGAGGTGATTCCGATAATACCCGAGCCAACCTGATTCCCAACCACATGAGACGCGCGACCGGAGCGGGCAGCGGCGTGAGTACATCATTCCTCGAAGCCAACCTCAACGCCCTCGGCCCGCACAACACCCGTCTCGCGCAGCGCCTGCGATCGACTTCGCCTGGCCCGCACTGCGCCTTCGCACCGGGGGGTCAGGGTGTTCCATCGCTCTCCTGGCGCGGCACGCAGTTGTGCAGCCGGCACAAGCCCCTCGACGAGGCGGACCGCTTCGTCGCCGGCATCGATGTCATTGAGCACGCCGCGATCGTGATCCTCGGCTTTGCCGCGGGCTACCACGTGCAGCGACTCGCCCAGCGCCTGCACAAGTCCAGCCTCATCATCGTTTACGAGCCTGACCTTGCTCTCCTGCGGTTCGTCTTCGAGCGGGTCGATCACTCGAAATGGATCGCGGAAACGAACCTCGTGATCGTGGATGACCACGATGATTCCGCTGAGATGGCCGTGCAGTTGGCTGGTGCGGAGGGGATCGTCGCGCAAGGCGCCACCATCGCCATGCATCTCCCGAGTCGAGCCCGTCTCGGCGACGGCGCGGCTTGTTTCAGCGCCGCCTTCGCCAACCTCGTCAAGTCGATGCGCACGACGATGCTCACGACGCTCGTCCACGCGGGCACGACGTGTCGCAACCTCTGTCTCAATCTCGATCACTACACGGCCGGCGAAGGCATCGCGCCCCTTCGCAACGTCGCGCCGGGTCGCACCGCCCTGCTCATCTCTGCCGGACCGAGCCTCTCCCGCCACTACGACCTTCTCGCCGATCCTTCGCTGCGCGAGCGCGTCGTGCTGATCGCCGTCCAGACCTGCCTGCGCCCCCTGCTGCGGCGCGGCATCCGCCCGCACTTCGTCACCGCACTGGACTACCACGAGATCAGCCGGCAGTTCTACGATGACCTGCGCCCGGAAGACCTGCGCGACATCACCCTGATCTGCGAGCCGAAGGTGAATCGCATCGTCGTCGAGTCCTACCCCGGCCCGGTGCGCTGCGTGGGCAATGGATTCCTCGACCGCCTTCTCGGGCCGCTCAAGCGCGACATGGGGACTGTCCCCGCCGGCTCGACCGTCGCTCACCTGAGTTTCTATTTCGCGCAGTACCTCGGCTGCGATCCGATCGTCCTCCTCGGCCAGGATCTCGGCTTCACCGACTGCCTCTACTACGGCCCGGGCGCCGCGATCCACGACCAGTGGGCCCCCGAACTCAACGCTTTCAACACCATCGACATGATGGAGTGGTCCCGCGTCGCCCGCATGAAGCGCCATCTGCGCCAGGCCGCTGCTCAGGACGGCACGCCCATGCTCATCGACGAGCAGATGGCCACTTATCTCAGCCAGTTCGAGCGAGACTTCTCCACGGCGCCGCAGACCATCATCGACGCCGCCGGCGGAGGCGTCGCCAAGCGCCACACCGTCGTGCGGCCGCTCGAAGAAGTGCTCGCGGAACTGGCTGCAACTCAGGCCGCCCCGACGCCTCTTCTCTCTTCGACTCGACAGAGTCTCGATCCGCGGCGCCTGACCGCCGCGATGCGCCAGATCGAATCCGTGCGCGATGAAGTCCGCCGCCTCCAGGAAACCAGCGAGAACACCAGCGGCATCATCGAAGAAATGCTCGAGCAGCAGCGCAACCCGCCGGCCATGAACCGTCTTTTCGAGAAGATCAAGTCCAGCCAGCGCGAGGTGGCACGCCTCTACCGCGCGCAGGACATCGTCAATCTCGTCAACCAACTCGGCGCGTTCAAGCGGCTCAAGGCCGACCGCCGCCTCGAACTCATCGATTCGCTCAGCCCGCTCGAACGCCAGCGCGAAGAACTTCTCCGCGACCGCACCAACCTGCAATGGCTGGCCGAGGCGTGTCACGAGACGCAGGAGATTCTGGTGGAGGCGATGGCCGTCCTGCGCGGCGAAACCGTCAGCAGCCGCATCAGTCAGCGTCGCGCCGGGATCGCGGTCGAGTCGGGCCTCTCCGAAGAGCACGCCCAAGAGACCCGACCGCGCCGCATCGCCGCACTCATTGCCTGCGATCCGGATCGCAACGGCCTGCTCCAGCCTCGCGCTCTCAACGCGCCGCTCGGCGACTCCACCGTCTTGCAGACCACGCTTCAGCGCCTCGGACAATCGACGCGCCTCGACTCCATCGTGCTGATTGTTCCTCCCGGTTTCGACGTGCGGCCGCTCATCGACGAAACGCTCATCGGCCGCCCGGTCATTGTGCGATCAGCAACTGGTCCGATCTATGACGAAGCGCAGCGCGCCATCGCCGTCGCGCGGCAATGGTGCGACTGGTCGTGGCGCGGCGGCCTCGGCGGCATGACCATCTTCGATGAGATCATCGCGCCCCGGCACATGGCCCCTCTCATGGAGGAGATGCAACTTGACGCGGCCGTCATCGTCGGACCTGACTGGCCGCTCGTCGATGCCGGCGAAGAGACGGGCTGCGATGCGCTCATTGCCCGCTACCTCGAACATCCCCAAGGGCATCGACTCGTCTTCTCGCAGGCCCCGCCCGGCATGTGCGGCATCCTCATCGAGCGCAGTCTTATGGTCGAGATGGCCTCCCGCGCGAGGCAGTTCACCCTCGGCTCGATGCTCTCTTACATTCCCAGCCTGCCGCAGATCGATCCCATCAGCAAAGACGCCTGCATCAAACTGCCGTCGTCGGTCCGCAACCACATCGGTCGATTCACCGCCGATACGCCCGCTCGCGTCGCCGCCCTTCATGATTTCCTCGGCGAGATCACCGCTGAACTCCCTGATTGCTCCAGCGCCGACCTCATCACGCGCACGAGTCTCGATTCGCTTGACACCGACATCCTCTTGCAACTCCCCCAGCAGGTGGAGATCGAACTGACGACGCGACGCGACACTCGCCCATTCTGGCTCGACGCATCTCTGCCCGACGTGGACCTGACGCTCCACGAGGCAAAGTGCGTCATCAATCAGTGTACCGCCCGGCCCGATGTGGCCATCACCTTCGGCGGTCGCGGCGATCCACTCCTCCATCCCCACTGCTTCGAGATCATCCGCTACGCCCGGCAGCAGGGGTGCCGCGCCATCCACCTCCGCACCGATCTCCCCGACGCATTCGGCGAGGCGACAGCCTTGCTCGACCTGCCCATCGATGTCATCAGCATCGAGGTTCAGGGTGAGAGTGCAGGAACGTATCGCGCCATCATGGGCGCGGACCGCTTCGATCAAGTTCGCGCCCAGGTCGATGCGCTCATCAACCATCGCACCGAACGTTCGGGCGATCCCAACGCACTGTGCCTGCCGTGGATCGCGCCGCGCCTGTGCCGTTGCCGGCCGTCGCTCGAAGAACTTCGCAACTTCTTCGATCGCTGGCTCCACTACGCCGGCGCCGCCATCATCGACTCGATTCCGGCATGCAGTGCCGCGGCCGATGAGGTCATCCGCGTCGAGCCGCCGCTCGCTGCTTCGCGGTTCATGGCGGCGCGAACACTGCAAATCCACGCCGACGGCGCCGTCTTCGCAGGATGCAGCACGTGGGGTTATGATGCGTCGGGCGAGACAGTGCGGCTCGGCAGCCGGTCCCTCGCCGAAGTGTGGCCGCGCCTCCGAGAGGCGCTGATCGCAGCGCCGCCAATGCCCGAAGAGGAGCCGACGCTGGTTCTCGAGTTTGACGCGGCGTGAGAGCAAGTGCGAGGGATCAACGTGGCGCCAGCACCAACACACCAAGCGAGAGCGGCCACGGCCGTCATCCTCGGCCGCGCCGGCAGCAAGGGACTGCCGGGCAAGAACGCCCTCCTTCTCGCGGGCCGACCCATGGTCGCCTACACGATCGACCACGCGCGGGCGGCCGCGACCGTCACGCGCCTGATTGTCTCGACAGATTGCCCGAAAGTCCGCCAGGCGGCTCACGCCAAGGGCGTCGAAGTAATAGAGCGCCCGGCCGAACTTGCTGGCGATCACGCCGCCGTTGACGCCGCCGCCCGCCATGCGCTTCAGGATGACGCCGCGCCGATTGCTGTCATACTGTACGCCAACGTTCCGATCCGGCCCGCCGGTCTCATCGATCGAGCCGTGCAGATGCTCCTCGACACCGGCGCTGATTCTGTGCAGAGTTATGCTCCCGTCGGGAAGTATCATCCTTACTGGGAAGTGATCATCGACGAAGTCGGCCGCGTTTCACCGTATGTGGAAAACACAATCTACCGCCGCCAGGATCTGCCGCCCGTCCATGTTCCCGACGGCGGCGTGATTGCCGTGCGCCGCAAGTCGCTGTATAACATCATTGAAGGTCAGCCGCATGCCCTTCTCGGCCGAGATCGGCGCGGCATCCTCAACGAAGCGGGCGCGGTCGTGGACGTAGACACCCGGTTGGACCTTTTGTTGGCCGAACTTATGTTGACCGCCCACCGAGAGCCCAGCCATGCGTCTCGCTGAGCGGACTATCGGCCCGGATCATCCGCCCTACATCATCGCCGAGATCGGCGTGAACCACGACGGCTCGACGCAGCGAGCCTTGCAACTCGCCGAAGCCGCCAAGCACGCCGGCGCCGACGCCGTCAAGGTGCAATACTTCGAGGCCGGCGCTCTGATGAGCCGCGCCTGCCGGCTCGCCGCCTACCAGCAGGCCGCCGGCGAAAGCGATCCCATCGAAATGCTGCGCCACCTCGAAGTTAACATCGAGGCCATGAGCGAGATCGTCCGCTACGCCCACTCCCTCGGTCTGGGCGCGATCGTCACGATCTTCAGCCTCGAACATGCACCCCTGGCGAGCGGACTGGAGTGGGACGCCATCAAGGTCGCCTCGCCCGACATTGTTAATACGCCGCTGCTCACAGCGCTCGCGTCATGCTGCAAGCCGATGATCCTCAGCACCGGCGCTGCCGACGGCGATGAGATCGGCCGCGCCTTGTCCATCTGCGGCGACATGCTGCTCCACTGCGTCAGTGCCTATCCCACGCCCGATGAGAACGCGCAACTTGCCGGCATCGCGGCGCTGTCGGATCTCGTCGCATCAGGCCAAATGAATCGAGAGATCATCGTCGGCTACTCCGATCACACGACCTCCCCCGACACGGGCGCTCTCGCCGTCATCGCCGGCGCCTCCGTGCTCGAAAAGCACCTCACGTGGAGCCGCGGCGCCAAGGGTCCGGACCATGCCGCATCCCTTGACCCCGCGCTCCTTGGCCGCTACGTCCACGAAGCGCATCGCGCGCAATCGATGCTTGGCCCGCGACGCATCATCGTTCAGCCGATCGAGCAAGAGGTGCGCACCGTGAGCCGCCAGTCGATTGTCTCGAAGCGTGATCTTCGCGCAGGCGAAACGCTTTCGCGCGCCGACCTGACGCTCAAGCGTCCCGGCACGGGCCTGCCGCCGTGGATGCTCGATCATCTGGACAGCCGGCGAGTGAGACGCAACGTGGCGGCGGACACGCCGCTGACCGCTGAAGATGTCGAATCGCTTCCGGAGCGAACCGATGGCTGATCGATCTCCGCCCTGGCGCATCGCCGTCATCACCGGTTGCCGCGCCGACTTCGGCCTGCTGCGTCCCGTCATGCGCGCCATCGTTGCTGACAACGACCTTACATTGCAGACGATCGTCACCGGCCTGCACCTGCTGCCTGAAATGAATACGCGCCATGAGGTCGCCGAGGAGTTTGACATTGCTGCCGAAGTTGTGATGCAGGACCAAAGTAAGACAGGCCGCGCCGCCGACACCGCGGCGCTTGGCCGCGGCATCATCGGCCTCTCAACCGCCTTCGAGCACCTCAACTCCGCCGTCGTGCTCGTCCTCGGCGACCGGATCGAGGCCTTCGCCGCCGCCGCCGCCGGCAGCATCGGCGGGCGCCTCGTCGCGCACCTCCACGGCGGCGATCGGGCCGAGGGCGTCGCCGATGAAGCCATGCGCCACGCCATCACCAAACTCGCGCACGTACACTTTCCGGCGACGGCCCAGAGCGCCGAGCGCCTCAAACGCATGGGCGAACGCGAAGATTCGATCCATCTCGTCGGCTCGCCTGCCATTGATGATCTCGCATCGTTCGGCCCGCTCAGTGATGCTCAACTCGCCTCGCATCATCTCGACCCGGCCCGGCCCTTCGCCGTAGTGCTCCACCATCCCACCGGCCTTGATGACGCGGCCGAGTTCGCCGCCATGTCCGCCATCCTCTCTGCGACCGATGCGGCCTTCGAGGGCAACTTCGCCGTCGGCGCCGCCAACCACGACCCCGGCCGCGCCGGCGTTCTCCGCGCCCTCGGCGATCGCCGGGTGCTCCCTCATCTGGCGCGCGAGCAGTTCATCGGCCTGCTCCGCCGCGCTGCGATGCTCATCGGCAACTCATCCGCCGGCCTCATCGAGGCCGCGGCGCTCGGCCTGCCGGTTGTTAACATCGGACCGCGCCAGGCCGGCCGCGAAAGAGGCGGCAACGTGATCGACGTTCACGAGCCGACGGCCGCGAGCATCGCCGCCGCGATCAACGAAGCCTTCACCCGCCCGCGCACTCTCAACCACCCCTACGGCGACGGCCAAACCGCCCAGCGCATCGCCGATGTGCTCGCCGCCCTGCGCCTCAATCCGCCCACCACCCGCAAGCACAACGTTTACTAGCGCGCCGCGTCAAGGCTCGAACTGTGGCCAGCGAGAGAAGGAGGTTCCAGGGACCAATTGCTGCACATGGGAAGACCGTACCCACCCCAAACGAGACACCCCAACGCGATGGCATGCGCTCCCCAAGCATCTATCATCCCACATCGATGGCTACATACTGTACCATGTGCCTGTTGAGTGAAGGGGCTCGAAATGGACTGGTTCTTCGCACTCATGAGAATGGCAGGAGCGTGCTTTCCAGCGAGCGCGTTCTTCGTCCAGCTTCAGGCGGAGGTCGATCGAGTGGACTCGAAGCGGCTCGCAGATCGCGTAAGAAGTCTGGAGGATCCGATCAGTTCGCTTCACGAGGACGTGCCGAAGGTCGCTCAAGCGTTCTACGACGTCATACGCCGCGAAGGCGAACCGCAGGTGTGGTTCGATGAGCAATTCTACTGGGGGCACAGCGAGGTACTCGCTTTGCTCGAAGCAAAGGCGATGATTGCTCCCCAACATGGCATCGGAGACCGGTACAGCGACGGAATTCTGATTGTCGACCCCTCATTCATCATGTACATGTGCGCCCTCTGCGAACCAGACGACACAATGCAATTGCTGTACGAGCGCGTCAACGCATGTCCACCAGGAGAGTGGCTCAATGGCAAAGAAATGGCGACGGAGTTGGACTTGCCAATACCCGTAGTCAGGGCCTGCTTCCAGGTATTTGCGGCCAAAGGACTTGGCCAAGTTTCGAACTTGATACCTTCTTGCCTCTATACAGGAAAGGCATGATGGGCATCAACGTATACGTCTTGTACGGATGAAACAGGGTCATCAGAAATGGCCCAGGCACACATCCTGCGTGAACTGCTCGGCACGACGTCGTCAATCTCCAAGGTCAATGGCGTATCGTCGCAGTAGGGCAATAATGCGCGCTTTGTTGACAAGAGTTATTGGCGCGCTTCCGGCGCGTCGCGATTCCTCAACCGCCCCTGCAGAGAACTCCGTAGTGGCAAATATCATTCCAATTTCGCCGGGAGCTAAACTGCCGCGGAACTCGCGTACAGTTGGTGCGTGTACAGGATCCTGCCAACGCTTTGCCTGCACGGCGAGTGGCACTTCGAGGCAGCCCTGAACTATCGTACCGCGAACATCAACACCCTGATCGCCGGTACGGGGCGTAACCCAGATGTTCTGCGCGCCCATGGCTTCCAGAATGCGCGCAACAATGGACTCGAACTTGTCCGGCGACAGGGCCTCCAGAATCTGCTCGGTCGATGCGGAATCCGACGTTCCCCCAGGCTCCATTTGCGGATTCGAAACATCGGCCTTGCTGACATTTAGACGGTACTGGAGAGATTGAAGTCGGCGGCGTTCCGTGTTCACCGCATCCCTGACAAGCAGCGCAAACTCGTCGTCGCTCAGATGCTCCTCGCGTTTCGTGCGCGACCAGAGATGCCCGTCATACGCTACCTTCCCCCAGGCGAGGGGAACCACGGTCTGGTCATTGCCTTGAGCAAGAACCTCAAGGAGGTTCGCGGCCGGAACCACTACGCCTCCTCCATCGTCGTCAAGTTCGATGAACACGAACTGAAGTCGTTCCGAAGTTTCGTTGACAGTCGTGAGCCGAGATGCTCGCCATTCTAAACCTGAGGATGCCACTTCCTCCACAATAGTTTGAAGCTTGGATAAAGCCTGTTCAGCGGTTGCTCGCGCCTCGGAATCCAGATACACGAGGGTGGAATCCAAACTCCTAAGAGCGCCTAACACAATAGCGGTTTGAGTTTGCGGAAGCAGATGAGGATGCATCCGAGTGAGAGGAAGGCTTGATGGATGTCGCTGAGGCGTTCATAGCGGATGCGGAGCCGTCGAAACTGATG
>Ga0326597_10000668_pt1 | contig 59557 bp, 45 predicted proteins | sample RVTome_12_FD_203789 | JGI IMG/M metagenome (GOLD analysis project Ga0326597, IMG submission 203789) | Soil microbial communities from uranium-contaminated site in the Upper Colorado River Basin, Wyoming, United States - RVT100D185 | ecosystem: Environmental > Terrestrial > Soil > Contaminated >...
CGAAATTAAGAGGTATCGGCTTGGTTGATATTAGTCAACAGGTGGGCGTTCCTCCTCAAATCAGACAAACTCTTTATAATGATTTAACCAGAAAATATTCTGAAGGTGCGGTTGGAATCAGCGTTAACAACCGAACTGGCGTTGATATTCAGGGACAAAACGGCAGTAAAGCGGTCAATGTCACTTTTTACGGGTATAATGAAAACGGCGAGCAAATGCCGCTGACCATGCTTGAAGTTAACTGGGGCGATAATACTGATCCGTCAGTCAGCACCGGCAGTTTCAAAAACCATAAAAATATTTGTCAAAATGTTTGCGCGGCTGATTCCAGCGTCAGCTGTACCTCTGACGCTAAATGTAAAGATATCTGTGATCTACCCCCCGGTCTGTCCGTTGGAACTTGTCGTCAATTTAGCAACTTAGCCTGTGCCACCAACGAAGATTGCAATCCCGGCGGCTGTGTTCCAAGGAATTTTGGCGATGATCTCAAAGCCTGCGTTCAGGACAACCCGCCGTTTGGGACAGGGTTCTTTTCTTTCCTTCATGTTTACCGCTGTGAAGGCCCGACCAGCCCTAACTGGAGCTCGGCCCAGGGAGCCTGTGTTTTTAAACCGACTGTCACAGTCAAAGATAACTGGGATTTGACTAGTGTTCAGTCGTATCCGGGGAATGTGGTAGTAGCGCCTTAGCCAACATAAAGGGAATTTCATAAAAGCACCAAATTCAAAATCTTAAGCTCTAAATAAATTCAAATATTTAAATTCAAAATTCAAAACAACTAATTAATTTTGGATTTAATATTTTGGATTTAGGATTTATTTAGCCCGCCCCGCTCTGCGGAGCAGGGCCGGGGGATTTGGTGCTTTGAATTTTGAATTTAAAATGATTGACTTTTTTGAAATTTTGTAATATTATAGATGGTTGCGCGCGGGCGTGGCGGAACTGGCAGACGCGCATGGTTTAGGACCATGTACCGGAAGGTGTGTGGGTTCAACTCCCACCGCCCGCATTTTTCCTGTTGACAGCGGTTTTAAAAAGATATATAATATAGGTGGATTAATTATTATGGTAGCAGGAGAAACAAATATAAATATGTTAGAAAGATTAAATAGTCGATTGATACAAAGCGGTTAGGTTAATTTTTGTCTTACTTTAGCCAAAAACCGCTGACCGCGGTTTTTTTGATTAGTCAGATTTCGCCCCTTACATTTTAAGACACATTGTTTTCACAACTTATCAACACATAAATTTGTTGCTAAATTGTGCAAGGAATTGTCAGAACTTTGACAACTGAATACATGGGTAATAATTATTTCTAGCATCTTAGTGGTTACAAACCATTTAAGGGCATATGGTGGATGCCTCGACATTAAAAGACGATGAAGGACGTAGCGATCTGCGATAAGCCTCGGTTAGGTGATGAGCAACCTTTGATCCGGGGATTTCCGAATGGGGCAACCCGGTCCTGGTCATGCGGGGCCATCACTGTCTGAATTCATAGGGCAGTGAGGACAACCCAGCGAATTGAAACATCTTAGTAGCTGGAGGAAAAGAAAAAGAACGCGAATTATTAATCGCTTATCAGAATTCTCATGATTCGCGATTAGTAATTTGCTCATTCCCTTAGTAGTGGCGAACGAACGGGGAGGAGCCCAAACTCTGTCAGTGTTTTTGTTCCGGCAGCTGCCGGGTCAGATTAAAGGTGTAAGCCGTTGCTGATAGAGTGTTGTGAGACAACTATGTTTGACCGCTTACACGGTCAGGATAAAGACTATGACATCCCTAGTAGAATGCTCTGGAAAGAGCAACCACAGAAGGTGATAGTCCTGTACGCGAAAGGGGTTATAACTTTATGATAGTTTTTCTCGAGTACCACGGGACCCGTGAAATCCTGTGGGAATCAGCCGTGACTATGCGGCAAGGCTAAATACTTTTAGTGATCGATAGTGAACAAGTACCGTGAGGGAAAGGTGAAAAGCACCCCGGGAGGGGGATGAAAAGTATCTGAAACCATATGCTTACAAGGAGTCAGAGCCGGTGCTTCGCACCGGAAATTCGAAGCACGAAATAAGAAATTCGAAATAAATTAGAAATTCAAAATAAGAAATTCTAAACTTTCGAATTTCGATATTCGAATTTCGAGTTTCCGACGCGTAGCGTCGGTGATGGCGTGCCTATTGAAGAATGAGCCAACGAGTTTATGGATGTTGCTTGTTTAACCCCGTTAAGGGGGAAGGCAAAGTGAAAGCAAGGGTTAACCCCCGTTTTAGTTAATTCGTTAACCAAACCCGTTCGGGTTAGTTGGCTAGTTAACTAATATAGCAGCATTTATAAGACCCGAAACCGAGTGACCTAACCATGGCCAGGGTGAAACGTCTGTAACAGGACGTGGAGGCCCGAACCCACTCGCCGTGCAACACGAGGGGATGAGCTGTGGTTAGTGGTGAAATGCTAATCGAACTCGGCAATAGCTGGTTCTCTCCGAAATAGCTTTAGGGCTAGCCCTGGTTTTAATCCGGGGGGGTAGAGCACTGAATGAGCGTGGGGGAGCAATCCTACCGCGCTTAACCAAACTCCGAATACCCCGGATCGTATACCGGGAGTTAGACCATGGGGGCTAAGCTCCATTGGTCAAAAGGGGAACAGCCCAGACCGTTACTTAAGGTCCCTAAATCTAAATTAAGTGTTAAAAGAGGTGGATTGACTGGTACAACCAGGAGGTTGGCTTAGAAGCAGCCATCCTTTAAAGAAAGCGTAACAGCTCACTGGTCTAGTCGGTCCGCGCTGAAAATTTACCGGGGCTAAATTTAGTACCGAAAGTACGGGTTCGTCGCTCTCGAGCGACGAGCGGTAGGAGAGCGTTCTATAACCGCTGAAGTTAAGTCGCGAGGCTTAGTGGAGGTTATAGAAGTGAGAATGTTGGCATGAGTAGCAAAAATGGAGGTGAAAACCCTCCACACCGAAAGCCTGAGGTTTCCTGGGCAACGTAAATCGGCTCAGGGTTAGTCGGGCCTAAGGCGAGGCCGAAAGGCGTAGCCGATGGAAGAGCTGGTTAATATTCCAGCACTATTATCAGTTTCCGATGGAGTGACGCAGTTTAGGAGATTAAGCGTTTTTTGGTTATAAACGTTGGTGACAAAGTAGAGTGGATCTTAGGCAAATCCGGGATCCTTAAGCTCGAAAGTTGCCAGAAGATGAAGCGGCAACGTGGAATCAATTTAATTGAATAAGCTGCCCAGAAAAACTTCTAGGGCTAAGCTGATGATATCCGTACCGCAAACCGACACAGGTAGGCGGGTTGAGTATACTAAGGTGCACGAGAGAACCCTCGTTTAGGAACTCGGCAAAACAGCGGCCGTAACTTCGGGATAAGGCCTGTCCGACATAACGTCGGACCGCAGCGAAAGACCCCAAGCGACTGTTTACCAAAAACACAGGTCCCTGCTAAACTGCAAAGTGATGTATAGGGGCCGATGCCTGGCCAGTGTCAGAACGTTAAGGGGAGGGGTGAAACCGTGTCTCACTATTGTTCGACACGGAAATTCCAAATTCAAAATTCTCCCGATGGCGAAGCCATCGAGGATCTTCGACAAAGTCGGGACAAATCCCAAATAAATTCCAAATTCAAATGTTCAAAATTCAAAACGATGTTATTCAAATGTTTTGAATTTAGAATTTTGATCATTGGTGCTTATTTGTTATTTGGTGCTTTGGATTTTGGATTTCCGTGGCGAGCGGTAGCGAGACACGGCGTAGCCTTGAACCTAAGCGCTGATGAACGCCGGCGATAACTATAATCGTCCTAAGGTACCGAAATTCCTTGTCGGGTAAGTTCCGACCTGCAGGAATGGCATAACGACTTGGGGACTGTCTCAACGAGGGACTCGGCGAAATTGCAATACCAGTAAAGATGCTGGTTACCCGTGGTTAGACGAAAAGACCCCGTGAAGCTTTACTACAACTTGATATTGGATTGCGGGTAAACATGTTCAGAATAGGTGGGAGCCTTCGGGCGACAGTGAGATACCACCCTTGTTTATTTGTAATTCTAACCCTGAACCACTCGTTGCGCTTCGCGCGACTCGGATTCAGGGCAAGCCCTGCTGTCTCTTTTGAAGAGAGGAGGGGTTTGCCCCGAACCGGAGCGCGGCGACTGGTTCGGGGACAGTATCTGGTGGGTAGTTTGACTGGGGCGGTCGCCTCCTAAAAAGTAACGGAGGCGTTTACAAAGGTTGGCTAGATCCCAATGGAAACGGGATTGATAGTGCAAACGCATAAGCCAGCTTTACTGCAAGAGCTACAACTCGAGCAGTTGCGAAAGCAGAAGTTAGTGATCCGACCGTACGAAATAGGACGGCGGAAGCTCAACGGATAAAAGTTACTCCGGGGATAACAGGCTAATCGGGTCCAAGAGTCCACATCGACGACCCGGTTTGGCACCTCGATGTCGGCTCATCGCATCCTGGGGGTGGAGAAGCTCCCAAGGGTTTGGCTGTTCGCCAATTAAAGCGGTACGCGAGCTGGGTTCAGAACGTCGCGAGACAGTAAAATTTTCGATGTTCTGGATTAATTTGGTCTTTTCGAATAGAAAATCCGATCGTGCTGTCTAAAAATTTGGCTATATGCTGGGAAGTCTGACTAACCTCTAACAGGAGTTAATAGGAGGTTGGAGTATCTCACACTACGTAGTAAAATGAAATAATAGAAACGTAATAATGTGTTGAGCGCAGATGATCAGCAGGGAAGGTTAAATAAGTATGGAAACATTGCATCCACAATATATTGCGGGTTTTGTTGATGGCGAAGGAAGCTTTCATATAGCAATATATAAGGATGGACAGATGAAAACCGGATTGAAAATAATTCCGGAATTTCATGTCAGTCAGCGAGTATCAAGCAAAGATGTACTTGAGGGATTAATTGGATTCTTTGGCTGTGGTTATCTAAAAGAAAATCATTCAGCTAATAAAAAAGATAAAACATTTGTTTATGTCGTTAGAAATCGTCAAGATTTGCTAAAGACCATTATTCCTTTCTTTAACAAGTATTCTTTAAAGACTGAAAAGCAAAAAGATTTTATTCTTTTTGCCAAAGTCGTTGAAATGATGCAGGCAGGAGAGCATAGAAATCCAGCCGGCATTAAAAAGATACTGCAGTTGGCTTATCAGATGAATCAAGGCGGAAGATACAGACGCAAAAAACATCTGCTTATTTAAAGCCCTCAGAGACTATACGCCAAAGTCCGATGTAACATCGGACAAGATATAGTCCGAACTGTATGGCGACATACAGAGTATTATAGAAATATAATACCGCCCACCAAAATTTTGTCTTTGGCGAAACTTAGGCGGGTCAGTAACCTTTAAGGTGAAAGTAACAGATTGTCGGTCTCCTATCTACCACGGGCGTTGAAATTTGAGAGGACTCTTCCCTAGTACGAGAGGACCGGGAAGGACGAACCTCTAGTGGACCAGTTGTCCCACCAGGGGCATTGCTGGGTAGCTAAGTTCGGCCAGGATAAGCGCTGAAAGCATATAAGCGCGAAGCCTTCCTCAAGATTAGATTTCTTTGAGACTACTTGGAGATGACGAGTTTGATAGGCGGCAGGTCTAAGTTCCGCAAGGGATTGAGCCGAGCCGTACTAATAAGTCGAGGTCTGTAACCATTAAGATGTTGAAATAATTTTACTTTAAAAAAGAGTTATAAAATTCTGGTGATTCTAGCGAGAGGGTCACACCTGTTCCCATCCCGAACACAGTAGTTAAGCCTCTCAGCCCCGATGGTAGTCGCAAGGCGAGAGTAGGACGTCGCCAGAGTTTTGTAACTCTTTTTTTGTTTTTTGCCCAGAATACCCTGCGGCTTGCCGCAGGGATGAATGGGTGCAAAAAATAAATCCCGCCAACGGCGGGATCAACAACCGCATACCGTCCCGCCAAGGCGGGACGGTGCGGTTTGGTGATTACGCAAAATTTGTGCTACGATTAATTAATATGAAGCTGAAAACATTGCAAAACTTTAAGGTTAAAAATAAAAAAGTTTTACTGCGGGCTGATTTGAATGTTGCTTATGATCCGGTCAGAAAAAGAATATTGAATGACTACGATCTGATCAAAATTTTGCCGACGATTAAGTATCTTTTAAAAAACAAAGCCCAAATAATTTTGTGTTCCCATTTTGGGAGTCAGGAAAATTATTCTTTGGCGCCAGTGGCCGTCAAATTATCCGGATTATTAAAAGTAAAAGTTAAGTTAGCCCCTGATTCAGTTGGTTCTAAAGTGGAAAAGCTCATCAGCCAGACTGCCCCCGGAGAAATTATTTTGCTGGAGAATTTAAGGTTTAATAAAGGTGAAAAAGGCAATGATCAGCAATTCGCCAAAGCTTTGGCCGGACTGGCCGGTGTTTTTGTGAATGACGCTTTTGGGGTGATGCACCGACGGCACGCTTCAATCGTTGGCGTTCCAAAATATTTAGAGAGCGTCGCCGGCCCGCTGGTTGAACAGGAAGTTAAAGCGTTATCAAAAATTTTGACTAAGCCCAAAAGGCCGCTGGTGGTGATTGTTGGCGGTGTCAAAATTTCCAGCAAGATCGCCACTATTAATAATCTGGCCGGAATGGCTGATCAGGTTTTGCTGGGCGGGTCTTTGGCCAACACTTTTCTGGCGGCTAAAGGCGTTAAAATAGGAAGTTCGGCCGATGGCTCTGAAATTAAACTGGCCACGAAACTTTTAAAAAAACACCAGTCAAAAATTATTTTACCGGTTGATGTCGTTGTTGCCGTTAAAAAAGGCCGGAAGTTTATTCAGCCTGAAAATAAGCCGGCTCAAATTGACGGTTTTAAAAAAAATGAAACCGTTTTAGATATCGGTCAACAGACAACCAAGGATTATTGCCGGTTGATCAGTTCAGCCCAAATGATTTTTTGGGGCGGTCCTTTAGGTTTAATTGAAGATTCCCGGTTTATCAAAGGCACCAAGACGGTCGTTAAATGTATCGCTAAAGCAAAAGCTTTTACAGTGGCCGCAGGCGGCGATACTGTCGCCGCCATAGATCAGCTTGGCCAGTTGTCAAAATTTGATTTTATTTCCACCGGCGGCGGGGCGACCCTTGAATTTTTAGCCGGGAAAAAGCTCCCCGGGCTGCAACCTTTATCCACATAGTCTGTGGATATTTTTTTGACTATATTTTTGTTAAAAATCCTTATTTTTAGGGATTTTTTTAATAAATATAAAAATTGTAGAAAAAAAATTGACAAAAATAGGGGTTTATATATATAATTTAGTTAGGTGAAATTTATTTGGGTAAATACCTATTTAACCATGAAAATATGACACTATATCAATGTTTGTTCTGTGGGGTATCATTACGCTCGCCATCCAAATTTCGAAGAGGATTTATTTATAATATAGGAAATGAAATACAATAATAATAGTTTACGACTTACAAAAATACTATGGCAGAAACCAATAAATTACAGCAGATTTTAAAAGACTCAAATTATAGTCTTTCTTTGTTTGATCCAAAGTTAATAGCTAAACTTGAAAAAGCTATCACGGTAAAAGACGGCAAGTCGTATGTAGTTTGCGCTATTCGCGACAAAGAAATCATCTTAAAGCCAGAGGAAGTCGTTCGCCAGCTGTACGTGGTGAAATTGCTGGAAGAATATGGCTATCCCAGGAAAAGAATTAAATTTGAGCATGCAATACACTTTGGACGTGAGGTGAAATCCGCCGACGTTGTTATTTTTGACAAAGACCGTCCGACCGTTGAATACATCATCGTTGAAATCAAAAAACCAAAACTCCAGGACGGAAAAAATCAGCTTCGCTCCTACACCAACGCCACCGGCGCGCCCATTGCCGTTTGGACTAACGGCGGCCAAATTTCGCACTACAACCGCAAAGACCCAAATTATTTTGAGGATATTACCGATATCCCCAAAGCCGACCAAACGCTTGAAGATATTTTGAAAGAGATATTTACTCTCAAAGATTTAATTATAAAAGATAAAATCCCGAATGAAGGAAAATCACTTAAAAACATTATTCTTGAAATGGAAGACGAAGTTTTAGCCAACGCCGGCGTGGATGTTTTTGAAGAAGTTTTTAAGCTGATTTTTACGAAACTTTATGACGAATTGCAAAGCAAAAAAGACAACGTGAGAGTAGAGTTTTATCTTGAAGACAAATTAAACAGAGAGGATCGTAGGGATTACGATAAAGTAAAAGAAGCTTTAGCAAGCCTTTCTGATAGTAATTTCAGGGTTTTGGAATTTAGGAACACCGGACAATCAGAAAGTGAGCTAAAAGAGAAAATTCAAAAACTTTTTGATGAAGCCAAAGCCAAATGGCCCGGCGTTTTTGATGAAGCCAGCCAGCTCCAACTTTCACCTTCTCATCTTTCCGTTAGCGTTTCCAGTTTGCAGGATATAAAACTTTTTAATTCCAATCTGCAAATCATAGACGAAGCCTTTGAATATCTGGTCAACAAATCGGCAAAAGGCGAAAAAGGCCAATATTTCACTCCCCGTCACGTGATTGATATGTGCGTCAAAATGCTCCATCCAAAAGCTGGTGAGTATATGGTGGACACCGCCGCTGGCTCTTGCGGATTTACCGTGCACACGATTTTTCAAATCACCGGTCATTTATTCCAAAACGCCGATATTTTAGAAGAAGAAAAAGAAAATGTGCTTAAAGTTTTTGGCATTGATTTTGATCAAAAAGTCGTGCGCGTGGCTCGCACCCTAAACTTGATTGCCGGAGACGGAAATACCAATGTTTTACATTTAAACAATCTTGATTATGATCGCTGGAACGAAACAATCCAAAACCGAGATTGGTATGACGTGTACGGCGCGGGGTTAAAACGGCTTGAAGCTCTGCAAAAAGATAAAAGCTCATACAAAGAATTTAATTTTGATATTCTCATGGCAAATCCGCCATTTGCCGGAGACATCAAAGAGCCCCGCATAATTCATAAATATGATCTGGGCTACAATCTCAAAGGAAAGCCAAAATCAAAAGTCGGGCGTGATATTTTGTTTATTGAAAGAAACCTAAACTTTTTGAAGCCGGGCGGTAGAATGGCGATTGTCTTACCGCAAGGTCGTTTCAATAACACATCAGATAAAACAATTCGCGAGTATATTTCAGAAAAAGGCAGAATTTTGGGAGTTGTTGGGCTTCATGTAAATACTTTTAAGCCTCACGCTGGAGTTAAAACAAGTGTTTTGTTTTTTCAAAAATGGGACGATAAACTTTGTCCAAAAGTTGAAGATTATCCGATTTTCTTTGCGGTTTCGGAAAAATCCGGCAAAGACAATTCCGGCGAGTATGTGTTTGTGAAAAATGGCAACAATCAGCCGAAACTCGACAAAAATGGCCACTTGGTCATCAATCACGACCTGCACAACCACGACGGCGAATTGCCCGACGGCGTGGCGGAAAAGTTTATTGAATGGGCAAGGGACGAGAAATTAAGCTTTTGGAAATAAATTATGGCAAAAAAAGATTTTAAAAAAGGCGAGATCATTATCTATAAAACACCTAAAAACGAAGTGGAATTAAAAGTGCGTTTTGAGAATGAAACGGTTTGGTTAAGACAAAACGAAGTTGCTTTTTTGTTCGGAAAAGACAGGTCTGTTATTACCAAGCACATCAATAAAATTTTTTCAGATAAAGAAGTTGATAAAAAAAGCAATGTGCAAAAAATGCACATTCCAAATTCCGACAAACCGGTGGAATTTTACAGCTTGGATGTTATTTTGGCTGTTGGCTATCGCACGAATTCATCAAGAGCTATACATTTTAGAAAATGGGCGACAAAAATTCTCAAGCAGTATTTGATTAAAGGGTATGCTATCAACGAAAAAAGACTACTGGAAGCCAAAAGTAAATTTCATGAACTCCAAGAGGTCGTTCTGTTTTTACAAAAGCAATCTAAAAAAGAATTATTGCAAGGACAGGAAACTGAGATTTTAAATTTGTTGGCGGATTATTCCAAAACACTTTCTCTATTGGAACAATATGATAAAGGCAGGCTGGGCGAGCAGAAAGGTAAGAAAACAAAGTTTGTTTTGCGATACGAAGATTGCGTAAAAATTATTATCGCATTAAAAAAGGAGCTTATCATCAAAGAGGAAGCTGGCGATCTGTTCGGACAGGAGCGAGTCGGAAGTTTTGAGGGAATTGTCAAAGGGCTATATCAGACATTTAATAAAAAAGAATTATATCCGGCTATTGAAGACAAAGCGTCGCATTTGTTCTATCTCACGATTAAAGATCATCCGTTTTCCGACGGCAATAAACGCTCGGCAGCGTTTTTGTTTGTATATTTTCTGGATAAATCAAATTATCTGTTCAAAAAATCCGGCGAGCGGAAAATCAATGACAACGCTTTGACCGCGCTTGCACTGCTCATTGCTGAGAGCGACCCGAAAGAAAAGGAAACGATGATTAAAATTATCAAGAATTTAATTGCGGGATAGTCTCACAAAATGGAAATTATGAGACTATGAAAATTCTAATTATCACAAAATGCCAAATATGAGAATTAAAATATCCTTATTATCACTGATGAGAATAAACCACGACGGCGAATTGCCTGACGGCGTGGCGGAAAAGTTTATAGAATGGGCAAAATCAGAGCATTTATCTTTTTGGAAATAATATGATGAAACCACAAACAACATCGGAGCAAATGTTATTCAGCACAGTGAGAATTGTTGCGAGTAATAATTCTACTGGTACAGGTTTTTTCTTCAATTTCACTTTTAAAGATAACAAAACTGTTCCTGTCATCATCACTAATAAGCATGTCGTCAATAACAATCAGAAAGAGGAAGTTAAATTTTTTCTTCACACAAAAAACAGCGATACTCCAGATGATGAAAAAATAAACATTTCTTTTACCACGGATTGGCATTTTCACCCAGACCAAGACCTATGTTTCTGTTTTGTCGCTCCCTTATTCAAACAAATAAAAGATCAAAAACAAAAAGAAATTTTTTATATCCCCATTACTGAAAACTTAATTTGGGACAATACAAAACTGGAAGAATTAAGCGCAATTGAAGATGTTGTTATGGTCGGTTATCCAAGCGGACTTTGGGATCAAAAAAACAATCTGCCACTTTTTAGAAAAGGTATCACCTCATCTCACCCCGCGACAGATTTTAATGATAAAAATGTTGGTGCGGTAGATATGGCCTGCTTCCCCGGTTCTTCTGGTTCACCAATTTTTGTTTTAAACGAAAATGGTTATACCGACAAAAAAGGCAATTCATATTTAGGTGGTAAGAGGGTGATATTTTTAGGCATTTTATTTCAAGGCCCTCAATTTAACGCCAAAGGCGAATTGATTATTGAAAGTATACCTACGCAACAAAAGGTTTCAGCGATCACGCCCATGATGATAAACCTCGGCTACTACATAAAAGCCACAGAAATTTTGACTTTTAAGCCGGAAATAGAAAAACTTATTTCGCAAAAATAACTATGCAATATTCAGTTATAAATTTAGGCAAAACAATAACCACTCCAAATTTTAGATTGGACGCCGAATTTTATCATCCTCTTTATCTTGAATCGGAACAACTTATTTCTTCAAAAAGCAATGATCGACTAGGTAGTCTCATAACTATTTTGACAGACTACCACGCAAACGGGAGCTATGAAATTTTGCGTGGAAATGTTGAGATATTGAACTCGCCGGATTATGCCTTAATGATTAGGACTGTTGATTTTGAAAAAGATGACTTTGAAAATGATGTTAAATATGTTTCAGAACACGCTTATAATTTTTTAAAGAAGACAAAGGTATTTGGTGGTGAAATCATCATCAATAAAATTGGCAATGCTGGCAAAGTCTATCTTGTTCCGCCTTTAGATAAAAAAATTTCCTTGGGAATGAATCAGTTTATGATTCGCCCAAAAGACAATTTAAACAACTATTTTTTATATGTTTTTTTGGTATGTAAATATGGTCGTTTATTACTTGAACAGAGAATCACTGGAGCTGTCCCATTAAGCATTGATAAAGAATCCGTTAGAAGCGTACCTGTGCCAATCCTTAAAAACGAATTTCAAAAAATAATACAAAATATAGTAGAAAGACATTTTTCGCTAAGCAATCGAGGAAAAGATTTTTACTCTCAAGCAGAACAATTACTCCTTTCCGAACTCGGGCTTTTGGACTGGAGGCCAAAACATGAACTGGCTTTTGTAAAAAACTTTTCCAATGCTAAAAATTCAGATCGTTTTGACGCGGAGTATTTTCAGCCAAAATACGAGGAAATCGTTGAAGCGGTGAAAAAATACAAAGGCGGACCCGCCTCCGCCAAGGCTACGGCGGGTAAATTTGATGAATTGGGTAATTTGGTGAAAATTAAAAAGAGCGTCGAGCCGGGAAGCGAAGCTTATCAAGAAAACGGAATCCCTTTTGTCCGCGTGAGCAATCTTTCAAAATTTGAACTCTCTGACAACAACCAGCAATTTATATTGGAGGAATTATACGACGAACTAAAAACACATCAGCCAAAGAAAAGTGAAATTTTGCTTTCAAAGGACGCAACGCCCGGCATGGCTTATTTTTTGAACGAAGAACCGCAAAAAATGATTGTTTCCGGCGGAATTTTAAGGTTAAAAATGGATAGCAAACAAATACTGCCGGAGTATTTGACGCTTGTTTTAAATTCCGTAATCGTTCAAAAACAAATTGAGCGCGACGCTGGCGGTTCAATTATCAATCATTGGAGACCGGATCAAGTGAAAGCGACACTAATTCCTATTTTGAAAGAAGACAAACAAAAAGAAATCAAAAAATTGATTGAAAAATCATTTAACGATAGAAAATTATCCAAATCCCTGCTCGCAATTGTCAAGAGAGGCGTGGAAATGGCGATTGAAAAAGATGAAAAAGAAGCCGAAAAATGGATTAAGAGCGAAATTGAAAAGCTGGGAGTAAAATTACAATAAGGTGTTTTGGGTTTCGGGGCATTCACCCCTTACCTATATTCCTATGGACCATCAGACAATTTTAAAAAAACTCGGTTTTTCCGACAAAGAGATTAATATTTATCTGACAGCGCTGAAGCTGGGGCCGGCTCCGGTCAGGCGGATTGCCGAGGTTTCGGGTATTAACCGCGGGACTAGTTACGATATATTAAAATCGCTGATTGACCGGGGCCTGGTAAGTTATTATCACAAAGAAAAAAAACAATATTTCGTGGCGGAAAATCCGGGCCGATTAAAAAATTTTTTGGAAAACCAAATCAGTGATCTTAATCAAATAAAATTAGATGTCAGCGCCATTATCCCCCAGCTGAAGTCGCTTTATGATTTAGCCGGCAGTAAACCGGTCGTTAAATATTATGAAGGTCCCAAGGGAATCAAAGCTATCCTGGAACAGGTTTTGGAGGAGCCTGACAGCCGGGAATATCTGGTTTGGTCGTCGCAAATCAGAGACAAGCTTTACCAGGCTTTTGCCGGTTTTACAAAAGAAAGGATTAAGCGCGACATAAATGTCCGGGTGATTTCAGTCGGCCAGAGCAATGAACCGGTGGCTGACCTGGCTGAAAGAAAATTATTAAGCCAGTCCGGTGAAGCCCGGACATATATTATTATTTACGCCGATAAGTCGGCTTTTATTTCTCTGGACAGCGGCCAAAACCTGATCGGAGTTGTCATTGAGGATCAGGCGATCAATCAAACTTTGAAACTATTTTTTAATTTCATCTGGAAAAATTTATAATATGACAGATTCACAAATTTTAATTTTAGCCGGCGGCCAGGGCACTCGTCTGCCCCAGTACGACAAAAAGGAACTGATTCCGCTCAACAACAAAGCGATAATTTTACATTTGCTGGAAAATATTAAAAAATCCGGAGTTTGCCGGCAACCGGCGATTGTCGTTGGTTATAAAGCCAAAGAATTGATTAATTTTTTGGGGCCGGATTATTTATATTGTTATCAAAAAGAACAGCTGGGGACCGGCCACGCCGTGATGTCAGCCAGAGGGATGCTGGCCGGCCGCGGTCAAAATGTCATTGTTTTATACGGCGATCATCCTTTTGTCAGCGCTGAAACAATTAAAGCGCTCAATCGGGTTTTTCGGGAAAAAAAGCCGACGCTGGCTCTGATTACAATTAAACTGCCGGATTACAATGACTGGCGGCAGACGTTTTATGATTTTGGCCGGGTGGTTAGGGATCAGGCCGGCAATATTCAGGAAATTGTTGAACTGAAAGATACTACTGATCAGCAAAAATCCATCACTGAGGTTAATCCCAGCTATTATTGTTTTGAGGCCGACTGGCTCTGGAAAAATCTGGATAAGCTTTCAACCAACAATCAGCAGGGAGAATATTATTTGACTGATTTGATAAAAATAGCTTTTGACCAGGGCTGTCAGATTGAAACTATCAGCTGCGCCAATCCGCTGGAGGGTTTAGGCATTAACACGCCTGAACAGCTGGAGATTGCGAGAAAAGCCACTAGTCACTAGTCATTAGTAATTTACTAATAACTTACCCCTAATCCCTGCCCTAGTGACTGTTGACTAATGACTGTTGACTAAAAAATATGACCATCTTTGTAGACTTTGATCATACTTTATTTAACGCCACTCTTTTTAAAGAAAAACTTTATGATGTTTTGAGCTATACAGGTTTTGGCAAAGAGGAATTTTTTGAAATTTATAATCAGGTTCAGTCTGAAGACGGCTGGAATGATTATAAATTAATTAAAGCTCTAAAAAGTAAAAAAGATTTTGATGAAAATAAAGCGTTGATCAGTCTGCGGGCATTAATTCAGTCAACCAGCGATTATTTATATTTGGACGCCGTTTCTTTTTTAAATTTATTTCAAAATAAAGCCCGGCTGATCCTGGTTTCCTGGGGCGATCCCAATATTCAAAAAGACAAAGTTTTGAATTCCGGCCTGATGAAATATTTTGACAAGACAATTTTTACCAGTCAGAAAAAATATTCCCTGCTGGCCGATTACTTGGATAAAGATTCAGTTAACTTTTTTATTAATGACAACCCGCTGGAAAATCAGGAAGTGGCTAAAATTTATCCTGATATGAAAATTTTGACTATTAAACGGGAAGACGGGAAAGAATATCAGGCTAATGATTATGAAAATTTGAAGACATTGACAGACTTACAGACTATTTCTGATGTAATTAACAAAAACTTATAACTTTTTATTTATTATTTTTTTACTTAATGTCATGTGCGGAATTATATCCTACAAAGGCCAACAGCCAGCTCCAAAAATAATTTTGGCAGGCTTAAAAAAATTGGAATACCGGGGGTACGACTCCTGGGGCATTGCCGTGAAAGATCAGGAAATTAATTTGCTGAAAAAAATCGGCAAAGTCGGTGAAATCGAGGCTAAAGATTTGGATTTCAAAAGTCAGGGAGACCAGATTGCCATTGGTCATTCCCGCTGGGCGACCACCGGCAAAGTGACTGAAGCCAACGCCCATCCCCACCTGTCCAATAATAAAAAAATCGCCCTTGTCCAGAACGGCATAGTTGAGAATTATTTGACTTTAAAAAAAGAGCTCCAGGCCAAAGGGTACATTTTTAATTCAGAAACTGACACCGAAGTGATAGTTAATTTAATCCAGGAATATAACCGGAAGAATGATTTTGTTCAGGCGGTCCGAAAAGCTTTTAACCGGCTGACCGGCCGGAACGCCATTGTGGCCATTCATCAGGATAATAATTTAATTGTTGGCGCCCGGTTGGGTTCGCCGCTGATTGTCGGTATTGGCGACAATGAATATTTTTTGGCGTCTGATATTCCGGCTTTTTTAAATTATACCCGCAGAGTCAATTATTTGGATGACGGTGAGCTGGTTGTTATTGACCAGAGCCCGCGTTTTTTCAGTTTAAAAACCGGCCAGGAAATTTTAAAAAGACTGATTGAAATTGACTGGCAGGCTGATCAGGCTGAAAAGGGCGATTACCGCCATTTCATGATTAAAGAAATCATGGAACAGAAAGAAACAATCAGGAGGGCGGTGGAACAGGATGAAAAAGCAATATTGAAAATTGCGAGGGACATTAAAAATGCTTTTGGGACTTTTCTGGTCGGGGCCGGCACGGCCGGCAAAGTTTGCTTTACTGGCGATTATTTTTTTTCTAAGATTGCCGGTGAGCACACTAATTTCGTGCCGGCCTCTGAATTTATTAACTATTCTCATTTTTTAACGCCAAAATCTTTAATGGTCGTGGTTTCCCAAAGCGGCGAGACGGCCGATGTTTTGGAAGCGATGGAAATTGCCAAAGCCAAAGGCGTTAAAATTATTTCCCTGGTCAATGTTCAGGGGTCGTCCATAATGAGACAGTCGGATTATTCCCTGTTAATCAAGGCCGGGCCGGAGCAGGCGGTCGCTTCCACCAAAGCCACCACCGCTCAGATGTCAATCCTGGCTTTGCTGGCTTACGCTATTAATGACCAGCTGGCCCGGGGGAAAACCAATTTGGTCGCTTTGGCCGGCAAAGTCAATGACATGCTTAATCCCCGCTATGAAGACCACATCAGACAGCTGGCCGAGAAAATTCACAAACATGAAAGCATGTATATCATCGGCCGGGGAGTGAATTATCCGATGGCTCTGGAGTGCGCCATTAAACTTCAGGAAGTCAGCTATATTCACGCCGAAGGTTTTGCCGGCGGCGAGCTGAAGCACGGGCCGATCGCTTTGATTGGCGAAGGAACGCCGTTAATTACTTTGGTGGCCAATGATGAAAACCGGGAGTCAATTTTAAGCAACGCCCAGGAAGTCAAAAGCCGAGGCGGTTACATAATCGGTGTTTCCCCTTTCCCATCGGATGTTTTTGATTACTGGATCAAAGTTCCGGAGGTTGGCCCGCTGTCGCCGATCGTCAATATTATTCCGGTCCAAATCCTGGCTTACCATCTGGGAGTGCTCAAAGGAAATGATCCGGATAAGCCCCGCAATTTAGCTAAGTCAGTTACAGTCAAATAGTTTAAGCGTTATCCGAATTTACAAATTCTATCCGAATTGACTAATAACAAATATTTTACTGCAAATATTTGTAAAAAGATATTAGTGATTTGTTGATTGGCATAAGATTGGTTGATTAGGATAACAATTATAATACTATGAAGAAAATTGTTTTTATCGGCGGCGGGGGCGGTTCCAAAAACATATTGCCCGGCCTGAAGAATGATTTTGACTGCGTGGCCGTGGTGACAACTTTTGACAACGGCGGCAGTTACGGCCAGCTTCGTTATCAGTATCAGACTGTTTTAAGCGGCGATGTCAGGGATGCCTTGATTGCTTTGGCTGATAATGCCAATTTGGCTGATATCTGGCAGTGGCGGTTCGCGGCTGGAGATTTTAAAGGCCACAGTTTGGGTAATCTTTTTTTGGCCAATTTATATGATAATTTAAAAGATTATAATCAGGTTTTAAAGTTAGCTTCAGAAATTTTAAAAGTTAAAGGAAAAGTTGGGCCGGTTTCATTTGACTGGGCGGAATTAACGGCTGAATTGACAGACGGAACCATTATAGCAGGCGAAACTAAGATTGATGAGGTTGAGCCTGGCGTCAAAAGAAGTCCGATTAAAAAAGTTTATTTGTCGCGGCCCCGCCGGCAAAGCCGGCGGGACAAGCCGGTTAAAGTTAATCCTGAAGTTGTTGAGGCGATTGTTGAGGCGGATTTGATTATAATCGGTCCGGGCGATTTATACACCAGTCTTATTCCAAATTTTTTACCGACGGGGGTAACTGAAGCCATTAAAAAATCAAAAGCGAAAAAAGTTTATTTTATAAATAAATTTACCACTCTGGGGCAGACCGATTCGCTGACAGCTTTTGATCATGCCGTGGAAATTGAAAATTATTTGGGGAGCAGTTTAGACGTGGTTGTTATCAATAGTTCCCTGGTTTCAGATAAAATTTTAGAACATTATAGAAAAAGAAATGAGCGCTTAGTGGAAGTTGATTTGGAACGATTAAAGAGCGGGCCGTATCAGATCATTGAAGCCGATTTGCTGGCGGATGAATTTGTGGAAAAGGCAAAAAGTGATAAATTAAAAAGAAGCGTCATTATCAATGACCCGCAAAAGGTTTTAAGATTGGTTCAAGGGATTATTTAATTAAAGAATTAATCTTTAGTTCAAAGTTTCAGCCAAAGGCTGCACGCCATGGCGGCATGCCGTGGATCCGCCGCTGGCGGACAAAGTACAAAGCAAATTTAGAGCTTCAAGCTTTGAACTTAGAACTTGATAGCTTTGAACTTTATTAATTTACTAATTATTTAATTGAACCCTATGATTAATTTGGAAAATTTTTTCGAGGACTGGTCAGCTTGCCCGGTGCCTGAAGAGCACCATAGTTTTGATGGCTTGTTTAGTTTATTGAAAGCCAATCAATATTTTGAAGGCCGTAATTTTTCAGTTCTGGGACAAGTTTCACCCCAGGCGATTCTGGCTGATAAAGTGTCAGTCGGTGAAAACACAGTCATTGAACCGTTCGTGATTATTGAAGACAATGTCGTCATTGGCAAAAATTGTCTTATCCGCAGCGGGGCGCTGATCAGATCCGGGACAATCATTGGCGATAATTGTGTTATCGGCCATAGTTCTGAAGTCAAAAACGCCATTATTTTTAATGAAGCCAAAGTCGCCAGCCTCTGTTTTGCCGGCGACTGCGTTTTGGGCAAGGGCGCCCGTTTAGGATCCGGGACAATTACCGGCAACCGGCGGTTTGACCAAAAAGAAATCGCCTGGCTCTATGAAGATCAAAAAATTCCGACTGATTTGGAAAAACTGGGCTGTTTTATCGGCGACTACGCCCGCCTGGGAGCCGGAGTGATTACCGCCCCCGGCGTAATGATCGGTAAATATTCTTGGATTCCGGGCAACGCCGTCATCAGCGGCTATATTCCACCCAGTAAATTTGTTAAAATGAGGGTTGACTACGAGATGGTTGATAATAAGACTGACATGAAGCTGGCCTGGCAAGATAAAGAAGGGCACGTCTAATTTCATTAAGTCAAAACTAAAAAGTAAAAAGTCAAAACTTAAGTTAAAAGTGAAAAGTTTTTTAAAGAATAATTCCTTATTTTTTACTTTTTACTTATTACTTCTTACTTAAGTATTATGAAATATATCGCTGATCTCCACATTCATTCCAAATACGCCCGGGCGACTTATAAAAATTTAGATTTGGAAAATATTGACAAGTGGCGCTAAATCAAACTCTGATGCCCCAAGAAACAAAAAAATTAAATTGCATTTGTCCACAGCGCAAAAAGAAATTAACTGCTGGTGTTTTGCATCGTGTGGATAACTTAGCGGACAGAGAAGAAAATTTTATTCCTGAAAATCATATTCCATATAAAAGTATTGTGCCGTTGAAAGAAATTCTCGCGGATGTTTTATCCAAAGGCAAAAAAACAAAAACTGTTGACGCTTTTTACCATGATTTAATTCAAAAAGAAAAAAATGAATTTAATATCCTGCTTAATTCTCCGGTTGAATTGCTGGAAACTTTGACAGAAAAAAATCGCCCGGGCGATTCACCGGGTCCGGAGCGGCCTGGTGGAAGTCTCCGGCGGCCATGACGGCGTTTACGGAACAGTCAAAATTGTAAGCGACCGGGAGAAAGAATCTTTGACCCAAACCAGGTTAATTTAAATAAAAAATAGCTAAGTTTAGCTAAAAAAGCAAAACCCTTGCATTCTCAACAGGGGTTTTACTTATTTGTTTTTGTTTTATATGTCTATTTTTTCTTGCGGCGGACTGCTTTTCGTTTAGCAGGCTTCCGTTTGGCAGCTTTACGTTTGGCTGGCTTTCGTTTGGCAACTTTACGTTTAGCTGGCTTTCGTTTGGCAACTTTACGCTTGGCCGGCTTTCTTGCCGGTTTCTTTTTAGCTGCTTTTCTTTTTTTAACGGCCATGGAGATCACCTCCTTTCTTTTTTTGTTTTTTTTCTCAAATTTTTCCGCCAGCCCGCCCCGCTTCGCGGAGCGAGGCCGGGGAGGCGGATCAGCCTTAGGCTGAAAATTTTTTTGCAAAGATTAAATTTTTTATTTTTAATCTTTGTTATTTAATTATAACTTATTAAAAAAAATAAACAATAGATAATACAGGTGGGATAACTCCAACATCAAAAAAAACCGCCGCGTACTTGCAACGGTCAGGTTGGTTTGGCAAGTTCCAGGATTTGTTCTTTGTCTCCTTTGAAAGAGACTTTCAGCCCCAGACTAAGAGCTTTGAAAGAAATTATCGCTTTTCTGGCGGAGAAAGAAACCCAGCCAAAGTCATCGTTCGGTTCAGTCGTGGACAGCATTACCGGCGCCAGCAAAGCCCGGCCGCCCGGCTTGAGGACCCGATTGATTTCCGGCAGCCAGTAAAGGCCCTCAATGTCAGTTGAATAGCGTAGAACTGAATGCAGGGCCAGAATGAGATCAAAGCTTTTGTTTGCGAAAGGCAGATGTTCGGCCTGGGCGGCGATTGATTTTTTGGTCCAGTCCGGCCGATTGATGATTTCATTTCGGAATTTCCGGAAAATATAGTCAGGGCTGACGGAGATTACCTGGCAGTTGATGCCAGCCTGATGGATTTCTCTGGCAAATTTTTCAGTACAGCCGCAACCCAGATCAAGAACTATTTTGCCCCGAAGCTCTCCCCTTAAAATGAGCAGCTCTGCTTCATATTCCGCCAGACCCCGGCCCCCTTCAGGTCCGATTAAAATTGTTAGGGGCCAGAAAGTTAGAATTCTATCGTCAGGAATCATGGCCCTCCTTTCCTTGCGAAACCGTTTCAAGAGTAGCTTTTTTGAAAAATACTGTCAATTTGAACTTTTTTTACAAATAAAAAAATAGACTCGGCGGGAGTTGCCCGCCTGAGGCGGGTCCGCCTCAGGCGGAAACCCACCTATCCTTTTTAAATTATTATATCTGGACCTAGGCAGAATCGAACTGCCGTCTCCACAATGTCCCGATTACTTTGGTGGACCCACCGGGAATTGAACCCGGACCTCGGCAATGCGAATGCCGTGTAATACCGTTTTACTATGGGCCCACGGGTCCGCCAAAGTAATCGAGGATCCTCGATCCCGCCAAAGGCGGGATCGGGACGAATGCAGCGTTCTACCACTGAACTACGAGCCCAAATTTAGCTAAATACTTTTTTTATTCCCGGATCCAAATCTTCAAACTGGTTCAGCCAGTTAAGGCGTTCTTGTTTTAAATTATCAACCAGCTTATTATATTCTTCTTTGGCAAAATAATTGGCTGGATTTAATTTTTTGCTGTCAACTCCGGCGACTTCAACCGGAACCTGATAACCCCAGTCGTCATTAGCCTGCCAGTCAATATTATTCCGGGCGATTTCAGTCAGCATGGAAACAGAATCTTTAATTGAAATTTTGTCAGTGTTGCCGACCACGCCGGTGTTTAACAGGTAGCAGTTAATATCCGGGTTATTTTTTAATATCTCCAAAAAACGATTGCCTTCCTGCCCTTTAGAGCCAATAATAAAAGGATTAAAGCCAACTTCCCGTTTACTTTGGCCGGCCTTGGTTGGATCACCGGCCGAAGTTTCAATTGATTCGCCCAGCATAAAGAAAGCCGCGCCCTGAACCGGATTTAATTTAGCCACCGGATGGACGATATCATTTCTTCGGGTGATAAAAATAATGATGTTAGCTTTAGCCAGGTCAACAATATCAGTACAGAGAGGAATGTCTTTTCTCAAAACTATTTCCCGGCCGTTGGTCGTTAAATCATAGTTGGTAAAATCAACCTTGCCCGATGCCGGATCAACCCCCACATTTTCCATTACCGCCTCTGGCTGAATAGCCGCGGTGTACAGGATTTCCTGGCTGGGCTCCAGACCCTCGGTCTTAATATAATAATTATTTTCGGTACCGTAACAGGCGGCTTGTTTATCCATTAAAATTACATCATCCTGCAAAATAAAAACCCTTTCCGGACCAGTCAGATAATGATTGTGAATAGTCAGCGTTGTTTTCCCGGTGCCGCTTAAGCCGAATAAAATAATCCCTTTTTCAGTTAAACTATTATTTTTGTCTTTTATCCTGATTAATTTACTGCCGGCGTGCAGTCCCAGTCCGTCCTGTTGCTTGATTAAATACATCGCCATTCTTAAATTGGCTTTTTTACACTCGCCAAAATAGTCAGAGCCCAAAACATAAGTCGTTTGATTGAGAACATCAGCCAAAATTTTAATTTCCGGCCACTCTGGCACAAAAACCACTAAACTGTCCGGCTGACCTTTTCCTTCATAATTTGGTTCAAACAAAGATTTATGCCAGCTATGTAAAATTCGGGCGTAGCCTTTGGTCATATAGACTTTACAAAGAAAATTAATTTTTGAATTAGGGGCCAGTGTCCGGTCCAGACAAATAAGTTCTTTATTTTTTAAATATTCTAAAACCTCATCAATCAGTTTTTGATGCTGGCCCGTCAGCTCAAATACCGCTTCAGTCATTTTGGCGCTGCGGTTTTTTGTTGTGCTGATATAAGAGGCGCCGCCAAATTCAGTGGTGACTTCATCTTTTTTAGCCAGCTGTCTGATTTTATCAACTGACGGATTATCAATAATTTGGCAGTGGGAATTTAGAAATTCAATAATTGATTGACGGTCCATAGTTTTAAATTTAATTTTAGCAGTATAACATAAATGACGGCAACAAAAAAGACTTTTTTGAAAAGCTTTTTTTATTGTTTAAACTATTTCTTTAGAGCTGACCAGGTCCAAACAGCGCCAAGAAGATCAATGCTGCCGATAGCCAGCAAAGTCAACGGTTGGCTGAAGACAAAGGTTAGGAGGCAGATGGCTCCAAAAAAGAACAGCCGGCCGTGGACGGTCGCCCGGTAAAATGCGGTTTGCTCATGGCGGGCAGTGTAGAAATAGTAAAAGCCGACAGTAATGGTCAATATTCCCAAAACTCTGATCCAAATTTCAGTGGTTGCCTGAAAACGCAGCAGTTGAAGAAGCTGGTTTGGAACCAGGACTAAAGCCGCGCCCATTAGAAAAAGATAGGAGCTGTAGACTTTGACGCTGAAAGCTGATTTGGACATAGTTAGTAATTTAATTCTAAGCCCAGAACCCGTCTGATGTAGTCATTTTGAAAAACACCTTTGGGATCAACTGACTGGCAGAGCTGTTTAAACTCTTCCAGGTTAGGATAGAGATGTTTTAAATCATTATAGCTCAAAGGATTTCGCTTGCCCCAGTGAATCCTGGCCTGGCATTTTTGAACCAATGTTTTAGCCGCCTCCAGGGTGTAGTCATAATATGGCTGGCGTTTTTGAGGCGGCCGGTAAGTAAAAAAACTGACTGAATAATAAGGCTGATTGCCGGAAGCCATTGAGATTAGCGTCTCTTCTGGCAGAACATAGCGAAAAAAAATCGGATAATGGTGGACATATTGACCGCTGTTGGCGTAATCAGTCGTAATTTTTTTGATAATTTCGGCCGCCTGAAAAATATTTGATTCCGGCACAAAAATTTCCATTTCTTCATGCCGGAAAGTATAGTGGTGTTCAGTATGCAAAGTCAGGATGGTTTCGCTGTCGCCGCTGATCTGATGCTGACCCAGCAGGCGGGGGACAGCTTTTTGCCACCACCAGTAGATGGCTCCCCGGCCCAATTGTTGAAACAGTTTAACCAGCAGGTGCAAAAATATCTCCACCACCAAATAGTCGTAAATTTTATACAGTTTAATTTTCAGTAAACTTTTTGGTTTATCAGTAATTTTTCGGTGATAAACATAAAATTTCCAGGAGTAAGGAAACAGAGCGAATTGCTGAAGAGGAAAATCGTCTTTTTTTGCGAGAACCTCATTTAAGGTATCATATTTTTTGGCCTGTTCACTCATCCAGTATTTTTCAGCCAGCCGGATTTTTACTGACAGAATGACTCCCAGACAACCCAGCGAACAGCGGGCCGCTAAAAGCTCCTGACCGCTGTTGAATTTATAAATTTTAGCCTGACCGGTGGCCGGATCATAGGCGGCCAACCTGACTTCTTCAATATAATGGGACAGGCTGGGCCGGCCGGTGCCGTGAGTGCCGGTGGCGATGGCGCCGGCAATAGTTTGTTTTTTGATGCCGCCCAGGGTCGGCAAAGTATAGCCGGATGTTTGACGTAAATGATTTAATATCTCCTGGAGAGTGGCGCCAGCCCCGATTTCCGCTGTTGTTCCCTGCTGGTCCTCAATAAGGTCTATTTTTTTAAATTTTTTTAAATCAATCAAAACATCGCTGGTGGCTGTGACTTCGCTCCAGGAATGAAGTGATGATAAAACTTTGATTTGGCCGCTTTGATGTTTATTTAAAATATCCAGAACTTCCTGGTCAGTGGCTGGCGTATAAAGATTTTTGGAAGTAAAACTGACATTGCCGCCAAAATTAGTGATTTTTTGCATATTTCTGGGAGACATACTTTTTTAAATTGGACCCGAGGAGATTCGCCCCGCCGGACGACCGCAAAGCGGTCTTGGCGGGGTCCCGCCATAGGCGGGAAACCGTTGACCTTCTGTCCCGATCCAGCTAAGGGGGATCGGGACTTGTCCCGAACCTGAAGGGATTCGAACCCTTGACCCCCTGTCCCGACCCCGCCTTTGGCGGGATCGTGGATCCTCGATCCGCCTTTGGCGGATCGGGACTTGCCTTGATAAATTAAGGTGGGCCTTCAGGCGATATTTTTTTATCTTCAACAGTACGTTTGGACCCGACCGGATTCGAACCGGTGACCTCCTGCTTGTCCCGAAAATTTGTGGTGGACCTGAAGGGATTCGAACCCTTGACCCCCTGCTTGCAAAGCAGGTGCTCTAACCAACTGAGCTACAGGCCCATCACAAATTTTCGAGGATCCTCGATCCGTTAAAATTTTACCTTCGGTAAAATTAAACGGATCGGGACAAAGCAGGCGCTCTACCAGCTAAGCTACGGGCCCGCGAAACCACCGAACAAAGACCGGCCGATCCAGTCAAAAATGCCGCCGACCAGATTGGTGATGAACATAAAACCAATAATGATGATCAGAACGCCCAGGAGCTGATAAAACAACCGGCTGCCGCCTTCAGTTCCCAGATATTTTTCAGCGAAAGGCACCCGGCCAAATGTTCTGAAAAGGGCTTCTGATTTAATTGTAATAACCGCGCCAACGACCGCTAAAATGATCCCTAAAATAATTCTCATAAATTTTTTGTTTATTTTTTAAATGGGCGCACTAGGATTCTCCCGATCCCGCCTTTGGCGGGATCGAGGACTCACGATTTTGTGGCTCCGCTTTGCGGAGACAAAATCGGAGGAACCTTTTGCTGCTTGAATGGGCAATGTAGGACTCGAACCTACGACCCCTTCGGTGTAAACGAAGTGCTCTAACCAGCTGAGCTAATTGCCCTTAACCAATCTGGGCCTGGATGGAATTGAACCATCGACATCCACGTTATAAGCGTGGCGCTCTAACCACTGAGCTACAGGCCCATGATCCGTGCTATTTAATTTTTAAATAACCTTTCAATAGATTCCCGTTTTTTCCAGGCTTTGATTTGTTTTCCTCTTTTAAAGGCCTGACTTCTTGTTTGAAAGGTTTCGTAATAGACGAGTTTCCATGGACGATGAGGCTTAGTGGATTTTACCTGCCCCGCATTGTGCTCGAAAACTCTTTTCAAGCTATCTGAACTACCGATATAATAACGCCCCTCTTCAACTGATTGTATAATATAGCAGTAGAACATAACAGTAGAGTGGCGTCCCGATTTTTCGTCTCCGACCAAAGGTCGGGACAGAAAAATCGTGGATCCACGATCCGCCAAAGGCGGATCGGGACTCTAACCACTGAGCTACAGGCCCTTATGATTTGATATGATTTTAGTATTGAAAAATCTTTCTTGGAACTCTACTAAAGCCTGGATTTGTTCATTGGTATAATTCTTGTTATTGGCAGCTATTACTATTTTATCAGTATTATCATCTTTTCTTTTAATAACAGCAATTACTTTTCCATTTATCATTTTAACTGGTTTAAAAACTCCTAAAACATAGACATCAATTGGTGCTGCATTTGATGATATTGTTTCAGAAATAAAACCGTAATTTAAAGGATAAATAAAATCATGTTCTGGATGTTTACTGCCCAAAGGCCTGTCTATTTTAACAGCTATAGTCTTCCCCAAATATGTTTTCAATGGAGTGAATTCTTCAATCAATGTTTTTTTCTTTTTTCTACTCCATCCTTTAATCTCTCTTTCTCTTTTAGCAGCCTCTTGTTTTGTATTGAACTTTTCAAAGTAATCTAGCCTAACAGGCAATCTTTTACTAGTGAATATTACTTTGCCTTTTCTATGATCTTTTAATCTTCGGGGGATAGAGTTTGATATTCCCGTATAATAACTTTTATCCGAACATAATAAGATATACAGATAATGCATAATTGATTGTCCTTCGTAATTTTTCAAGCAAAGCTTTCAAAATTTCTCAGGACACTTCGCATTTGTTTCTCATTATAATTAAATACACACTAGTCAAAGTGTTGACACTGAGAATTTACGAAGGCTCTGCCTGAGAAAATCCGAAGTGCGGACGGAGGGACTCGAACCCTCACACCAAAAAGGTACAGGCCCCTCAAGCCTGCGCGTCTGCCAGTTCCGCCACGTCCGCCTACGCTCCTTGCTTCGCCCGGAGCTCCGGCGGATAAATCCGCCTATTATTTAAATAATTTATTTTTTTTCCTTAAGTTTCTTTTTATGATCACGAAGGAAGTATAATTTTGCCCGCCGGGTTTTGTAAGTTTTGAGAAGTTCAAATTTTGTGATCAGTGGAGAATAGACAGGAAATATTTTTTCAACGGCAATGCCGCCGGAAACTTTTCTGACGGTGATGGTCGCGTTTTGGTTCTGACCGCCTTTGCGGCCAATCACCAAACCTTCAAAGACCTGGACTCGTTCTTTTTCCTCGCCTTTGGCGTTGACATCTTTAATCTTTTGATGGACTCTGATTTCCATGCCGGATTCAACCTCTTCTTTATTTAGTTCTTTTTTACTGATAGTTTTCTTGGCCATAAAAAAAATTTAATCATTAAATAATTAAAATAATTATATAGAAATATTGAGTAAATGTCAAGCTATCGTCTTTTTTATCAGTTGAGTGACTTTCGTGGTGGTTTTATCCAGTTGTCCTTCCGGATTGACCACTATATGCTGATAATATTTCATCTCTGTTTTTATTTCTTTTTTGGCGCTGTCCAGTCTTTTTTTTAGCTCGGTCGGGTCAATATCTGGTTGTCTTTTTTTGAGCCGCTGGGACAGATTGGAAAATTTATCGGGCCTGATAAAGATGGTAATGACCCGGTCAAAGTTTTTAATCATGGCTTTTGTCCCGATAATATCCAAATTGGCGATCAGGTTGATCCCCCGGTTAATTTTTTTTTCAATTTCTTTTTTAATCGTGCCGTAATAAGCGTCCCGGTTCTGGTAATAAGTGTATTCCAGAAAATAGCCTTTTTTAATTTTATTCTCAAAGTCTTTTTTGGAAATAAAATTATATTCCCGGCCATTTTTTTCACCGGTTCTCCTGGGCCGGCTGGTAGTGGTTACCAGCCTTTCAGTCCGGGGTAAAATTTTAACCAGGGCTTTGCTAATGGTGGTTTCACCGACGCCGTGAGGACCGGCGATGACGATGATCCAGCCTTGCTTTTTATTTTTCATATAATTGAAAAGGGGTAAAGGGGAGATCAGGGTTTTAAATATCAAATTTCAAAATCCAAATGACAAATCAAATCCAAAATCCAAAGCTCAAAAGTTATTTTGTCATTTAGATTTTGGATTTCAATTGATTTTTGAACTTTGATATTTGACATTATTACGGGATGATATTAGGAGATTTGTTTAAGGTAGTCCCGGAGTGATTTTGGGAGAGCTGAATTAAATTCCAGAGTTTGGCCGTTTAAATCCCTGAAGGCCAGATGACTGGAATGTAAAAATATCCTTTCAGGCTCTTCTTTTATTTTTAATTTTCTGGTTTTGTAAATTTTGTCGCCGACGACCGGGTAGCCCAGTCCTTTGAAATGAACCCTGATCTGATGAGGGCGGCCGGTCAGGATTTGGACTTTGACCAGGGTGTAGTTTTTAAACCTTTTGATAACTTCATATTTTGAAACAGCTTCCCGGCCGCCCTGCGACCTGGGACGGGCGGCCATCAGCCGGCGGTCAGTTTTGGAGCGGGCGATTGGGAAATCAATTGTGCCTGAATCTTTTTCCAGCCCGCCATAGACTAAAGCGGTGTAAATTTTAGTTACCCGGCGATCCTGAAACTGCTTTTTGAGGTGATCAAAAGTTTTTTGGTTTTTGGCAATGATCATTAAACCGGAAACATCCCGGTCCAGCCGGTGGACAATGCCCGGTCTTTTGGGATTTCCGCCAACTTTTTTAATGGTCGGATAACGCTCAATTAGAAAATCCACTAAAGTGCCGGTTTTAATATTTTCAGTCGGATGAACTAATAAACCGGACGGCTTATTTATGACCAGATAGTCATCGTTTTCAAAAATAATTTTTGGTTTCTGAATTTTAACTGGTGGCTTGTCCGTTTTTTCCAGGGTAATTTGATCCCCAGCCTTTAAAAAATAATGAACAGTCGTTTTTTGATTGTTGACTTTAACCAGATTAGCTTTAATTAGTTTTTGAATTTGACTGCGGGAGATTGATTTTAATTGGCTTGTCAAAAATTTGTCCAGTCTCTGGCCGGTAGCCGGGTCAGTTACAGTAATTTTTTGATCAGACATAACTATTTCTTTTTAGCCAGATAGTTTTTTAGAAATTGAGCCGCCTGAATTTTGGTTTTAATTTTGCCGGTTAATTGCTGTTCCCGCAAAGCATCAAGTAATTCGCCAATTCGCGGGCCGGGCTTTAATTTGAACTTTTTAATAATTTCATGGCCGTTTAAAATCGGCGGTGTAATTTTTTGAGTTTTTTTTCGGGGCAGTTTTTTAATTTCTTTGATTCGTTTCATTAAAATATTAAAAGTTCCCATGTCCGGCCGGCCTGACGGGGGAATCGTTCCCTGGGCGTCGAGATATAGCAGTTTGATTAGATCATTTCCCGGGACTCCGGGGTTTAAAAAATATTTTTCAACCGTCGTGTTTTTCATTTCTTTAATCTGAACGTCAACCAGATGATTTTTAATCAGCCAGGCAGTCTGATCGCAGTCAATGCCGTAATGAGGCGGGCTGGATAGTTTTAATCTTTTACAAATTTTTGAAAATAGTTCAGCGCCAACAGTGTCGTGATTATAGTAACGGATTCGGTCAACTTTATCTTTTTTGGGAGTTTGAATGGTGTAGGGCTTGCCCAGGTCGTGAGCCAGGACGCCCATAATTAATTGAGCGCCGGGTTTTTCAGCCCCAAATCTTTTTTTAAATTTAGCCGAATTCATTAACGATAAACATAGCCGGGTGTGCCGCCAGACATCGCCTTCAGTGTGCCAGTTTTTGGGCTGGATACATTTCTTCATTTTTAAAAGTTCGGGCATGGTTTCTTTGATGATATTACTGGCGTCAAATAAATCGAGTGCTTTGACCGGGTTAAAATAAAAAGCTTTGAGCAGTTCTTTGGCGATTGTTTCATAAGGGACAACCCGGTCATTATTTTTTGTTTTATTAATAAGATTGATATTTTTTTTGATGAACTGCCAGGTTGGTTTGTCAATTTCAAAATCAAGCTGGCAGGCAAAGCGGACCGCCCGGAGCATTCGGGAATAATCTTCAGCGAATCTGATTTTAGGCTGGCCGACTGTCCGGATAATTTTTTTCTTTAAATCTTTCAGGCCGTCAAAAAGGTCAACCAGTTCATTTTTGCCTAAGTCCCAGGCCAGGGCGTTAATCGTGAAATCCCGCCTGGACAAATCCAGCTCAATCGGCAGTTTGGGATTTGATTGGATTTCGAAATCTTTATAGCCGCCGCTTGTCCCCAAAGAATGTTCAGTCCGGGGCAGGGCAATGTCAAACGCTTCCCAGGACAGTTTTTGGCCCCGTCGCCCGCGGGCGACAGGGGTAGGAACAAATTTAAATACCCCAAAATGCCGGCCGACCAGATTGACCAGGCCGTGTTTTTTTAAAAAGGAGCTTAATTTTTTGGCGGAGACATTTCTGACGACGAAATCATAGTCATTGACATCTTGATTGCCCAAAGCAAAATCCCTGACCGCCCCGCCCACTAAAAAAATCTCCGCTGTTGGAAATTCTTTCAGCAGGGCTTTGATGAAGTTGAAGGATGTCTCTTTGCTGATAAAAGAAGAAAGTTTTTGGAGGTTTTGCATAATGCGAAAGTAAAAAGTAATAAGTTATAAGTAAAAAGTACAAGTCAAAAATCAAAAGTTATTTAAAATTATCGCGAAGCCAGGCAATGGCCTGGCGCAGCGATACCAAATTTTTTACTTTTTACTTTTAACTTCTTACCTAATTATATCTCAATTTTAGACTAATAACAAGCCAAAGATTGACTTTTTAGATAACTTTGGCTATACTTTTTTGTTACAATAGTGGTGTTCGTTGAAAAACATTCCGCCTTTGGCGGGATCAACCCAAGGAGGAAAGATGACGCTTCAAGGTTGGAAACGGATCATCTTTCCTGATGATCCCAACCCCCTGTTCTTCGTCATTTCTGATGAAGCCTATCAGGCGATGGTTAAACGAGGAATGCTCCAGATGTCTCCGGATCAGACTTTGCCGGCCAAGCTTCAGTCCGGCGGGCCAGCCTACATCCCTTTGAAAAAGCTGGATGAAGGCGGCATGGGCATTGTGCTGGTGGTGACTGACATCTTTGGCCGTCAGGTCGTGCTGAAGGTTATCAAAGGCGCGGCCACTGACGATAAAAAAGAACGGTTTATTCAGGAAGCCAAGCTGACAGCCGGGCTCCAGCATCCCAACATTATTCCGGTCCACGATCTGGGATTGCGGGACGGTCACCCCTACTTCACTATGAAACGCATCTACGGCCAATCCTTTAAGCAGGTTTTGGAAGAAGATCGTGGTGATTACCATCTGTCCGAGTTGTTGCGGAGTTTCCTGAAGATCTGCGAGGCGGTGGCTTTTTGCCACTCCAAAGAAGTCATCCACCGCGACCTCAAGCCGGCCAACGTGATGATCGGCCAGTTTGGAGAGGTCCTGCTGATGGATTTTGGCCTGGCCAAATACATTGGACAGGGCGAGCCATACTTTGAGGCGATCAATCCGCCGGAAGAACCGGAGGGATTCATTGTTGGATCACCTAAATATATGTCGCCGGAACAGGCCGAAGGCCGGGATGATGTTGGTTTTCCAACTGACGTTTATGGCTTGGGCGTGATTCTGTTTGAAATTCTGACCGGCACGGTTCCGTTCGTGGCCAATGACGCCATGAGTATTCTGACCAAAGTGATTCGGGACCCGGCGCCAGACCCCAGAGTACTTAACCCGGCTGTTTCCAAAGAACTGGCCCTGATTACCCTGAAAGCCATTGCCAAGAATCAGGCGGATCGGTATCAAACCGTGGAAGAGCTGATGGCTGACATTGAGGCTTATCAGGATGGGCGGGATGTGTCGGTGATGACCTACACGAAGACCGACCGCGTTAAGCGGTATGTTAAAAGATATCCCGGCCGGGCGATTGCCGCGGTTTGGGTGATGCTGGCTCTGACTGTTGTCGGCGTGGGCTTTGGCGTTCTGACTTCCTGGGCTAAACGAGAAATGGCCCAGCGGCTGGTGGCTGAAAAACTGGCCAGGGAACAGGAGGAACTGGCCCGGCAAACAGCCGAAGAAAAAGCCGAGGCTGAAGAGCGCGCCCGACAGGAAGCTGAAAAGCGGGAAAAGATAGAAACCGAACGTCGTCAAGAGCTGGAAAAGCGGACCAGGGCTTTCGCGATCTACCTGGAGGCGGCTGATCTCCATGATCGTTTCCAGTATCAGCTGGCTTTGGACAAGGTCAACCAGGCGATTGAGATTGACGACAGTTTTCAGGAAGCTTTCTATCTCCGGGGCATGATCTACCAGGATCTTAACCAGGCGGCGGAAGCGATTGCTGATTTTCAGCGGGCTTTTGAATTGTCGCGAGCCCAGGGGCTGGTGTTGACAAGCGCTTTGTACCGGGTTGGCGCCACCTATCTCTATTTGCTAAACGATTTTACCCGGGCCCAGGAAGTCTTTGTCCAGGCGGAACAGTTGGGAATGACAGATGATCCCTTTATTTTGATAATGAAGGCCCATATTGATGTTCCCACCGGCCGGCTGGCGGCAGCTCTGGATAAACTGGACCGGGCGGCTGAACTGGCTGACCACCTGTTTGAAGTCCATTTCACCCGCGGCTATATTTATCTCCAGTATGTTCATCGCCGACAGCTGGACTATCTGGAGCCGGCGATTGACGCTTTCAGCCAGACGCTGAAACTCAATTACCGGCATCTGGCCGCTTATGGCAACCGGGCCCAACTGCTGGCTTTGGCCAACCGGCCGGAGGAAGCATTGGCGGACTACCGGACGGCCCTGTCAATGTACCCGGACAACGCCCAGCTTCGCTATAACCGCGGAGTGTTTCACAAAGATTCTTATCAGTTTGATCCGGCCCAGGCTGATTTTGAAAAAGCGCTTGAGCTTGATCAAAATTTCGCTCTGGCTTACGACGGTTTGGGGTCAGTTTACACCCTGCGAGGCATGGCGGCCGACAACCAGCCGGAGAAAAATCGGTTTTTTGACCAGGCCGATGTCTGGTTTGAGGAGGCTCTTCGGCGAAACGCGCCGACAGCTTACATTAACCGGGGACTGCTCCGCTATCACCAGGGACGGCCCCGGGAGGCGCTGGACTGGCTGGAGCGGTCCATTCAGTTCAATCCCGGTCGTCGCCAGTGGATTGAGGCCCAAATGGAGATGATCAGAAACACCAGGGAGGATTAATCACAAAGCTCCCCGCTTGTCGGAGGAGCTTTTTTAATTAAGAAAATAAATATTTAAACCTTATATTTTGAAATCCTAATTTATATAAATCCGAAATTCAAAATCATAAATACTAAATAAGCACGAAATACAAAATTTTAAATCCAAAACTTTTTTCATCAAATTTAGAATTTAGAATTTTGATCATTAAAATTTATTTAGGATTTCGATATTAGAATTTAGGATTTTTTAAAGACAGATAATAAAAACTTTGTATTTCAAATTATATTGTGATGACATTCCCTTGCCCCGTCTGCTCTCCCAGTGCCGGATTATTAGCCAGACTATTTTTAACCTCTTCAACGACTTCCTTTTCCGCCTGATCAACCGGCGTATTTTCCATTATAAACTTTACAAAATTTTTGGAGCCGCTCGGTTTGAATTTTTTGGTTAAATTGAGGGCGTTAATGTTTTTTTCCGTGTAAACCAGACTGTTCGTGGAATTAAGGCCATTGGGATACATTAAAATGATTGTCTGGGCGTCCGGACAAGTTGACATCAGCTCATCAATAATTTCCGACAGGTTTTCTTCATTGATATTTTGCGGTTGATGATTTTTCAGGGCGGCCCAGACTAGTTTCAGATTTTGGTCATGATTGATGCTGGATAAAACTTTGCCCCAGAGTTTGAGGGTGTCAATTGATTTGGTCTGGTAAAGATTATGGATGATTTCTTCCCGGCGGGCGCCGATCGCCAGCAGTTTGCTGACAATATTAAGCGACTTTGGAGTGATCTGGGCTGATTTAAAGCTTCTGGTTTTGCAGATCAGTCCGGTTAAAAGACAAGTGGCAATGTCTTCGTCCATAGTTTCATTAGCGATTTTTTCAAACAGGTTAAAAATGATTTCTGAAGCAGAAGTGGCCGTCAGGTCAATCAGGTTGATCTGGCCGTAATGTTCGTTGTCAGCTTCATGGTCAATGTTAATGATTGGCGTGTTGTAAAAAAACTGCGTGTTATTGTCATAAATTGACCCGAGCATGTCCAGGTCAGGCGTGTCAACAGTAAAGATTAAGTCGTATTTAAATTCTGAAGCGGATGAGCTGACATCGCCGGCCGTGAAGTTGCCGTTTTTGGGGGTAATAAAAATGTTAAGGCGGGTGTCAGTAATATTGTAATTAAATTCGTCAATTTTATTTTTGGAAATATCCAGGCTGATCAGAAACTTATTCAGGGGCGGGCTTTCAGTCTGAATTAAATCAATGGCCGGCAGGAAGTTATATTTTTGGGAGATCACAAACTGATCAGCTATAATGTCGGCTTTTTTACGGAGCTTTTTTAAAATCAAAGCCAAACCCAGAGCGGCTGACAAAGAATCACCGTTATTGATTTTTTTAAAGGTGATTAAAATATTATTGCTGTTCCGGATAGCCTCCTGAACTTGTTCGGTCAGTGTCAAACTCATAGATGAGTGGTTAATTAGGTAATCAGAATATATTAACCCGGCCGTGAAATGATGTCAAGTGGATATGGAAAAAGGCACAAGGTACTAGGCAATAGGCACAAGGGTTGGTGTCCCCCACCTTGGGCGGGGGACAATTATTTGATGGGTATAAGGCAAAAGGGTTTTTACTAATGCCTAATTCCCATCTAATAAATTATTCCTACCCTATTGCCTTGTGCCTCTTGCCTTGTGCCTGCCCCGCCGCGGCGGGGCAAATAAAAAATCCCCTCAAAGCCGCGGATTGAGATAAAAACTTAGGCTGTAAACCGAAGGGCTGGAAATGAGGAGAGAGATTTTTCCTGCCATCCACCGGCGACAGCCCCGCCAGAGGCGGGACTGAAGCCGGGGAGCGGACAGGGAATTTCCATAACTCCGATCTGCCTGCGTTTTAAAACCACCCGCGACTCTAAGGGGACTTTGTAATTTATTTTATATAAGCTGGCTGAATATTGCAAGTAAAAAAGTTTCTCCAGAACAGGGAAACTTATCACAAAAACAGACAAATGTCAAGCTTGAGAAAGACGGCTGTTTATGGTAAAATAGCTAAATATGAAAAAAGAAATTCCTAAAATTTACGATGCCGCGAAAGTTGAAGATGATATTTATCGGCAGTGGGAAGAGTCAGGCTTGTTTAATCCTGAAGTTTGTATCCGGGATGGATTTACTTCAGCGAAAGCCGAACCGTTTACGATAGTTTTACCGCCGCCCAATGTTACCGGGACGCTTCATCTGGGCCACGCCTCAATGCTGGCTTTTGAAGATATAATGGTTCGTTATCACCGGATGAAAGGCGACCGAACTTTGTGGATTCCGGGAACTGATCACGCCGCTATCGCCACCCAAAGCAAAGTTGAAAAAATTCTTTGGGACAAAAACAAACAGACCCGGCATGATCTTGGCCGGAAGAATTTTTTAAAATTAGTTGAAGGCTTTGCTTCGGAAAGTCATGATATTATTGTCCATCAGACCAAAAAAATGGGGGCTTCGCTTGACTGGAGCCGGGAAGCGTTTACTCTGGACGAGCCGCGAACGCTGGCTGTTCGGACCGCTTTTAAAAAAATGTATGATGACGGCATTATTTACCGCGGCCACCGGCTGGTTAACTGGGATCCCCGGCTTCAGACAACAGTTTCCGACGATGAAGTTGAATATATTGAAAAAAAATCGCCGTTTTATTATTTAAAATACGGACCGTTTACAATCGCCACCGCCCGGCCGGAAACCAAGTTTGGCGACAAATACGTCGTTGTCCATCCCCGGGACAAGCGCTATAAAAAATATAAACACGGCCAAAAAATAGACCTGGAATGGATCAACGGTCCGGTTACGGCGACGGTTATTAAAGATGAAGCAATTGAGATGGAGCTGGGCACCGGGGCGATGACGATTACCCCCTGGCATGATCTGACTGATTTTGAGATCGCCGGGCGGCATAATCTGGACAAAGAACAAATCATTGATTTTGACGGCCAGCTTTTACCATTAGCCGGCGAGTTTGCCGGGATGGATATTAAAGAAGCCCGGCAGAAAATCGTCTCTAAGCTGGAGAAAAAAGGTTTGATAGAAAAAGTTGACCAGGACTATCTTCATAACGTGGCCGCTAATAGCCGGGGAGGCGGTTTGATTGAGCCCCAGATCATGGAACAGTGGTTTATTGACGTTAATAAGGAATTTAAAAGAAGTTCAAAAAAAGTTACTTTAAAAATTTTGATGAAAGAGGCGGTTAATTCCGGAAAGATTAAAATTATTCCTGAAAGATTCACCAAGGTTTATTACCACTGGATTGATAATTTACGTGACTGGTGTATTAGCCGGCAGATTTGGTATGGCCACCAAGTGCCGGTCTGGTACAAGAAGAAGTTCAAAGTACAAAGTTCAAAGTTTCAGCCAAAGGCTGATCCGCCTCCGGCGGACAAAGTTCAAAGTTCAAAGTTCAAGGCTACTGATGAAAATGCCGAAGAAATTTACGTTGGTTTAAAAGAACCGGAGGGTGAAGGCTGGCGGCAGGATTCTGACACGCTGGATACCTGGTTTAGTTCAGGGCTCTGGACTTTTTCAACTTTGGGCTGGCCGGAAGAGACTGAAGATTTAAAAACTTATCATCCAACGACGGTGTTGGAAACCGGCTATGACATTTTATTTTTTTGGGTGGCGAGAATGATTTTAATGACTGAATATCTGTTGGGAGAAGCGCCTTTCAAATATGTTTATCTTCACGGCCTGGTCCGGGATGAGCAGGGCCGGAAAATGTCCAAGTCGCTGGACAATATTATTGATCCGCTGGATATGATTTTAAAATACGGAACTGATCCGGTCAGGTTAAGTTTGGTTGTTGGCACCGCTCCGGGCAATGATCTCCGGCTCTATGACGAAAAAATCGCTGGCTACCGGAATTTTGTCAATAAGCTCTGGAATATCAGCCGCTATATTTTACTGACGGTTAAATCCGTGGAGACTGACACCAAAAAACCACGACCGGCCAGCCTGGCTGATAAATGGATTTTGTCCCGGTTAAACAGACTTAAAAAAGAAGTTACTGACAATATTGAACAGTTTAATTTTTCTTACGCCGCTGAACAGCTTTATGATTTTACCTGGCAGGAGCTGGCAGACTGGTATGTTGAGGTTTCCAAAATTGAGGGTCAAAAAGATCAAATCTTAATACATATTTTGAAAAATTTACTGCGGTTATGGCATCCGTATACGCCTTATGTCACCGAAGAAATTTGGAAGAATCTCAACCCCAAAAATTTATTAATGGTCAGCCGCTGGCCGGCGGTTGATAAAAAGTTAATTGATAAAAAAGCTGAAAAAGATTTTGAGCTGATCCGGCAAATCATCACGGCTGTCAGAAACGCCCGGGCTGAAAATAAAATCGCTCCGGCTAAAAAGATTAAAGCCGTTGTTTATGGTAAAGATCAGGCCGGCTTAATTGAGGATCAATCTGAAATAATTAAAACCCTGGCTCGTTTATCTGAAATTGAAGTTAAGACCGGTTCTGCCCGGCAGCCGCCTGGCAAATCAATCGGAGTTTTTGTGGGTAAAACAGAAATTTATCTGCCAGTATCGGATTTGATTGATCTGGCTCAAGAAAAAGCCCGACTTGAAAAAGAACTGGGGAAAATGCGACAATTAACCAGTCAGCTGGACAAAAAGCTAAAAAATAAAAAATTTACCAGCCAGGCGCCCCAGGAAATTGTTGAGGCTGACCGGCAGAAATTAAACCAGTTTAAAGAAAAATTAACCAATTTGGAAAAACAGCTGAAATTATTGACTTAAAAAATTATGGCCATTAAAACTCCCGGACAGCAGAAATTAAAAGAATTATTAACCCGCGGCGTTGAAGAAATTATCGCCGAAGAAGAACTGGAAAAAAAATTAAGAAAAGGCGAGCAAATCAGAATTTATTACGGAATTGATCCGACCAGCGTGGAGCTTCATATCGGCCACGCCGTCATTTTGAGGAAACTGAAAGAATTTCAGGCGCTGGGGCATGAAGTCATTTTGTTAATTGGAGATTTTACCGCCCAGATCGGCGACCCCAGCGGCCGGACGATTCAGCGGGTGCCGCTGACGCATAAGCAGGTTTTGGATAACGCCAAAACTTATCAGGAGCAAGCTTCAAAAATTTTGGATTTTGAATCAAAAAGCAATCCGGTTAAAATAAAATTCAACGGCCACTGGCTGCAAAAGTTGACATTTAAAGAACTAATTGAGCTGTCAATGCTGTTTACAGTCCAGCAGTTTTTGGAACGGGATATGTTTCAGGATCGCCTCCAGGCGGGCAAGCCGATTGGCCTTCATGAATTTTTATATCCTTTGATGCAGGGCTATGACAGCCTGGCGATGGATGTTGACATGGAGGTCGCCGGCTCGGATCAGCTGTTTAATATGCTGATTGGCAGGGACTTGCTTGGCAAATTAAAAAATAAATCCAAAATTGTGATGACTTTTGAATTATTGGAAGGCCTGGATGGCCGGAAAATGTCCAAGACTTTTAATAATTTTGTCGGCCTGGCTGACGAGCCCAGCGACATGTACGGTAAAATAATGTCAATGAAAGATGAGCTGATTACCAGGTATTTCAAACTCTGCACCGATGTTAGTCTGGATGAAATTAAAAAGATGGACAGGCAAATTGCCGCCGGCGGGAATCCCCGTGATTTTAAAATGAAGCTGGCCTGGGAGCTGGTCAAAACCTATTATTCAGTCCCGGACGCCAATTCGGCCGAAAAGAATTTTATCAATGTTTTTCAAAAAAAGAAAAAACCGGAGGAAATGGAAGAATTTAAAATACAGATCGGCCGGCATAATATTGTTGATTTGCTGGTTAACACTGAACTGGTGTCTTCCAAAAGCGAGGCCCGCCGGGTGATTGAGCAGGGTGGAGTCAAGGTTGATGACAAAGTGATTGATGATCCAACGGAAGACATTGAGGTGGGAGAGAAGGGCGTGGTGATGCAGAAAGGGAAGCTGGGGTATGTGAGGGTAGTCGGGGAATAAATTCGAAATCCTAATATCGAAATCCTAAATAAATTCGAAATAATAAATTACAATGTTCCAAACAATCAATACTGATTGTTTAGAATTTCGAAAATTATAATTTATGATTTATTTAGTATTTCGGATTTAGATATTCGAATTTTAAAAATAGGATTTCTACTATTGGATGTCAGGATTTATAAATTAAAAAGACTCTCGGGGGCGAGAGCTTTTTTTGTTTGAGCTATTTGAAAATTATGAAGCTGGGTTTTCCTCTGCTTTTGGTTCTTCCTTTAGCGCTTCGACTTCAGGCTTAGCTTCTTCTGATTTTTCCTCTGCCCTGGGTTCTTCTGGTTTTAGTTCCTCAGTCTTTGGTTCTTTAGTTTCTGGTTTCTCTGGCTTAGCTTCCTCTGCTTTTACCGGTTCAGCGGGTTTTTCTTTTTCCTGTTGACTGCCCTGTTGACCGTTGACTGTTGGCTGTTGACCGCTCTCCTGACCGTCTTCTTTTTTAGTCATTTTTTCCTTAAATTTTTTGCCTAAAGAAGAAACATTTTTTTTAGATCCGGTTAAAATGCCCTGGCTAATCAGCATATTGTGGATGGTGTCAGACGGCTGGGCGCCAACAGACAGCCAGTGCTTCACCCGGTCTTCTTTTAAAACTAGTTCTTTGGTCCGGGGATTGTAGTGGCCCAGTTTTTCCAGATAATCAGCCCAGGGATCCCGGGCTTTATCCATGACCACGATCCGGTAGAACGGTTCTTTCTTTTTGCCCCGGCGGCTTAATCGGATTGATAGCATAGTTTATAGTTTATTCAAATTTATGATTAAACCTATATTACATAAATAAGCTTTGAATGTCAAATGTCCATTTGTTATAGGTCAAAAGTAAGAAATAAAAAGTAAAAAATTTGGAATATTTTATTTTAAATAACTTTTAACTTATTACTTGAACTTTTTATTTTTTCCGCCTAAGGCGGATCCGCCCTTGGCGGATACTTTTACCTTTTTACTTAATTTACTTCGTAATGCTTAATTGAAAAATTGTTTAATTAAAGTCTTGTTGCGTGCTTATCAGCTTCTTCCAGTTTAACCGAAAGCAGTTTAGAAACTCCGTCACTGCCCATGGTCACGCCGTAAATGACGTCAGCGATGTTCATAATCGCCCGGTTATGGGTGATAATAATAAACTGGGTTTTGTCGGACAAATCTTCAATAATCCGGGCCATCCGTTGGGAGTTGGCTTCATCCAGCGCGGCGTCAACTTCATCCAGGAAAACAAACGGCGACGGGTTGGACGCTATAATGGCTGAAATTAAAGCCAGGGCGGTTAGCGACCGTTCGCCACCGGACAGCATGCTGACGCCTTTGAGCTTTTTGCCGGGCGGGGAAGCGTAAATTTCAATGCCTTTGTAGGCTGTTTTTTGATATTTTCTAGCCCGGCTGATTGACTGTTCTTGAACAACCGGTTCGGGCTGTTCAGTTTCACCCGCGGACTGCCCCAGCTCCTGGTCAGCCAGGCTGTAGCCCGGCTCCTGCCGGGGCGGCTCTTCAATGATTTTAGTCAGTTTGGCTTTGCCGCCGCCAAAAAGAATTCTAAAATATTTTTCAAATTGTTTGTTGATTTTGGCAAAAGCCGAATCAAACTGCTGATGAATTTTATCATCCAGTTCTTTAATGACTTTTTCCAGGGAATCAATGGCTTGTTCCAGGTCAGCCGCCTGGGTTGTCAAAAAATCATGACGCTCTTTGGTTTCCTGGTATTCTGTCATGGTTTCGGGATCAATCCCGCCAATCAGCTCCAGCTGGTACTTTAGTTTTTCAATCCGGGAAAAAAGCTGGTCGCTTTTGACTTCCCGCGAATCAGGAGGCAGTTCCCTTAAGTCACGGATTAAATGTTTCAAATCGCCCATTTCCTGCCTAATTTCTTTTTCCAGATCTTCTTTTTTTGTTTCCAGCCGGGCCAGCTCAACTTTAATATCATTGAGAGATTTATAATATTGATTCATTTCGTGCTGAACATTTTGATATTGCCGCTCAAGTCGGAAAAGCTGTTCTTTTTTCTTTTCTTCTGTCTGGTTGAATTGATTAAGTTTATTTTCAATGGCTTTAATCTGGGTATCAATCTTTTCAATTTTATCTCGGATAGCCTGGTTTTCCTGATCAAATTTTTTGAGGTCGCCTTTGGCGGTTTTTCCGCCAGAGGCGGATCCGCCTACGGCGGAAAGCTGCTTTATTTCAGCTTCAGCTTTGGTTCTGTCAGCGGACAGGCCGGCCAGTTCCCTGTCAGTCAGTTCTTTCTTATTGTCCAGAACTTTCAGATCAATTTTCAAATCATTAATTTTCCGGGCCAGTTCCTCTTTTTGACGCAGAGCCTGGTTTAAGTCCTCCTGAATTTGCCAGATTGCCGAGGTTTCAGAAGTTTTGATTTTTTCTTCCAGATCAATCGCCGAAGTTTGTTCTTTAATTTGGCTGGTTAAATCTTTCAATTTTTTATTGACGTTTTCGGCTTCTTTTTTAAGCTGGTCAATAAAGTCAGTTTCTTTGGCCAGAGTGTCCGGAGTAATTTTGGCGATTTTTTTGATTAATTTTTCCTGCTGGTCGTGAATAGCCAGAATTTCTTTGGCGATGTCATTGAGCGGTTCTTTGGTTAAATCCAGTTTTATTTTATTTTTCAGTTCTGTTAGTTTTTTTTCAAAATGACTGATCTTATCAGTTAGTTTTTGTTCTTCTCTTTGACTGTCGGTCAGTTTATTTTTTAAATTTTCGAGCTGATCAGTAATTTCTTTGGCTTCTTTCCGCCATTCTTCCAGCTTCATTTTGAGTTCTTCCTCTTTGCGGTAAAGCCAGGCCAGATTCAGCTTGCCCTGTTTTTCAAATTCCAGCTCCAGCCGGCCTTTGATGATAGTTTGCTGACGGAGCAGATCATTTTTTTGGCTGATTAGCTGATTATATTCTGTTTGCAGGTCGGAGAAAAGTTTGGTCCTGGATTTTTCTTTTTCAATTTGGTCAAGCTGGTTTTTGATTTGATCCAGTTCTTTGATAACCTTAGTTTTCCTGGCGTCAATTTTGGCCTGCTGATCCTGGTCAGCTTTGATTTTTTCGTCCAGATCGCGCCAGATTTGAGAATAATAAACTTGCTGATGGCGGGTTAGTTCAGTTTTAATTTTGTCCCGTTGTTCCAGTTTTTTTACCTGCCGGGTGAGCGATTTAAGACCGGGTTCAATTTCTTTGATTAAACCCCGGGCCTGGTTGAGATTTTCTTCGCTGCGTTCCAGTTTGTTTATGGCCTGATTTTTTTTAATCTGGAATTTTCTGATGCCGACCGCCTCGTCAAAAAAATCTTTTCTTTCGGTCGGCGTGGCCATGATCACCGCGTCAATCTGTCCCTGGCCAATGATGCCGTGGCTTCGCTGGCCAAAATTGGCTCTGGCCAAAAGCATCAAAATATCAAACAAGCGGACCTGGTTTTTATTGATCAGGTACTCTGACTGGCCGTCGCGGTAAACCCGCCGGGTAATGACCAGCTGACTGTAATCAATCGGCGCTGGTTTATCTTCGTTGTTTAAATATAAAGATACCTGGGCCATGCCCAGCCGGGCTTTTTTGTCCGAACCGGAAAAAATAACATCTTCGGCTTTTTTACCGCGAATTAATTTTAAGCTTTGCTCGCCCAAAACCCATTTGACGGCGTCGGCAATGTTGGATTTGCCCGAACCGTTGGGCCCGACAATGACAGTTTTGCTTTGGGCTCCGGGAAATTCCAAAATTGTCCGGCTGGCAAAAGATTTAAAACCCTGGAGTTCAATTTTTTCCAAAAACATATTATATTCATTCTATCTGGGGACGCATAAGGAAGCAAGGGGAAGCAAAGGGAATCAAAAGGGCCACCTTTGTTTCCTTATGTTTCCTTTTGCTTCCCTGTTTGTTCTCGTTTATGTTATAATAAATTCAATTCAATCTAATCTAATAATTTGATCTATATGTATGTTTGCTCGACTAAACCAACTAAACCAAAAAAGAAAAAAGATCTTGATAAACTGACGTCCGATTTCGTGGCCATCGTTTCCCATCAGCTACGGGCCCCGTTGACGGCCAGCCGCTGGTTTTTGGAAATGCTGATGGAGGGAGACGTTGGCAAGTTTACTGAAAAACAGCTGGATATTTTGCGTGAAATTTATGATATTAACGAACGGATGACCAGTCTGGTTAATGATTTGCTGGACGCCACTAAAGTTGATGGTTCCTGGAAAATTAAATTGACGCCCCGGCCGGCTCAAATCGCCGATATTTTTAAAAACATTGTCAAACTGCTGACGCCGCTGGCCAAAGCTAAAAATGTCCGGATTGTCAACCGGCTTAAAGATAAAAAACCGCCTAAACTGAAGATTGATCAGTCCAAAATTGAGCATGCTATTTCAAATATCGTTGATAACGCCGTCCGCTATAATAAAAGCGGCGGCCGGGTTGAAATTAATTTTGAAAAGAAAAAAGATAAAATAATTTTTTCAGTCCACGACACCGGTATTGGCATTCCGGAAAAAGACTGTCCTAAAATTTTTCAGAAATTTTTCCGGGCCAGCAATGTCATTAAAGCCCGGTCGGAAGGAACCGGCCTGGGTTTGTTTATCGCCAAATCAATCATTGAATCCTCCGGCGGGGAAATTTGGTTTGAATCAGTTGAAGACGACGGAACGACATTTAATTTTTCATTACCAATTAATGCAGGCACAAGTCACAAGGCACAAGGCACAAGGCTAGGCAAAAGGGAGCAGGCAATAGCTTGAAAACTTTTGCCCGATGCCCTCAATTAATTGTCAGGCAACAGCCTGACACCAACCCTATTGCCTATTGCCTCGTGCCTATTGCCTCATTCTATCTATGCCCGACAAGAAAACTATTTTAATCATTGAAGACGACCGTTTCCTGTCCAAGATTTACTCCGCCAAGCTGGAAAAAGAAGGTTACAACCTGGCGCTGGCGGTTGACGGCGAGGAGGGTCTTAGAAAACTGGCCGAGTCCAAACCGGATTTGATTCTGCTTGATTTGATTTTACCGGGGATGAGCGGTTTTGAAGTTTTGGATAAAATTAAAAGCAGTTCTAAAACCAGGAAGATCCCGGTGATTATTCTGTCTAATCTGGGACAGGACGAAGACATTCAAAAAGGCCAGGAACTGGGAGCTGATGATTATTTGGTTAAAACCGATTTTAGCATCAGCGAAGTTATTAATAAAATTAAATCAGCTTTAGCTTAATATGGTCATTGCTGATAAAGATTTAAAAAAACTGCTTTTAGCCTACGAATTGGTCAGCCAGAAAGATGTGGATCAGGCTCTTAAAACCGCCACTGAAAAAGAGATTGATTTAGAGCAGGCTTTGCTTGATAAGAATTTGATTTCCGATGAAAATCTGGGTCAGTTGGTTGCTGATTTTTTGGGCTTTCCCTTTGTCAGTCTGAAAAAGATTCATATAGCGGATGAAGTTTTGAAATTAATTCCGGAAAGCTTCGCCCGGGAAAAACTGGTGATCGTTTTTGAGCGGGACAAACAAGGCCTGACGATCGCACTGGCTGATCCCAATGATCTGGAAGTTTCCCGGTTTATTGGCAAAAAAACCGGCCAAAAAATCAAAATTCATTTCGCCACCCGGGCCGATATTCAGAGCGCCCTGCTTCATTACAGAAAGAATTTAAAAGAAGAATTTGAAAATATTATTAATCAGAAGCTGGCTGAAGTCAAAGCTAATAATTTATCGCCGGAGGAGCTGGCCGTTTACGTGCCGATCATTGAAATAGTTAACAACCTGATTGATTACGCTTATAACTATAACGCCTCGGATATTCATATTGAGCCCCGGGATAAAGACGTCGTGATTCGTTTCCGGATTGACGGCGTCCTTCAGGATGTTTTGACTTTATCCAAAGACGTCCTGGAGATGATTGTCACCAGAATCAAGATTTTATCAAAATTGCGGACGGACGAGCATCTGGCCGCCCAGGACGGTAAGTTTATTCGTAAAGTGGATAATGAAAAAGTAAATTTGCGGGTTTCAATCGTGCCGGTGGTTACCGGTGAAAAAGTCGTCATGCGACTGCTGGCTGAAAAAGTCCGGCAGTTTACTCTGGCTGATCTGGGGCTGTCAGCCCGGGAATATGAAAAAGTTTCCGCCGCCATTAAAAAACCTTACGGAATGATGTTGGCCACCGGACCGACCGGTTCCGGGAAAACGACCACTCTTTACGCGATTTTAAAAATTTTAAACAAGCGGGAAGTCAATATCGCCACCATTGAAGATCCGGTGGAATACGATGTTGAGGGCGTTAACCAAATTCAGGTTAATCCCAAGACCAATTTGACTTTCGCTTCCGGCCTCCGGTCAATTATTCGGCAGGACCCCGACATTATCATGGTTGGGGAAATCCGGGATCAGGAAACCGCCGGCATCGCCATTAACGCCGCCATGACCGGCCATCTGGTTTTGTCCACTTTGCACACCAACGACGCCGCCACCAGCCTGCCCCGGCTGATTGACATGGAAGTTGAGCCTTTTTTGATCGCGTCCACCATTAATGTCGTCATCGCCCAGCGGCTGGTCAGGAAAATTTGTCCAACCTGCGTGGAGAGCTATCTGGTGACTGATAAAGATTTGGAGAAGCTCAAGAAAATCATTCCAATTGAAAAGTTTTTAAAGGGTAAAAAAATCCAAAAAGCCCGTTTGTATAAAGGGAAAACTTGCCAGGTTTGCGGCCATTCCGGTTATCTGGGCCGGATTGGACTTTTTGAAGTAATGGAAATAACCGACAACATCCGGGAGCTGATTATGCGGAACGCTGACGCCGACACCATTAAAAAACAGGCGGTCGCCAACGGGATGACGACCATGCTGGAAGACGGAATTGATAAAGTCCTGAAGGGTATTACAACGGTTGATGAAGTTTTAAGAGTGGCCTTGGATTAACAAAAACCAAAATGAACTATTACTACGAAGCCAAAACCCGGCGGGGTCAGGCTAAAAAAGGCTATCTTGAAGCCAAAAATAAAAAAGCGGTTCTGGCCCGGCTGAAAGATGAAAAATTGGTGCCGGTTAAAATCAAAATTGACTGGAAATCAGTTTTAAATCTGAATATTTTGTCTTTTGGCTACGTGCCCTATGTTGACAAGCTGATGTTCACCAAGCATTTGTCAGTTTTGGTCGGAGCCGGCATTCCGATTAATGAAGCGATTTCTATTTTGATAGATCAGGCGGCCTCGGGTGGTTTAAAAAGAATTTTAAGAAAAGTTTTGGTCGCGGTTGAAAAAGGACAGAGTTTGGCTGATGGCCTGGCTAATTATCCCCGGGTTTTCCCGGAAATTTACGTTAACATCGTCCGGGCCGGTGAAAAGGGCGGCACGCTGGAAGCAAGCTTAAATCAGCTGGCCATTCAGCTGGAAAAAGAATTTGAGCTAAGATCAAAAATCAGATCAGCCATGTTTTATCCGATTTTGGTTTTAGTCGCCGCCAGCGTTATTGGCTTGTCGCTGGCCATTTTTGTTTTGCCCCGGATTACCAGCTTGTTTGTTGGTTTTAACATTGAACTGCCTTTATTGACTAAAATATTGATTGCTCTGGCTGGATTTTTCTCGGCTTACGGCGGTTATGTTTTTGTCATCTTGGCGGTGTTGGCTGTCGGGCTGTTCTGGCTCCTGCGGACCGGGCCGGTCAGGCCGGTAACCCATCGTTTAATCTTAAGAGTTTTTTTTATAAAAACAATCGCCAAAGATAAAAACCTGGCTTTATTCAGCCGGACTTTGGGGACTCTTTTAAAGAGCGGCCTGCCGATTATTGAAGCTTTGGAGTTAACAACCAAAACTTTTAATAATGTTGCTTACAAGGCAGTCGTAAAAAAGGCGGTCAAAGAAGTTGAAGCCGGAACGCCGCTAGCTGTTTCTTTGCAGGCCTATCCCAATTATTTCCCGCCGGTCGTTTACCGGATGATCGGCGTCGGCGAGCAGTCGGGCAATCTGGAGCAGGTTTTGGTTTATTTGGCGGAATTTTTTGAAGGCGAGGTTGACGTTAAAACCAAAAACCTGTCAACGGTCATTGAGCCGGTTCTGCTTTTAGTTATCGGCTTGTTCGTGGCTTTATTGGCCGTGGCGATTATCTCGCCGATATACAAGATAACCGGGAGTATAGGACGGGGGAGATGAAAACCAAGTGGAATCAGAAGGAATCAGAGGGAATGAGAAGAAATGAGAGGGAATGATAATAAATGTCAAATATCAAAGTTTAAAGCTCAAATGAAATCCAAATGACAAATGTCAAAATTTTTGGACTTTGTCCCGACTTTGTCGAGGATCCTCGATGGCTTCGCCATCGGGAGATTTTGGATTTGAATTGATATTTAGATTTTGGATTTTGAAATTTTTCTCCGTGCTTCCCTTTGTTTCCCCTTGATTCCTTATTTATGCTTAATTCATCAACCAAAGAATCTGGTTTTACCTTCCTCGAAGTCCTGCTCGTCATCGCCGCTATTGGAATAATTGCTGTTTTAGGGACAGCTTTTTTTAGCTCCACTTTGGGCAAAAATGAACTGAGCAATGTTACCTGGGACATAGCTGATAATTTAAGAAAAGCCCAGAGCCGGGCGATGGCCGGTCGGGGAAACGATTCCTGGAGTGTTCATTTTGAGTCGGATAAATACGTCATTTTTAAAGGAACAACTTACAACGCCTCTGATCCGGACAACGAGCAGACCAATTTATCCAGTTTAATTTTAATTATCTCAATCAGTTTGACCGGCGGCGGTTCAGATCTGATTTTTAATAAAATTTACGGCGACACGGATACTGATGGAAATATTACTGTCAGCGATAACACCTCCGATCAGACGAGAATCATAGATATTAATGAAGTGGGAAGGATAAACTATTGAAACAGGCAATAGGCACAAGGCAATAGGCACAAGGCGAGGCAATAGTGATCAGGCAATAGTTTGGCATAAGTGATTAGTCAATATATTCTCGCTGAAATTATCCTTTTGCCCGACCCTATTAAAAAAAATGTCGCCATAGGCGACACAATCCCTGTTGCCTTGTGCCTTGTGCCTGTTGCCCAATATATCTCTAAGGTAAATGCTATTACCCCTCAAAAATAAAATACAATCCGGACAAAGTCTGCTCGAGGTGATAGTCGCCACCGCCTTGTTCTCTTTGGTTTTTGCCAGCATTGTTGGTTTGTCGGTTGACGCTTTTTACAGCACTCAAGCCGGCCAGGAAAATACTGAAGCGGTTTTTTTGGCCAAAGAAGGTCTGGAGGCGGCTAAAAGCAATCGTGATAATCACTGGCTGAATTTGGTTAACGGCGATCATGGTTTGAAAAACAGTTCAGGTTTTTGGGAATTTGACGGGACAGCCGAAATAATCGGCGATTTTACCAGAAAAATAATTATTAGTGATGTTGAGCGGGATGTTTTTAACGATATAGTCGCCAGCGGCGGAACAGTTGATCCCCGGACTAAACAAGTTACGGCCGAAGTCAGCTGGACGACCTTGCTGGGCATCAGCCGGACAGTTAGCTTAACCGACTATTTGACTGACTGGAATGTTTTTGACTGGACGGAAACGACCGATACCGAATTTGGGGCGGGGACTTTGTCTGACACGGCCGTCGTCGGCGCCGGAGAGGACGCGTCGGTTCAGCTGGCTCTGGCAGCGGAAAAGGACTGGACTCTGGCCGAAGGGACTCTGATTACCCAGACGACTGACACTGATTTTGGCGGCGGGACTTTTCAGGACACGATTGTGGCTGGGACTGGAATACCGGCTTCAGTTACCGGCACCGGCGATCCGGAGTGGATTAAAATTTTCGCCGGTTCCAGCTTTTTTGAAACAACTGACACTGATTTTAATGACGGCATTTTTAATAACACGGTCGTGGCTGACACCGGCGATCTGGGAAACATTACTCTGGCGACCTCGCCCAGCTGGGTTAGCCAGCCGGCTTTGACCACCAACCATCTGAACGGCGTCGCCTGCGCCTCGTCCATTCTTTGTTTCGCGGTTGGCAACAGCGGAACTATTTTAAAATGGGACGGTGAAGTCTGGTCAATTTTCAGTTCGCCGACCATCAGAACTTTGAATGATGTCTGGATGTTATCCGCCACGGACGGCTGGGCGGTCGGCGCGGTTGGTGAGATCCTTCGCTGGAACGGCAGTTCCTGGAATATCACCACTTCACCGGTTAATCAGGCGATTCAGTCCATTCACTGCCGGACATCAAGCGACTGCTGGGCTGGCGGCACTAACGGAAATTTACTCCATTATGACGGGGCCAGCTGGAGTTTATTTACTGATACCGGTAATCAGACCTGGAACGATGTTTTCGCGGTGGCTGATCTTGATGTCTGGGCCGTCACCGGCAACGGAGTTATTTTTCATTATGATGGCATTAGCTGGAGTCAGTTTGTTGACACAGGCAATGAGACCTGGTTGTCAGTCTGGATGATTTCAGCCACTGACGGGTTTGTTACCGGCAACGGGGCTATCCGGCGGTTTGATGGCGTTTCCTGGAATGTTGTCAGTTCGCCGACCGCCAATAATTTAAATGAAGTGATGATGTCTTCTTCTTCCCTTGGCTGGGCTGTCGGCGCCGGCGGCGTGATTATTAAATGGAACGGGACCGCCTGGAGTCTGGATAGTTCTCCAACCTCAACTCAATTAAACTCATTATTTGTTGTTTCATCAAGCGAAGTTTATGCCGTTGGCAACAGCGGTACCCAGGCGGAATACGCCGATCATTTCGTGGCCAGCGGCACTTACAGTTCATCAGTCTTTGACGCCGGCGCCTCGGCTGACTGGGGGACGCTTCGTTGGCGGCTGGAACTGCCGGCTAATACGACTCTGACCGCGGCTGTCCGAACCGGCAATACGGCCGTACCCGACGGTTCCTGGTCGGCTTTTAGCGGTGAACTGTCCGATCCGCTTGGTTCGCCGATTTCCAACGCCGATTCCCGCTATATGCAGTACCGTCTGACTCTGACTACTTCTGATTTGCTGGTGGCGCCGCGGCTGGACAGCATTTCCATCACTTATAATGAACCGGCCGGCGGCACTTTTTTTGGCGTTAAGGTAACGGCCGCTAATGACGGCTGGTCAGTCGGCAATAACGGCGTACTGGCCCGGTTTGACGGCGACAACTGGTCAAGTTACGCTTCACCAACGACCGATCACTTATTGGACGTGGATTTTGCCGATACAGATAATATCTGGGCGATTGGCGACAAGGGCCGGATTATTTATTGGAACGGAACCTCCTGGGCGATTCAGACATCAGGAACGACCAGGACATTGCGGGCGGTGTCAGTAGTCTCTTCATCTCTGGCTTTCGCCGCCGGCGACCGGGGAACAATCTTGCGTTACTCCGGCGCCAGTTGGTCAACTTTATCCACGCCGACCACTAAGACTCTCCGGGGAATTTCCATGACTTCAGCTTCAGCTGGCTTTGCCGTCGGGACAACCGGAACGATTCTTCAGTGGAACGGTTCTTCCTGGACCAGTGTTGCTTCGCCGACAACCGCCACCCTCAACAGCGTTTATATGGTCAGCGGCGCTTTTGGGGTGATTGTCGGTCAGGGCGGAAAAATTTTGCACTGGAACGGCAGTCTCTGGAGCCTTGTGGCCAGCTCAACGGATAACGCTCTCAATGATGTTCATTGCCTAAGCGCCACTGACTGCTGGGCCGTTGGAGTTCAGGAGACGTTTCTTCACTGGGATGGCGTTGCCTGGTCGCGATTTGTTTTTGACAATCCTTCCAACCCGTTGATCAATGGCGTCCATCTGACGACCCCGACCGAAGGCTGGGCCGTGGGGGAATCCGGAGCTTTTTATCATTACACCGCTTTTTACAATTCACCGTCATATTTTATCAGTTCAGTCATAGACAGCGGATCAGCTGGAACTGTCTGGAACACGATTACCTGGGATTTTAGTTCCAATATCACCGCTTCGCTGACTTTGGCGGTCCGGACCGGCCCGACAGCCACGCCGGACGGTTCCTGGTCGGCCTTTAGTTCCGAATACACTGACGCTGGCGGGACGACGATTACGGCGCCGGCCAACCAGTATCTTCAGTACCGGGCGACTTACACTAATGTTGAACCGACAGACACCTCATCGCTTGATGAAGTCCGTTTGATTCACGGGGCGGCCACGGCCCAGGATCTTTTTGACACTGACGGCGCGGCCGTTAATGATGTCTGGGCGGTCGGCCGGGTCGGGACAATTATTCATTATGACGGAGGAAGCTGGTCAGCGGTCGCTTCCCCGACGACGCGTCATTTGCGGGGGGTGGACGTGGTCAGCGCCAGCTTGGCCGTGGCCGTTGGCGTGGCTGGCGAGATTATTCATTATGACGGCGTTTCCTGGTCAATAGTGGCTTCGCCGACTTCAAACGACCTGTATTCTGTTTATATGCTGTCAGCCACTGACGGCTGGGCAGTCGGTCAGGGCGGAGTGATTATCCGCTGGGACGGCGTCAGCTGGGCGACAGTTGTTTCTCCAACCATTAATACCTTGCGGGGAGTTTCTCTGATTTCAGCCAGCGATGGTTTCGCTGTCGGGGATTCAGGGACGATTCTGCGCTGGGATGGACTCCTGTGGCTGGCTGTCGCTTCGCCGGTTTCCGGTCAGCTTAACGCCGTTCACCATTTGGATGGAGCCAACGCCTGGGCCGTTGGCAATAGCGGAACCATTATCAGATGGAACGGGACCGTCTGGAGCTCTTCAGCTTCGCCGGTTCCCAACCACCTTAACGCCGTTGAGGCCCGGTCAACTCTGGAAGCCTGGATCGCCGGCGATTCGGGAACGATTCTGGAATGGAACGGCTCCAGCTGGTCGTCGTTTACTTCGCCGACCGCCCGTCATCTTTACGGCATTACAGTCCAGGCGCCGACTGACGGCTGGATTAGCGGCCGCCTGGGAACTTTATTAAAAGATCCACCGGTCTATAAGCCAGCCGGGACATTTACTTCACAAGTTTTTGATAGTGACGCGCCCGGTACCGACTGGATGACTCTTTTTTGGGACGAAAATTTGCCGGCCGGCGCTGATCTTACTCTGGAAGTTCGGTCTGGCAATACCGCCAGTCCCGGCCCGGCCTGGTCAGCTTTTGCCGGCCCGTTTACCTTAATCAGCGGCGTTAATATCACTGCTCAATCCGGACGATATTTTCAGTACCGGGCGACTTTGACGACATCAGATACCGGCGTGACGCCGTCGCTGGAGGAAGTGACGATCACATATAAACAGTAAGTCATCGTTGTAGGGTTTGGGTGTGGCCGCCAGTATGGGTTAAGGTTTGGGTTTAGGCGCTAAAGTCCCAAACCTAAAACCAAAGACCATACTAGCTGCCACACCTAAAACCAAAACCTTGACCATAAATACTATGTTCAAAATATCTTTCCACAACCATCAATCCGGCTTCACTTTATTTGAATTGCTGGTCTACGTGGCCATCGTCAGCGTGGTGATTGTCTCGGCGGTTTATTTTACGATTGACATTATTAACGCCAGTCAGAAATCAAGAGCTTTTCAGGAAGTTCAGCAAAACGCCCGGCTGGCGATGAGCAGAATGCTTCAGGCGGTTCAGGAGGCGGATGACGTTAATACCGGACAGTCAAATTTTGACAGCAACCCGGGATTATTGTCATTAGCCATGGATGATTCAGCCAGAAATCCGACCATTTTTAGAGTAGCCAGCAATGCTTTGCAAATCAGTCAAGGCACCGGCGATTTTATTGATTTGACATCAGATAAAGTCATTGTGACTAATCTGGTTTTTACAAATTTGAGCGTGATTGACCGGACCAAAAACATTAAAATAACCATTACGGTTGAACATATTAACCCGGATAACACGAAGGCATTTGAAGCGTCAGTTACTTTACAAAGCGCAGCGGTGATTAGGGAAAGGGCAGATTAAACTAATATGGGGAATCAAGAGGAATCACAAGGAATCAAAAGGGTTTAAACCCCTTTGTTTCCCCTTGCTTCCTTCTGTTTCCTTATTATATTATTATAAAATTTAATCTAAGAAAATTTTAAAATGCAGGACTATAGATCAAAACAAGAAACTGGCCTAGTTGCCCTGATTTCTGTTATCATAATTACAGTGATTACTCTTGGCGTTGGCGTGACGATTAGTCTGCTTGGTTTGAGCGAATTGCAGGCGGGGTTGACTTTGGATCAGTCCAGCCGGGCTTTGGAAACAACCGATAGTTGCGGTGAAGAAGCTTATTTTAGACTGAAACTGGATTCTGGCTACACCGGCGGGACGGTGCCGGTTGGGACGGATTCTTGTACGGCCACGGTCAGCGGCGGCGGCGCCAGCCGGACGATCACCACGATTTCCACTGTCAGCGATCATACCCGGGCGACCAATGTAAACGTGGATTTGACGACTAATACGGATTTAACGGCGGAGGGGATTGATCTGACGGGGTGGGGGGAGGAGTAGGGAATAGGGGATAGGTTATAGGGGATAGTGAAAGGAAAAGTTCTATGAAATTAGAATCATATCGTGATCTTATCGTTTGGCAGAGAGGCGTTGAGTTGACCACTGAAATTTATAAGTTAACCAGCGGATTTCCCAAAAGCGAATTATACGGCATAACGTCACAGCTTCGAAGGGCTGCTGTGTCAATTCCGGCTAATCTGGCCGAGGGCTATTACCGGAACTCAAAAAAGGATTATCAGCGTTTTTGTTACATTTCATTTGGATCAGGATCAGAACTGGAAACTTTAATCATTATTGCTAAAAGGTTAAAATTTATACCTGAACAAGCTTATGAAAAAGTTGATCTTCTGTTAGAGGAAGTAATGAAGATGATGAATTCATTAATTAGGAAGCTGAAGCAATAAATATTTGTATCACTATTAATCTATTCCCTATACCCTATTCCCTATACCCTATCCCCTATACCCTATCCCCTATACCCTATCCCCTAACAACATGTTTGACTTTCTCAAAAAGAAAAAATGCTTCGGCCTGGATATTTCCGATCACTCCATTGAAGCGGTTTTGTTGTCTGAAAAAAAAGATCAGATTACTTTAACCGGCTGGAGCCGGGTAATTTTAAAATCCGGCATTGTTAAAGACGGTCTGGTAATTGACGCTGAAAAGCTGGCCGCGAAAATTAAGGATCTGCTGGCCAAACCCAGGGAAGGGGCTCTTAACGGCCAAATGGTCAATTTGAATTTGCCGGAATCAAAAATTTTTACCCATATTTTTGGGTTTCCGGAAACTTTTTCTGAAAAACAGATTGGCGATCTGATTGAAAAAGAAATTGAATCAGTCGTGCCTCTTAAGCCAGACGAGCTTTACTGGGATTTTAAAATTATCAGCCGCCAGGTCAAAGAAAAAGTTGTTTTACTGGCCGCGGTTGAAAAAAATATTGTCCGGGGTTATCTGGAAGTTTTGAAATCAGCCGGTCTGAAACCAATGGTTTTTGATTTGGAGTCCAACGCCATTGTCAGCGCCCTGATCAAAGATTATAAAAAAAATGAAGCCGTCATGCTGGTTGATATTGGCGCCCGGACTTCCATTATTTCAGTTTTTAATCAGTCGGGCATCCAGTCAACGGTTAATATCCCGGTGGCCGGTATTGAATTTACTCAACAACTGTCAGATAAACTGAAGCTGTCTTTGAAAGAGGCTGAAATTAAAAAAAGAAAGGCCGGTTTGCTGACTGACAAAAAGGGCGACAAAAAAGTGTTGGGGGTGATTGAGTCGGCTCTGGAGCCGGTTGTCAGCGAGATAAGTAAATCAGTTAAATATTTTGAAAACAATAATAAAGGAAAAGTCAGCCGGCTAATTTTAACCGGCGGCTCGTCATTATTGCCGGGCTTGGCTGAATTTTTATCAGCCAAAATTAATTTACCCGTGGAAGTCGGCCAGCCCTGGCTTGATTTGGAAACTAAATTATCCAGGAAGGAAAGATCAATTCTGCCGGCGGCTCTGGGTTTGGCTTTGCGGGGCCTGGCAGACGACTGCGGCCGGACAACTGACATTAATTTATTAAGAAATATTGATCTGGATTAGCTTGTGGACAAGATATTGTTGCTTTAAACATTTTTTGTTATAATTAATAAAAGTTTTAAAAATAAAAAAATGCGAAAAGGGTTTACATTGATTGAACTGTTAATTGTCATTACGATTATTACGATTTTGGCGGCGGTTATTTTAGTGGCGGTTGATCCGGCTAAGCGTTTTGCCGAAGCCAGAAACGCCGTTCGCTGGAGCGAAGTGACGGCAATTTTGAACGCGATTTTGACTTTTCAGGTTGACAACGACGGCGATTTGCCGGCCGGCATTGACCTGGTGGCCGCCTCGTCGCAGGTTTTGGGGACCAATGGCGCCGGCTGTGACAGCGGCTGTACCAACGCTGACGGCGGTTCAACCGTGGCCGCCTGCCTTGATCTGTCCGGCGATTTGGTTGACACTTATCTGGCGGAGATTCCAACTGATCCCAAAACCGGCACGGCCGGCTTTACTGATTATTACCTTAACCGGAGCGGCAACGGCCGGCTGGTGGTTGGCGCCTGCGATCCGGAAGAAGGCGAAACGATTGAGGTTAAACGATAAAATTCTATATTGCAAAAGTTAACAGGCCCTTTACAGGGCTTTTTTATTTAATTAAAGTAAAGTTATTGGGTTTGGTTTTGGTTGTGGCCGCCGGTATGGGTTTAAGGTTTGGGTTTTGGGTTTTTACCTAAAACTATACCCTAAAACTATACTAGCTGCCACACCCAAACCCTACAACTAAAACCGATACCGGCTGCTATGACCAATAACCAAAACCTATTTATCTCAATAATAATCCCCGCTTACAACGAGGCAAAAAGAATCTCCAATGTTTTAAACGCGATTGAAGAATATTTTAGTCAGCGAACTTTGCCGTATGAAGTGATTGTCGTTGATGACGGATCAACTGACATTACCAAAGAAGTAGTTCAGGATTATCAGGATCGATTACAAAATTTAAAAATTATCGCTCATTCGCCCAACAAGGGCAAGGGGTATGCCGTTAAACAAGGGATGTTGGCCGGCCAGGGCCAATATTTTTTATTGACTGACGCTGATAACGCCACGCCCTTTGAAGAAATTGATAAATTACTGAATTGGATCAAACAAGATTATCCGGTTGTCATTGGCTCCCGTTATTTATCAGACAGCAATATCGTCATCAGGCAGTCTTTTTACCGAAGAAGTTTGGGGCGGCTGGCTAATCTGATCATTCAGTTGTTGGCGGTCTGGGGAATCAAAGACACCCAGTGCGGGTTTAAATGTTTTGAAAATAACGCGGCCCGGGAAATTTTTAAGCGGCAGACAATTGACGGCTGGGGATTTGATTTTGAAATTTTGGCCATTGCCAGAAAACTTGGCTACCAAATTAAAGAAGTCCCGGTCTCCTGGCAGAATGTCGGCGACAGCCGGGTGAGGCCAATTAAATCAGCGTTAAAAACATTAAGAGAGCTGTTAGTGATTAAGGTTAATTTAGTCCGGGGGAAGTATGAATAATGTTATCCGAATTAACAAATAACAAATTTGTTGTATTCGTGATTTGTTGATTGGAATATAATTAGCAAATTAGGATAACATTTATATAAAAAATCCCGCCAGTTCCTCCTAAACTGACGGGTGGGTCTTGATTTGCGAAGGCAAAAGCCACAGACCACAGGCTTCGCAGAAGTCCTGGTCTTTGGTGGCGATCTGTTTGCAATAGCGGCACTGCAGAGAGCGTCCGCACTGCGAACAGTAAAGAACGGTTTTGTCGTGCTCGGTTTGACAGGCCGGGCATTTCAATTGGCCATGGTCTGGATCTACCATGGCAGGAACCCCCGCCAAAAGCTCTCTTTCGGCTTTTCCGCCTCGTTGCCGGCGGCCTTCTCTTCTGGTTCAAGAATTGGCCGGCGCAACGAAATGATGGTACTGGCCGGGGCAACGGCGGACTTTTCCAGCTGTTTTTTCTTCCGGTCAATGAGGACTTTCAGCTGGGCGAGGCTTTCCCTTGTTTCTCTGGGAAGAGCCCGACCTTCTTTTTTGGCAATGACGAAGATCGCCTTGATCACTGTCAGCCACTCCTTGCAGTCGGCGATGCTGTCAAGACCGTTGACATCAACCGCCAAAATCGTCTCAATCAGATGAACCGTTTCGCCGTCCTTTTTTGGTCCGGCCGGGGGTTCAGCCGATGTTGCCGGAGCGGCTTTTTCATCCGCTTTTTCTTCGTCGGCGCCTGGCCCCCCACTTTTTTTCAGGCAGCATCCGACATGCGTGGTGCCACAATTTTCGCACCTATCGGCAGCTTTGCAGATGTCACATTTGTAATTTCTGCTTGCGCCATTCGAAGTATAAAAGTATCTGTGGCAGCCGGTGCAAACCACGCCGTCGCATTCATCGTCTTCGTCTTGTTGGTCGCAACAAATGACCTGGTTGCCGTCTTTGTCTTTGACAGAGCTGGAGGGTTGGATTGTGCCCTTACCGCACCTCTGGCATTCCTGTTTTGGGACATGCCGGCAGGCTGGATTACTGCATGCGACCAAGGCAAGTTGCTCAATGAATTCGAGCGTGCCGCTACAACCCTCTTCAGGGCACGGCGCCTTGGTGACTTTGGCCACTTCTTTGGCCTCCGTGGGGGCAGGCGCGTCTTTCGGAGGCAAGGCGCTCGCACCCATTTTTCCCGCTCGGCAACTGTCACAAAACTTGCTCCTGCTCTTTGCCCCTCTGTCAGGGACATAAATTTGCGAGCAAGTTTGGCAGTGGCGACTGCCGCACTTGTTACAGCGGGTGATGCCAGCCTTTTCTTCCAGCTGGCCGTCACAGCCGCGCTCTGGACATTCGTCCGAGCGGGCTTTGACTTTGGGGTCAGCCGCCGCGCCGCCGACAGTTTTGTTGGTTTTTGGCGAAGGGGCCGGAGGGTCGGCCTCTTGCTTCTCCTCTTTTTCGAGTTCGAGGCTTTCCAGATAGGCATTGATCATTGTATCCGGATCACCGCCATCATCATGTTGACGAGTTGTCATTATCGTCCCTCCTTTCCAGGTGGTGGTAGGTTTATCAAGGTACGTTTCTTTCTCTCTCTAAGAGAATGTATAATATAATCATAAATTTTTGAAAAAGTCAATAGTTGACATGGATTCTTTTTTATGATAGCTTAAAAAGCTGTTAATGACAGCTGGTTTTTTTGAAAAATAATCAGAGACTAATTGCGAGCTAATGATGATTCAACCAGAGAAAGGAGGGCCATCATGGCCGAGCTCAAGATTGGGTCGTACGATCCGTTCAGGCATTGCGCCGCCCCCAACTGTCTCCAGGTGCAGGCGGCCAAAAAAGAAGGTCAAGAGCTGGCCTTTGGGCTGTTAACTGTACAGTCCGAAGGACGGTACAAAGGCAAGGCAAATCCGGACGAATGCTGGATTATCCAGCCGAAGTCGTTGGAATATGCCGAGTTTGATGAGGAGAAAATCCGGCGCAACCTAGAAGATGGTTTTGATTTTGAGGCGATCAAGAATGAAGTTCTTGATTTTGCCAAAGAGGTCATTGCCAGAAAGGGGTTGCTTTGCAGTCAATGCGGGCCTTATTTCAAGTGGTTTTTTACCACTGCAGGCGCGGGTCGGTTTGTTTGCACGACCTTGAGAGAGTTCTTTGCCCACATCAAGAGGAAGATCGATGCGAGAGAAGGGGCGATTGCTCTTGGCATTTTTGTTCGAGATGGCCGGGGAGAGTCTTAGCCGAGCGGCAGCGGCAAGTCGTCTCGGGAGAGGGCGAGCAAGAGCAAGAGGAGGGCGAAGCAAGCGGCTGAAGAGGACGAAGAGTAGTCTCAATCAGCCGCTGACATCACAGGAAAGACATTGTTCTTTCCTTTTTTAATATGGATGATAAATGGTTAAAGGGGAGATGAGGGGATATCAAGCAAGGGTAATCAGGGATTATCAAGGGAAATAAAGGGATATCAGGGATCAGGGGGAATAAAGGATTATTAAGGGATATTAAGGGACATCAGGGTTGAACTTTTCTTATCTTTTGTTATTATGTTAATATCACCCCCAAGAAAGGGGCTTTTATTATGTCAAAAAATGGCTATGAAAAATTAATAATTTGGCAAAATGCCTATAAATTAAGAAAAATGATCTTTGAAATTACTAAAAATTTTCCAAAAACCGAAATGAGACGAGTCAGTCAAATGAACGCCGCGGCCCGGTCAGTGAAACAAAATATCCAGGAGGGCTATGGCAGTACTTTGCCAAGATATATTAACCATCTTAGATATGGGAAAACATCTTTGGCTGAATTAATGGGTGATTTAAGAGATTGTTTTGATGACTGTTTAATTAATTATGAAATATATAAAAAAGCAGATAAGTTATGTGGGCAAACGGATTATTTATTTATGAGAATAATGCAAGCATTACAAAAGAAATTAAACAGAGAGAAAAGGAAAAAAACTCCCTGATTTCCCATGCTAACCCCTGCTAATCCCTGCTAACCCTTGCTTGCTGTTGTCAACAGGAAGTTAAAATGTCATAGTTTCAAGTATTTTAAAATGTCATACCAGGTTCTTTTTGCTTCACTGTTGTCTTGAGGCAACCTCTTTGTTTCCATGGGTGGTTGGCGGCAGGCTTATGA
>Ga0326597_10000669_pt1 | contig 59507 bp, 53 predicted proteins | sample RVTome_12_FD_203789 | JGI IMG/M metagenome (GOLD analysis project Ga0326597, IMG submission 203789) | Soil microbial communities from uranium-contaminated site in the Upper Colorado River Basin, Wyoming, United States - RVT100D185 | ecosystem: Environmental > Terrestrial > Soil > Contaminated >...
TTTGCCTTGCTCTGCGTCTCCTGCCACTCCGCTTCGGGCTGCGAGTCCGCGACCACGCCGCCGCCCGCCTGCACGTACAGCTTTCCGTCCTTCACCACGGCGGTGCGCAGCGCGATCGCGACATCCATGTTGCCGTGAAAGTCGAGATAGCCCACGGCGCCGGCGTAGATGCCGCGTTTCACCGGCTCCAGCTCGTCGATGATTTCCATCGCTCGCACCTTGGGCGCCCCCGACACGGTGCCGGCCGGGAAGGTCGCGCGCAACACGTCGATCGCCGTGAGTCCCGGCTTCAGCTTCGCCTCGACGTTGGACACGATGTGCATCACGTGCGAATAGCGCTCGATCACCATCTGCTCGGTGACGCGGACCGTGCCGGTTTGCGCCACGCGACCCGCGTCATTGCGTCCGAGGTCGACCAGCATGATGTGCTCAGCGCGCTCCTTCGCATCGGCCAGGAGCTCGGCTGCAAGCGCCGCGTCCTCCTCCGGCGTAGCCCCGCGCCGGCGCGTACCCGCGATCGGCCGGACCGTCACGACGTCGCCTTCGAGCCGAGCCAGGATCTCCGGCGAGGCCCCAACCACAAAAAAGTCGGCGAAGTCAAAGTAGAACATGTACGGCGAAGGATTCAATGTGCGCAGCGCCCGGTACAGCGCCAGCGGCGTGGCGCGAAACGGCTTCACCATGCGCTGCGAAGGCACGACCTGCATGATGTCGCCTTCGTAGATGTACTTCTTGGCCCGCTCGACCGCGTGGTGATAGGCCTCGCGGCCAAATCCGGAAACCGCCAGTTCCGACTCCATCCGGGTATCCGCGGGAATCGCCACCGGCTCGCGCAGCCGTTGCAGCAGCTCGCGCAGCCGCGCCTGGGCGCGCCGGTACGCGTCGGCGCGGCCCGGCTCCGCGTGGACCACCAGGGTGAGCTTGCCCGAGAGGTTGTCGACGATGGCGATTTCCTCGGAAACGAGCAGCAGGATGTCGGGTGCGCCGAGCTCGTCGCGTTTTTGCTGGTGGGCGAGCCGCTTCTCGACGTAGCGCACGGTGTCGTAGCCGAAGTAGCCGACCAGCCCGCCGCAAAAACGCGGCAGGCGCGCATCCTCGGCGACCTTGTGGCGGCGCAGATACTGGTCGATGAACGCCAGCGGATCGATGGCATCTTGCTGCTCGAGCACCTGCTTGCCGTGAAACTCGGTACAGGTGTGGCCGCGAACCTCGATGCGATGCTCGGCAGCAAGGCCGATGAACGAATAGCGTCCGAAGCGTTCGCCGCCGACCACCGATTCCAGCAGATAGCTGTACCGCGAATTGGCGAGCTTGAGGTAGATGGACAGCGGCGTGTCGAGATCGGCGAAAGTCTCGAGCACCACGGGCACGCGATTGTACCCCGCCTGGGCGAGGCGTTTGAATTCAGCTTCAGTCATCATCACCCCACGAATCGACTACGGTCGGAAAACACCACAGGCGCGGCCGCGCCGCGCCCGTCAATGCGCTATCGGCGCGAGCGACGCCAACGGCTTGAGGCGAGCATCGCCTGTTTTCCGGTTCCGCATCCGGTGAAGTGCATGGGCTTTTAAGCCTTTTGAATCAATCGGGTAGCGTCAAAAATCGAGGATACTATAGCATCAATGTCCAGTTCGCGCACATCCCGACCCTCGTTGTAGCCGTAGTCGACGCAGAATACCGGGCAACCGGCAGCACGGGCTGCCTGCGCATCGTTCAGCGAATCGCCGATCATCAGCATCTCGTGGGGCTGAATTCCAAAGCGCTCGCAGACATGCGTCAACGGAAGCGGATCGGGCTTTTTCCGGGGCAGCGTGTCGCCCGCCACGACGCGCTGAAAATATCCGGCAAGTCTCATGGTCCCGAGCAACGGCACGGTGAACTGCTCCGCCTTGTTAGTTACGCAGGCGAGCGGCAACCCGAGCGCGCGCATGCGATCGAGACCTTCCCTCGCTCCCGCATAGACCGTTGTGTGCCGTCCGTTGACCTCGCGGTAGCAGCGCTCGAAGATCCACAGCGCCTGTCCGAACAGCGCCGGGTCTGGCCGCCCGTCGAGCGCGCCCGCGAGCGCGCGCTCGACCAAGCGCGGAATGCCCTTGCCAACGAAGGAGCGCAGTACATCGACCGGAAGCTGAGGGCGTTCCATCTCCTCCAGCATCATGTTGGCCGCGACCGCGAGGTCGGGGATGGTGTCGAGCAGCGTGCCGTCAAGATCGATCATCACCGCATTGACGCGCAGCGGAAACGCGAGGCCCAAAATCGCTCCTTGCACTGCGGAAAGAAGACTTACTTGACCTTGGCGAGCTCGCTGCGCATCGCGCCGATCGTCGCCTTATAGTCCTTGGTATTGAAAATGGCCGAGCCGGCCACGAAAGTGTCCGCGCCGGCGCGGGCGATCTCGCCGATGTTCTCGACTTTGACGCCGCCGTCGATCTCGAGCCAGATCTCACGGCCGGACGCGTCGATGCGTCGGCGCGCTGCGGCAAGCTTTTTCAGGGCCTCGGGAATGAACTGCTGCCCGCCAAACCCCGGGTTCACCGACATGATCAGCACAAGGTCGAGCTTGCCGATGATGTGATCAAGATACGCGAGCGGCGTCGCCGGATTGAACACCAGTCCGGCCTTGCAGCCCTGCTCCTGGATGAGATCGATCGTGCGGTCGACGTGCTCGCTCGCCTCGGGATGAAACGAGATAATGTTCGCGCCGGCCTTGGCGAAATCGGGAATGATGCGGTCGACCGGTTTCACCATCAGATGCACGTCGATCGGCACCTTGACCAGCGGGCGGATCGCAGCGCAAACCAGCGGCCCGACCGTCAGGTTGGGCACATAGTGGTTGTCCATTACGTCGAAGTGCACGAGGTCCGCACCGGCGGCAATCACGCTCTTGACCTCATCGCCGAGGCGGGCGAAGTCTGCGGACAGGATGCTTGGGGCGACGCGGTAGTCCATGGGGCGGTCTTCTGCTTGAACGCCGGCATTGTACCCGTTCTCCGGCCCCGGCGAACTGGATCCGCGCGCTCGGCTTTCATCGGCCGGCTCACGGTGCGACAATACCCACCATGGCTGACAACCGATACGACATCAGCGTCAAGACGCGTACGATTTTTGTCCCCGAACAGTCGGATGCCGACGGCGGCCGTTACGTCTTCGCCTACACCATCACCATCACCAATACGGGGAGCGTCCCGGCTCGATTGGTAAGCCGCCACTGGATCATCACCGACGCCAACGACGAGGTCCAGGAGGTGCGCGGCATGGGCGTGATTGGCGAGCAGCCGTTCCTGCGCCCGACCGAAAGCTTCGAGTACACCAGCGGCACGGCGATCGCCACCCCGGTCGGCACCATGCGCGGCACTTACCAGATGGTGGCCGAGGACGGCACGCAGTTCGACGCCGAAATCCCCGAGTTCACGCTGTCGATGCCGCGCGTCCTGCATTAGCGCAGCACAAGGAATGCGCCTGCCGCGATTCGATGCGCCATCAACACCCGGCCGCGGTTGAAGGCGGCGCGCGATGTCACTCAAACCCAGCGCGGGATGATGCGGCGCTGCGGTTGTTCCGGCTGCAACGTTGCGGGGCAAACGCTACTTGCCGGTTTACGGCTCGTCCCCGGGCTCGGACTTCTGATCCGTATTCCGGCGCGGCCAGGTCCACCAGACGATCAGGACGAGCAGCGCAAGGGCAACGGCAGCTTCCAGCACCAGCCACAGTAGCGGTTCCATGGCGACGACGCGTCTATAATCCGCGGACCAAAGACATTTCTCACTGTAACCAATCGATGGCAAAGATCCAAACACGCGTCGCCCGCCTGCTCGCCGCCGGCGCGCTGCTGGTGGCCGGTTGCGAGACCCCCGCGCCGCATCCGCCAGTCGTTGCTCCCGCGTCCGCGCCCGTCGTCGCGCCGCCGGATGTGCCCAAGGTGCCGCCCGCCGCGGTCGGCGCGCAACTGCGGGCAGCGACATGGGATGAATTGCCCAGCTGGCGCGCGGAAGATCCAGCGGCGGCGTGGGGCGCTCTGCTGCGCGGCTGCACTGCGCTGAAAAACCATGAAGCCTGGGTCGATGTATGCACCACCGCGCGGCAGATCGAGCGTCCTGACCGCGAAACGGCGCGGCGCTTCTTCGAGCTCAAGTTCGCCCCGTTCCAGGTGCTCGGCTTCGACGGCAATGGCGACGGTCTGGTCACCGGCTACTACGAGCCGCTGCTAAAAGGCAGCCGGCGCCCCTCGCCACGTTTCCGCTATCCGGTGTACGCCGTGCCCGATGACCTGCTGGTAGTCGATTTGACGAACCTGCACCCGGAACTGGCCGGCATGCGGCTGCGCGGACGGCTCGAAGGGCGGCGCGTGGTTCCGTACTACGATCGTGCGGCCATCGAACGCGGTGATGCACCGATACGCGGCAAGGAAATCGCATGGGTAGACGACGCGATCGAGCTCTTCTTCCTGCAGATCCAGGGCTCCGGCCGCATCCGGCTCGACAACGGCGAGACGTTGCGCGTCGGCTTCGCCGACCAGAACGGGCACCCCTACCGGTCGATCGGCCGCTGGCTCATCGAGCACGCCGAATTGCCGCTCGAGCAGGCGTCGATGCAGGGCATCAAAGCCTGGGCGCGGCGCAATCCCAACCGGTTGGCGGACCTGCTCAACCACAACGCGCGGTACATCTTTTTTCGCGAGCTGCCGGATGGCCTGCCCGGACCGATCGGTGCGCTCGGCGTGCCGCTCACCGCCGAGCGCAGCGTCGCGATCGATCCCGCCTTCGTTCCGCTGGGGGCGCCCGTCTATCTCGCCACTACCTGGCCCAACTCGGCGCACCCGTTAAACCGCCTCATGCTCGCACAGGACACGGGCAGTGCGATCCGCGGCGCGGTGCGTGCCGACTTCTTTTGGGGCTTTGGAGAAAGAGCGGCGCAGCACGCCGGGCGCATGAAGCAGTCGCTGAAGATGTGGGTGCTGTTGCCCAACGGTTATCCGGTGCCGCCGCTTGCTCAGCGCGTCCGGGCGGGCGGATCGTAGCTCACCTCGATCTGGATGCGGCTCGGGACCGCGCGCCCCGCCTTGCGCGCAGGATCAAAGCGTGCGGCCATCCATGTCGCGCGCACCGCCGCTGCCGACGCGTTTGAGGAATTCGCATCCAGCACCGAGACTTTGCGCACCACACCGTCCGCGCCGATCAGCAGCTCGAGACGAACACGATGCCGCGGCGCATCGTCCGGGGCGGCATCACCGGGCCCGAGCGGCTGGCTCAGGTGCGGAAAAATATCGAGTTCATGTGCCGGGTAGTAAGCGGGCTCCGTTACGATCGGCGGCGGCGCGGTGCGAAGCGCCTCGCCCGGCATCCTTGCGTCAGCCCCGCTGCGGGCCTTGGGGATCGGGTCCGCCAGCGCCCGCGACACGGGCTCCGGCGGCGGACGCGCGTCGGTCGTCTCCGGCACCGGGTCGCTGTGGTGCGGGGCATTTGCAATCGGCGATTCTGCGGGCGCAGCGAGGTTCGCCGTCAGCGGGCGCGCGATACCGAAGCTGCTGCGACTCGGCACATCCTCGATCAGCGCCGTAAGGACGGCAAAGTGTGCGACGACGGAGGCGGCGACGGCGTAACTCAGCCGGCGACGAGCGGCGCCGATGCACGACGACGAGTTCGTCGCAAAGAGAGGGACGGGCGGCGGCACAACAGGCCTAACGCCGGCCGGAGCCAGCCTGTTGACCAGCGCGAGCGGGTCATTTCGGGCCGATGGTCTTCAGCGCCTGCTCGATCTTTTCGGCCGAAAGATAGCCGCCGATCTGCTGGCCGTTCACCAAATAGACGGCCGGCGTGCCACGGATGCCGAAGCGGCGCATGAGCTGCAGGTTTTTCTCGATCGGCGTGCTGCAGTCGGCTAGACCGTCGGGCGGCCCGACGGACCTGAGCATCAGGTCATCCCAGGCCTTGACTCGGTCCCTGGCACACCAGACCGCTCGCGATTTGTCGTGGGAATCCGGTCCCAGGATCGGGATCAGGAAGACGTAATGCGTGACGTCGCTGACTTTGGCGAGTTCCTTCTGGAGCTGCTTGCAGAAGCCGCAATTCGGGTCTTCGAACGTGTAGATCGTTCGCTTGCCGTTGCCCTTCACGCGCTTGATGGCGGAGCCGACGGAGCTCTGGAGCGTCTTGGCCGACAGGCGGTGGGTGCTGTCCTGCGTCAGGTTCTTCGGGGGCTGCGTGCGGAGATCGAAGATGTTGCCGCCGAAAAAATAATCGGCCTTCTCGTCGGTGTAGACGATCTCGCCGTCAAGCACGACCTCGTACAGGCCGGCAAACGGCGCCTTGGCGACGCTCTCCACTACCATGTTCGGCAACTTGGCTTGCAATTTCTGCCTAACCTTCGCCTCGTCGGCGCTGGCGCCGAATGCGAGCAGACCCGAAACCATCACCAATCCCGTCAACATCCTGCGTACCATCGCTTTCCTCAGAAATATCGATCGCGATCGGAAGCGCCTCAGGCCGCGGCCTGGCGCACGAGGCGGGTCTTCACGAGCGGCTGCGCATTGACCAATTTCAGTCCGAAATTGCGCGCCCGTTCAAGCCAGACCGCGTCCGACGCATAAAGTTGCTGCAATCCGTCGGTTGCGAGCTGCATCGCGAAAATATCCTCCTTACGCGCGCGCTCGTATCGTCTGAGGAGCGCGTGATCGCCGCAGTCGGCCTGCTGCCCGCGATCGGCCAGCACCGCGGCGAGCTCGCGGGCATCGCGAAAACCGAGGTTAACGCCCTGGCCGGCGAGCGGGTGTACGTTGTGCGCCGCATCGCCGACCAGCGCCACCCGCGGCTTGACGAGTTGCGCAACACGCTGCAGTTGCAACGGAAAGGCTGCGGGCGGCGCGATAAGTTGCAACGCCCCCAGTGTCTGCCGGCTGGCCGCACCAACCTCCGCCGCCAGCGCATCGGGCGCGGCTACGAGCAGCTCGCGCCCATGAGCCTGCGGCGTGGACCACACCATCGACGCGCGATTGCCCGGCAGCGGCAGCAACGCCAGCACGCCATCGCGCCGGAACCACTGGAACGCCGTGCCGTGATGCGGCTGCGCGGTGCGGAAATTCGCGACCACGCCGAGCTGCCCGTAGGCGTGCGGGCTCGCCACGATGCCCGCTTGGTGGCGGACCCACGACTCCGCGCCGTCGGCGCCCACCAGCAATCGCGCGGCGAGCCGCTTACCATTCTCGAGCGTTACCCGCACCGCGTCGCGGTCCCACGCAACGCTCGCACAGCGGCCGGGACACACCAGACGAACGTGCGGGGATGCCTGCAAGCGTTCCCATAATGCGCGCTGGAGCTCGCGGTTCTCGACAATGAAAGCGAGCTCGCGCAGGCCGGCATCGTAGGCGCTAAATTCCAGGCGCGCCGTCGGGTCGTCCCCGTGCACCCGCATGGCTTCGACGCGCGCCACGCGCGCCTGCGGCATTCGCTGCCACGCGCCGCATGCCTGAAGGAACGCAGCGGCTCCGGGGCTGACGGCATACACACGGGCGTCGAGCGAATCGCCAGCGGCGCGCGCGCGCGGCGCTTCCGGCTCGACGAGCGCGACGCTCAGGCCGGTGGGCTCGAGTGCCGCGGCGAGACTGGCGCCCACCAGCCCGCCACCCGCGATGATTAGATCGAAATCAGCAGACATGCGAATCTTGTTCTCAACCGCGCGCAGTTTAACCCAGTCCCCGGGGCGGACCGGAAGCCAGACATTCCTGCGAGCAGAATGGCATCCCGCACGCCACGATGTAACATATTGATACATATAAATAAAATTGCCTGCTCCCGGGGCAATTCTCTTGACAATACCAAGCCCGCTCATTAGACTGCGCCGCTTCCTGTGGCGAGTTAGCTCAGCGGTTAGAGCAGCGGAATCATAATCCGTTGGTCCGGGGTTCAAATCCCTGACTCGCCACCATTTTCATCTCTCTCCCGACCCGGGATCCGCGCGGGGGTTTGCGCCCCGACGCCTGCTTGAGGTGTCTGATTACGTTGTGTTAGTGTGGACCAATGCGGACCTGGATCGCGATTCTCACGCTGATGATTGCCGGCAGCGGCCCCCTGCTCGCGCAGGTTCTGCGCACGCTGCCGAAAGACGCCAAGGTCGGCATGCTCGTCGGCCAGCAGCATCCGTATCCTCTACTCCAGATCGACCAGCAGGTCCTGCGCCTCTCGCCCGGCGGCGTGATTTTCAACCAGCGCAACCGCACCATCCTGCACGCCTACCTCCCGGCCGAGGCCATGGTCCTGTATAGCCAGGACCCCGCCGGCAACGTGACGCGCGTCATCATTCTCCGGCCCGAAGAACAGTTGATGCTCGAGCAGGCGGCCAAGCGCTGAACCGATTCCGTGGCGCGGAAGTACTACATCAAGACCTTCGGCTGCCAGATGAACGAGTATGACTCGGACAAGATGGCCGACGTGCTCCATTCGGCGCAGGGCATGGAACAAACCGACGATCCTGGTGCTGCCGACCTCATTCTGTTCAATACCTGTTCGGTGCGCGAGAAGGCGCAGGAGAAGGTGTTTCACGATCTGGGCCGCGTTAAACACTTGAAGCGCGCCAATCCCGGGCTGCTGATCGGCGTCGGCGGCTGCGTCGCAAGCCAGGAAGGAGCCTCGATCGTCGCGCGCGCGCCGTACGTCGATCTGGTGTTCGGCCCGCAGACCTTGCACCGCCTGCCGCAGATGATCGAGACCCGGCGCGCCAGCGGCAAGGCACAGGTCGACATCTCGTTTCCGGAAATCGAGAAGTTCGACAACCTGCCGCCGGCCCGGGTCGACGGGCCCGCCGCCTTTGTCTCGATCATGGAAGGCTGCAGCAAGTACTGCGCGTTCTGCGTCGTGCCCTACACGCGCGGCGAGGAGACTTCGCGGCCGCTCGACGATGTACTCACGGAGGTGGCCGAGCTCGCGCAACAGGGCACCAAGGAGGTGACCCTGCTCGGGCAGAACGTCAATGCCTATCGCGGAGCGATGGTGGCGGGCGAGACCGCGGATTTCGCCCTGCTGCTCGAATACCTCGCCGAGATTCCAGGCATCGAGCGCCTGCGCTACACCACCTCGCACCCGAAGGAGTTCACGCAGCGCCTGATCGACGCCTATCGCGCGACACCCCAGCTCGCCGACCATGTGCACCTGCCGCTGCAATCCGGCTCCGACCGCGTGCTTGCCGCCATGAAACGCGGCTACACGGTGATCGAGTACAAGTCGATCGCGCGGCGCCTGCGCCGCGTGCGGCCCGACATCTCGATTTCCTCGGACTTCATCGTCGGCTTTCCCGGCGAAACCGCTGGTGACTTCGACGCGACCATGGCCGTGGTGGAGGAAATCGGATTCGACGCGAGTTTCAGCTTCCTCTACAGCCGCCGGCCCGGCACGCCGGCGGCCGATCTGCCGGATTCGACGCCGCACGCGGTCAGGCTCGAGCGCCTGCGGCGGCTGCAGGCACGAATCGAGGAGCAGGCGCAGGCGATCAGCCGCGCCATGGTCGGCACCCGGCAGCGGATACTGGTCGAGGGCGGCGCAAGACGGAACGCCGCCGAACTCGCCGGCCGCACCGCCAACAACCGCGTCGTTAACTTCAGCGGACCGGCACACCTGGTCGGCGAGTTCGTCGACGTCACGATCAGCGCAGCGCGGCCGCACAGCCTGCGCGGAGAGCTGGTCGTCGCCGCCCATTGAAGCCCGTCGAGATTTCGTTTACCCCGGTGGACAACCAGCGGCTCGCCAACCTCTGCGGCGTGCTGGACGAAAACCTGCGCCAGATCGAGACCGCGTTCGACGTGAGCATTGCCCGGCGCGGAGAGCGTTTCGCGTTAAGCGGAAAGCCGGACCAGGCCCGGATCGCGGCGCGCATCCTGCAGGATTTCTACGAGCAGGCGCAGCACTCCCTCACCCTGGAAGAGGTGCAGCTGGGACTGATCGAGGCGGCCAATCCGCCGCCGGCGCAGACAGCCCCGGAAGAGCAGCCCGCGCTCATCACCCGGCGCCAGGATCTGCACGGTCGCACGCCGCGGCAGGTGCAGTATCTGCGCCACATCCAGACCCACGACGTGACGTTCAGCATCGGCCCCGCGGGGACCGGCAAGACCTATCTTGCCGTCGCCTGCGGGGTGGACGCGCTGGAGCGGGACAGCGTGAAGCGCATCGTGCTGGTGCGGCCGGCGGTCGAGGCCGGGGAGCGGCTGGGATTTCTTCCCGGCGACATGGCGCAGAAAGTCGACCCCTATCTGCGCCCGCTGTACGACGCGCTCTACGACCTGATGGGCTTCGACAAGGTCGCGAGGATGTTCGACCGCGCCGCAATCGAGATCGCCCCGCTCGCCTTCATGCGCGGGCGCACGCTCAACCACTCCTTCGTGATTCTCGATGAGGCCCAGAACACCACGCCCGAGCAGATGAAGATGTTCCTCACCCGCATCGGCTTCGGCAGCAAGGCGGTGGTCACCGGGGACGTCACTCAGATCGACCTCGCGCGCGGACAGAAGAGCGGACTGATCGAGGCGCGGGAAGTGCTGAAGCGCGTGCGCGGCATCGCCTTCACTCAGTTCGAGAGCGAGGACGTCGTGCGGCATCCGCTGGTTCAGCGCATCGTGAACGCGTACGCGAGCTACGCGTCGCGGGCGGAACGTGCCGATAAAGAACGGCCAACGTGAGAACCCGGAGCGTGACGCGCAAGCCGCGGCTTTCGCTGCGCGTGCAATACGCGATCGCGGCGCGCAACCTTCCCTCGCGACCGCAACTTCGCAAGTGGGCGTGTGCCGCGCTCGAACACGATGCCGGGATCACAGTACGGATTGTGGGGCGGGCGGAAGCGCGCGCGCTCAATCGTAATTTCCGCGGCAAGGATTACGCGACCAACGTGCTCACCTTCGTCTTCCGCGACGCGCCGCCTTACGCCGGCGATCTCGTGCTGTGCGCGCCGGTCGTCACACGCGAAGCGCGCAAGCACGGCAAGACCGTCACCGCCCACTACGCCCACCTGGTCCTGCACGGCGTGCTGCACCTGCAGGGGTACGATCACGAGCGCGCAAAGGAGGCGCGCGCCATGGAACGGCAGGAGACGGGTATTCTTGCTACACTTGGTTTTCCCGACCCTTATGCCTGATGCCGGCCCCGGTATAAGGGCTGCCCAAGATGGAACATCCTCAGAGTAAACCCTCGCTGCTCGAGCGGCTTTCGGCGCTTCTCACCCATGAGCCTGAAGACCGCGAGCAGCTGATCGAGTCGCTGCGCTCGGCCTACGAGCGCAACCTGCTCGATGCCGATGCCCTCGGCATGATCGAGGGTGTGCTTCAGGTCGCGGAGATGCAGGCCCGCGACATTATGATCCCGCGCGCGCGGATGGACGTGATCGACGTGAGCGAGTCGCCCGATCAGTTCATCCCTACGGTGATCCAGACCGCGCACTCGCGCTTTCCCGTGATCGGCGACAACAAGGACGACGTGATCGGGATCCTGCTCGCCAAGGACCTGCTGCGCTATTACGCGGGCGAGGAGGAATTCAACGTGCGCGACATGCTCCGCCCCGCGGTGTTCATCCCCGAGGCGAAGCCGCTCAATGTACTGCTCAAGGAGTTCCGCAAAAACCGCAACCACATCGCGATCGTAGTCGACGAATACGGCGGCGTGGCCGGGCTGGTGACGATCGAGGACGTGCTCGAGCAGATCGTCGGTGACATCGAGGACGAGTACGACTTCGACGAAGTCGAGGACAACATCATCCCGGAGAAGGGCGGCCAGTACCGGGTCAAGGCGCTCACCGAGATCGTCGATTTCAACACCGCCTTCGGCACTCACTACAGCGACGAGGAGTTGGACACCGTGGGCGGGCTCGTCCTCAAGCGTTTCGGGCGCGTGCCCAAGCGCGGCGAGCAGATCACCTTCGACAACCTCGTGTTCAAGGTGCTCCGCGCCGACAGCCGCCGGCTACACCTGCTGCAGGTGTCCAGGAAAGACAGCGGCGCCAAGGCGGGTTAGAGACCCGGGCACCCCTTGAACACAAGGCAGTCCTCCCCGTCGCCAGGCCGGTGCGCGGCGCTCACCGGGGCATTCGGGCTGGGCGCGGTTTCGGTCCTCGGCTTCGCCCCGTTCGGCTGGTTCCCGCTTCCAATTCTTGCGCTTGTGCTGCTGCTTGGCCTGTGGCGGCGCGCCGGCAACCGGCGCCGCGCTGCGGCCGTCGGCTTTGCCTTCGGACTGGGTTTCTTCCTCGCCGGCGTGTCCTGGGTCTACGTGAGCCTGCATGAGTTCGGCGCGATGCCGGCGCCGCTCGCGGCGCTCGCCACGCTGCTCTTCTGCACCTACCTGGCGGCTTTTCCCGCGGCGGTCGGCTACTGCTTCACGGCCGCCCCCGGCGGCAGCGGCGTCAAGGTCGTCGTGCTGTTTCCCGCCGCATGGACGCTCGCCGAGTGGATCCGCGGCTGGCTCTTCACCGGCTTTCCCTGGCTTGCTCTGGGCTACTCGCAGGTTCCGGTGAGCCCCCTCGCGGGCTACGCGCCAGTGCTCGGCATCTACGGCGTCACGCTCGCTGCGGCGGCGACCGCCGGGCTCATCGTCGCGGCGGCATCGCCATGGTTCGAGAAGGAGGAACCGGGCGGCGCGGGTTTTTCCCCCTTCCGCCTTCCCCCTTCCGCCTTCCTCCTCGCCTTGCTGTGGCTCGGCGGCTGGGCGCTGCAGCACGTCGAGTGGACAGCGCGCGAAGGGGCGCCAGTCAGCATCAGCCTCCTGCAGGGCAACGTGCCGCAGGATCTCAAGTGGCGCCCGGAGCGGGTCGGCCCCACGCTCGCGAGCTACCGGCGGCTCGCGCGATCGACGTCGAGCCGGCTCATCATCCTGCCCGAGACCGCGCTGCCGTTGTTCATCGGAGACGTGCCGCAAGCCTATCTCGACGAGTTGGCGGCGCACGCACGGCAGAACGGCGGCGACATCCTGATTGGGGCGCCGGAGCGCCTGCCGAACGGGAAATATTTCAACAGCGTGCTATCCTTCGGCGCATCGCCTGACCAGCGGTACCGCAAATCGCACCTGGTGCCGTTCGGCGAGTTCATCCCGCTGCGCCCGCTGCTCGGTGGCATCGTCGCCATGCTGGCGATTCCGCTCCAGGATTTCTCGCGCGGCGCGCCGGACCAGCGGCCGCTGCGGGTCGCGGGCCTGCGCGTCGCCATCAACGTCTGTTACGAGGATGCGTTCGGCGAGGAAATCATCCGCCAACTACCGGCGGCAAATGTCCTTGCCAACGTGAGCAACGTGGCTTGGTTCGGGCGCTCGATCGCTCCGCAGCAGCACCTGCAGATCTCGCAGGCACGGGCGCTAGAAACCGGCCGCTACATGCTGCGCGCCACCAACACCGGCACGACCGCGGTGATCGACCAGCGCGGCCGGGTGGTCAAGAGCGCCCCGGAATTCACGCGCGCCATCGTGACCCACGACGTGCCCGGCCGCAGCGGCGAGACCCCCTATGTGCGGTGGGGAAATTATGCCGTACTCGCGCTATGCGCCCTACTGGTCGCGACGGCGTTCGGTGCAGCCCGCGCTCGCCGGACGCGATGACGGGGACGGGATTGGATTAGGCCTCGCGCCGGATGCCCGATCCGGAGTACTCGTCGTGGCTCGGCTACGCATCGAGGCTCGCGGCTCTGGCCAACAACGATCTGTTTTTCAACATCGGGCTGCGCAACAGGCGGCTTGCCGCTATGCAGGCCCGCATCGAGCAGCTGGAGCGCGAGCTCGCGACGGCGCGCGCCGGCAAATAAGCTGGCGGAGACAGAGCGGCGGCGGGTCACCGCGAATCGACCCGCCCACGGTTTCCGGCGTGCGCGGAATCCCTGTAAAATTCGCCGTTTGCGAACGCCTGCCGCCATGCTCACGTTCCAGCAGCTCATCCTGGCCCTGAACCAGTATTGGGACCGGCACGGTTGCGTGCTGCTGCAGCCCTATGACATGGAAGTCGGCGCCGGCACGTTCCACACCGCCACCTTCCTGCGCGCAATCGGACCTGAGCCCTGGAACGCCGCATATGTGCAACCCTCGCGCCGGCCCAAAGACGGGCGCTACGGCGAGAACCCCAACCGGTTGCAGCATTACTACCAGTACCAGGTGGTGCTCAAGCCCTCGCCCGCCGACATCCAGGACTTGTACCTGGAATCGCTGACGGCGCTGGGCGTCGATCCTGCCGTGCACGACGTCCGCTTCGTCGAGGACGACTGGGAATCGCCCACGCTCGGCGCCTGGGGCCTCGGCTGGGAAGTCTGGCTCGACGGCATGGAAGTCACGCAATTCACCTACTTCCAGGAGGTGGGCGGGCTCAAGTGCAAACCGGTGCTCGGCGAGATCACCTACGGGCTGGAGCGGCTGGCAATGTACCTGCAGGGCAAGGAGAGCGTGTTCGACCTCGTGTGGACCCCCGGCGTCACCTACCGCGACGTCCATCACCAGAACGAGGTCGAGCAATCCCGCTACAACTTCGAGCTGTCGAACACCGACATGTTGTTTCAGCACTTCGACCAGTTCGAGGCCGAAGCGAGGCGGCTCACCGAAGCGCGATGCGTGGTGCCGGCCTACGAGATGGTGATCAAGTGCTCGCACGCTTTCAATTTGCTCGACGCGCGCGGCGCGATTTCGGTGACCGAGCGCGCCGCCTACCTCGGGCGCGTGCGGGGATTGGCGCGAATGGTCGCGCAGGCCTATTACGAATCGCGCGAGAAGCTGGGCTTCCCGATGCTCGCCGCGGCACGGGAGCCTGCCTAGATGGAAGCCACGCTGCTCATCGAGCTCCTCACCGAGGAGCTTCCGCCGAAGTCACTGCGCCGGCTGTCAGAGGTTTTCCGGGACGCTTTGGCGACCGATCTGAAGCAAGATGGATTCCTGACGGACCAGAGCGCAGCCCGCGCGTTCGCAACGCCTCGCCGACTCGGAGTAGCGATCACAGCCGTGCGGGCGGTTGCCCCCGATCAGAAAGTCTCCGTGAGGGGTCCGTCAGTGAAGGTTGGCCTGGACGCCAGCGGTAAGCCGACGCAAGCGTTGCTCAAATTCGCGGAGAAGCGCGGAACCCAAGTTGAACATTTGGTTCGCGAACAAGATGGGAGGCAGGAAGTATTTGTTCATCGCGACCTCGCAAAGGGAGGCCACCTCGATGCGAATCTCGCCCTCAAGGTGGCAGCGGCAATCAAACAGCTTCCCATCCTGACGCTCATGCGCTGGGGCGATGCGGACGCCGAGTTCGTGCGCCCGGTGCACGGGCTCGTGATGATGCACGGCGAGCGCGTAGTTGCCGGCAGCGTGCTGGGCCTCGAATCCCGCAACCGCACCCGGGGACACCGGTTCATGGGCAAGCGGGACCAGGACATAGCGATCGCGAGCGCGGATGCCTACGAAACCCAATTGCGCGACGAAGGCATGGTGATCGCCGATTTCGCGGCCCGGCGGGCCGCCATCGACGAGCTATTGAATGAGGAGGCCGCGCGCCAGGGCGCCGTTCTCGGCAGCTACGAGGACCTGCTCGACGAAGTGACCGCGCTCGTCGAGCATCCCAGCGTCTACGCCGGCGAGTTCGACCGCCGGTTTCTCGACGTGCCGCCCGAGTGCCTGATTCTGACGATGCGGCAAAACCAGAAATACTTCCCGCTGTTCGACGCGGCCGGCAAGCTCATCCCGTGCTTTCTCATCGTCAGCAACATACGCGTCACTGACCCCCGGCATATCGTGGGCGGCAACCAGCGCGTGGTGCGGCCGCGGCTGGAGGATGCGCGGTTTTTCTACAATCGGGACCGCAAGGTGCGCCTCGAGTCGCGCGTGCCGCAGCTCGCCAAGGTTGTCTATCACAACAAGCTCGGCAGCCAGCTCGAGCGCGTGGAGCGCATCCAGTTGCTGGCGGGTGTAATTGCCCGCAAGCTGGATGCCGACGCCCTGCTGGCCGAGCGCGCGGCCTGGCTCGCGAAGGCCGACCTGCTCACGGGCATGGTCGGCGAGTTTCCGGAATTGCAGGGCATCATGGGCCGCTATTATGCGCTTGCCGACGGCGAGGACTCGCGCGTGGCGGACGCCATCGAACAGCACTACCGGCCGCGCTTTGCCGGCGATGCATTGCCCGAAAATGCGGTCGCGCTGGCCGTCGCGCTGGCCGACAAATTCGAAGCATTGGCCGGGCTGTTCAGCATCGGCCAGCAGCCGACCGGGGACAAGGACCCGTTCGCCCTGCGACGCAGCGCGCTCGGGGCGATCCGCATCCTGGTGGAAGGTCGGCTTCCGATATCGCTTTTCGATCTCGTTGATGCGGCGTTTTCGGTGTTCCCGCCGGGGCCGCCGGTTAAAGTGCGTACCGATCTCGAAACGTTCATTTTCGACCGCTTCGCCGGATACCTGAAGGACCGGGGCTACTCGACGCTTGAAGTCGATTCCGTACTCGGCCTGCGGCCGGCCCGGATCGACCTGACGCCCCGGAAACTGGAAGCGGTCAGGGCATTCCTCAAATTGCCGGAAGCAGAAAGCCTGGCTGCAGCGAACAAGCGTATACGCAACATCCTGCAAAAGTCGCCGCCACCCAGCGCCGGCTTGTTTTCAGAAACCAAGCTCATCGAAAAGGAGGAACGGCAGCTCTATCATGCCTTCGTCCAGGTGGACCAACAGGCAGACCGCCACCTGGAGCGGGATAAGTTCACCGACGCCCTGAACGCCCTCGCCGCCTTGAGGCATCCTGTTGATGCTTTTTTTGATCATGTGATGGTCAACGTCGACGATGCGGACCTCCGAAATAACCGACTGCTACTTCTAATGCAGCTCGAAGGGGCGATGAACCGCGTCGCCGACATTTCAAAGCTCGCCGCGTGAAACGCGCTATGCGGTTTCTACTCACCCCTCAGCCGTTACCGTTACCCCTAACGGAAGCATGAAACTCGTCATCCTCGACCGCGACGGCGTCATCAACCACGACAGCGCGGCGTACATCAAGAACCCGGACGAGTGGAAGCCGATCCCCGGCAGCCTGGAGGCCGTGGCGCGCTTGAACCAGGCGGGCTACCGCGTCGTGATCGCCACCAACCAGTCGGGCATCGGACGCGGGCTTTTCGAGATGGCCACGCTCAACGCGATTCACGACAAGATGCACCGTGCGCTGGCCCACGTTGGCGGCCGCATCGATGCGGTGTTCTTCTGCCCGCACATCCCGGACGCGGGCTGCGCATGCCGCAAGCCCAGACCCGGGCTGCTCGAGGAGATCGCGCGCCGCCTCAACGTCAATCTCAGGAATGTGCCCGTGGTGGGCGATGCCCTGCGCGATCTGCAGGCGGCAGCGGCGACCGGCGCCACGCCGATCCTGGTGCTCACCGGCAGCGGCGCGAAAACCCGTAAAGAAGGCGGACTGCCGGAGGGCACGGTGATTTTCGCGGATCTGGCCGAAGCGGTGAAATTCATCGTCAAATGAAGCTCGCAGTTCTGCTGCGATCGGTCTTGTTCGCGCTGTTCCAGGCGGTGGTCACGCCGTTCTACGCACTGGTCGCGCTCGCCACCTATCCGCTCGGACCCTTCGCGCGCTACCGCGTGATCTCGGGGTATGCACGGCTCATGGTGGCCGCCGCCCGCCAGACCTGCGGCATTCGCTATTGCGTCATCGGCGCGGAGAACATTCCCGCGGAGCCGTGCATCATTCTCGCCAAGCACCAGTCGGCGTGGGAGACGCTCGCTTTCCAGGTGATCTTTCCGCCGCATGTGTGGGTGCTCAAGCGCGAGCTGCTGCGGGTGCCGTTTTTCGGCTGGGGGCTCGCCATGCTCAGCCCCATCGCGATCGACCGCGCGTCGGGCACCCGCGCGCTCAAGCAGACCCTGGAGCAGGGCCGCGAGCGCCTGCGCAGCGGGTTTTTCATCATGATCTTCCCGGAGGGCACGCGGGTTGCGCCCGGCGCGCGCGGCAGGTATCACGCGGGCGGCGCGTGGCTCGCGATCAAGGCCGGTGTTCCCGTGCTGCCGGTGGCGCACAACGCCGGGGAATGCTGGCGCCGCAACGCGTTTCTGAAGTTCCCCGGATCGATCACCGTCAGCATCGGCGCGCCGATTCCCCCGCGCGGCCTGAAGGCCGAGGAGCTGATCGCGCAGGTCGAGAGCTGGATCGAGCGCGAAATGCAACGGCTCGAAGACCGTGAAACGGCGTAAGGCGGCGCAACTCGAGCTGCCGCTCGCTCCAGGCACGGGCGAGCTCGTCACCCGTGCACATATCGGCCTCGGCAACCGGCCGCTGAGCTACACGCTCAAGCGCAGCGCCCGGCGCCGGCGGATCACGCTCACCATCGACGAACAGGGGCTGCGGGTCGGCGCGCCGCTCGATGCGACCCAGCACGCGATCGACGGCATGCTGCGCAGCCACGAGGGCTGGGTTCTGCGCAAGCTCGCCGAGTGGCAGGCGCGCCGCATGCCGCCGCCGCGCTGGACGGACGGAGAGATCCTGACGCTGCTCGGCGCACCGCTCCGCCTGACGCTCGTTTCCGGCCGCGACGCGCCCTTGCGCAACGGTGCGCAGCTTGTCATCGGCCAGACTGCGGGGGACCTTGCGCAAGCCGTCGTCAGCTGGCTGAAGCGCGAAGCGCTCGCCTGCTTCCACGCCCGGGTCGCCCATTTTGCCCCGGCGCTCGGCGTGCCGGCGCCCGACGTGCGGCTGTCGAGCGCGCGCACGCGCTGGGGCAGCTGTCACGCGGCCGGACGGGTGCTGCTGCATTGGCGACTGGTGCAGTGTCCGCTCCGGCTCATCGATTACGTGGTGGTGCACGAGCTCGCGCACCTGCGCGAGATGAACCACTCGCCGCGCTTCTGGCGCATCGTCGGCGGGCTCCTCCCGGACTATGCCGCGCGCAAGAGCGAAATTCGCACCGAAGGTTCCCGTTATCTGCGTGTGTAGGATTCTGCCGGACTGGAGTCCGGCAAGATCCTACACGCGGCAGAGCAGCCCCTTCAGGTATTCGCCCTCGGGAAAAGTGAGCGCCACGGGGTGGTCGGCGGCGGCGTGCAGCCACGCCGCGATGTGCGCGTCGACCCCGGCGTCCAGCGCTGCCCCGGCGACGATCTTCTGGAACAGATCGGCATTGACCCCGCCCGAGCAAGAGAATGTCATCAGCGCGCCGCCCGGGCGCAGCAGCTTGAACGCGAGCAGGTTGATGTCCTTGTAGGCGCGCGCCGCGCGCGCCGCATGCGCGGCGGTCGGCGCGAACTTGGGCGGGTCGAGCACGATCACGTCGAAGCGGCGCCCCTCGTCGCGCAACCGCCGCAAGGCCGCGAATACGTCGGCTTCGCGCCACTCCACCTGAACCGGCGCGTTGAGCGCCGCATTCGCGCGCGCCGTCTCGAGCGCCCGCGCCGCGCTATCGACGGCCAGCACCGATTTCGCGCCGGCAGCACCGGCATTGAGCGCAAATCCTCCGGCATAGCAGAAACAATCGAGCACGTCGCGCCCCTTTGCGAGCGCACGCAGGCGCAGGCGGTTGTCGCGCTGGTCGAGATAGAAACCGGTCTTGTGCCCGTGCTCGAGCTCGACGCGGAAACGCATGCCGTGCTCGTGAATGACCAGTTCGCCCGCGGGCAGGGGGCCCCGGACGAGTCCGGTGCGCGGCTCGAGGCCCTCGAGCGCGCGCACATCGGCATCGGAGCGCTCCCACAGGCGCGCGACCCCCGGCAAACCGGAGAGCGCGTCGGCGATCGCCTCGCGCCAGCGCTCTGCCCCGGCACTCGCCAACTGCATTACCACCGTATCGCCATACCGGTCGGCTACGACGCCCGGCAGCCCGTCGGATTCTCCGTGCACCAGGCGGGCGGCGTCGGTCGCCCCCGAATCGAGCAGTGCCTGCCGGCCGTGCGCGGCCTGCGCGATTCGTTCCATGAAGAACCCGGCGTCGATGTCGCGTTGCCGCCACTCCCAGACCCGCGCCACGATCTGCGACTCCGGGCTGTATGCGGCAAGCGCGAGAAATTCGCCGCTGCCTGAATGCACCTCGACCGTCTCGCCCGCAGCGGGCTTGCCGGCGACGCACGCCACGGCGCCCGAGAACACCCACGGATGGCGGCGCTTCAGCGATTTCTCGCGACCGGGCTTGAGAATCAGCTTGTCCACGCCGGTCAGCGCCATTCCCGGTGCGGCGTGCGATTGCCCGCGGGGCGCGGCTGGCGCCAGTCGAAGAAGACCGCCGCCATGCGCGGTGCGAAAACCACGGCCATCGCCACGAGCGCGACCGCGGCTGCGCCACTCACCGCGAACACCGCAACGCCGAAAATCTCGAGGACGCAGGTAGGCAAGAGGTCAGACTCCCAAGGCCACTGACCGCATACGGGCTTACGAGTCTGACCCCTTGCGCGTGACGCCCAACCCGGACGCGCGGTGCCGGCCGCGCGTGTCCGGCGCATGCCGCGCCGATATCGTCGCTCTCGACCCGGGGGCTGGATTTCCGTTGCGCCATCATTCCTCGGCATCCCGAGGCAACTGCGGAAGGCGCCTCAAATTGGCGACATAGCGTGCGTTGTCATAGGAAGCTCCCGACTTCAGGATGCCGTAGATTTCGTTCGCCAACGCGCATCCGACCAGATTCATCGCTTCCTCGCGCGTATGCCCCTCCTTCGGGAGACGATCGAGCGTCTCTCGGGCTTCCGGCGGATTCCTGGAGCGGACTTGGTTCTCGATTGCCTGGAACAGCACCGCCCTCCGGGCCTCGGGATCGCCGTTGTCCATTGGCGCGCTCATGTTGACGGCGAGCTACTTTTCAGTGGGCGGCCCAAAAGCCGTCTTACAGGGCGGGGTTTTGCGCCGCGGGATTCGCACCTTCAGGCAATCCTGTTAATCCTGTCCAATACGTCTTTGCCTTGCACGCTCTTCGCGCCTCAGGCTTTCTTCCGCGCCCGCGGATGCGCCGCATCGTAGACCTTCGCCAGGTGCTGGAAGTCGAGCTGGGTATAGACCTGGGTGGTCGAGATGTTGGCGTGCCCGAGCATTTCCTGCACTGCGCGCAGATCCCCGCTCGACTGCAGCAGGTGGGATGCGAAAGAATGGCGCAGCACGTGCGGGTGAACGCTGGCGCCGAACCCGAGCCGCGCCGCCCAATGCTTCAGCCGCGCCTGCACCGCGCGCGGACCCAGGCGCCGGCCGCGTTGAGTGACGAACAGCGCCTGCTCGTCGGCGCCCGCGATCGCGGCACGCACCCCGATCCACGCGCCCACCGCCGCCAGGGCGTGCCTGCCGACCGGGACGATGCGGGTCTTTGCGCCCTTGCCGGTGACCCGCACCGTGGCATCCCGCGGGTTCACGTCGCCGGGGGCGAGCCCCGTCAGCTCGGTGAGCCGCAGCCCGGAAGAGTAAAACAGTTCGAGCATCGCCCTGTCGCGCACGGCGAGTGTGTCTTCTCCCTCGATCCGCATCAGCCGGCCGGCCTCATCCGGCGAGAGCGCGTGCGGCAGCTTTTTCGCCGTCTTTGGCGCGCGCACGCCGGCACAGGGGTTGTGGGCGAAGCCGTGGTCGCGCGCGAGATAGCGATAGAACCCGCGCCACGCAGAGAGCATGCGCGCGAGCGAGCGGCCGTCGAGCCCGCGCCCGTGCAGCTGCGCGACGAAGCGCCGCACGTGGGCGAGGTCGATGCCGTCGAGCGGCATCGCGCCGGCAAGCTCGATCAGCGTGCCGGCGTCGCGCGCGTAGTTGCGCACCGTATGCTCGGCCAGGCGCCGCTCGTTCGCCAGATGGGAAAGATACCCGCGCAGCAATTGCTCTGCGCCCGCGTTTCGTGATGTCTGCGTTCCGGTAGAGGCAGCCCGCCGTTCACCCTTCACGCAGTCACCCTTCACCCCGCGCCGAAGTGGCGCAGCAGGGTCGTCGCGATGAGTTCCCCCATGCGCTTGAGAAACAGGGTGCCCATCTCCGGATAGAAGCGCTGGCCGTCCTCGCTTCCGAGAGCGAGCAGCCCGAAAGTCTCGCCGTCGCGCAACGGCAGGTAGGCGAACGAGCGCAGGTGCGCACCGGCTTCGCCGAACAGGCCCGCGGTGTCGACCGTGGCATGGGCGGTGCAGTACGGCTGCATGAGGCTTGCCGCAAATTCGCGCGTCGCGTCGCTCACCGGATCGAACTCGCCGAGCGCGCTGCCGACGCCGCCCCGCCAGAGGCGCAGCGCGACGTGCGGCACGGCGAAGTCCTCGCGCAGGCTCAGGTAGGCGGCATTTAACACGCCCGCGAGGTCGCGCGCGGCGATCAGCGCGAGCGTCAGCCGGTGCATCCTCTCGCCGATCGCGTCGTTTTCCTCGCCGAACTGGATGATGTCGCGCAGCTTGCCCTCGAGCCGCTTCGATTTCTCGCGCAGCGTCAGGATCTGGCGCTCGCTGATGGGGATGGCCCGGCCGCCGTGGGGATGGGGGATGAAGATTTCCGCCAGAGTGTCGGCGTGCTGCTCGAAGAATTCAGGGTGCTCTTGAAGGAATTTCGCGACGTCTTCCGATGTCATCATGGGTCCCGGTTCACAAACTGATTTCGCCCTCGAACACGCTCGCCGCCGGTCCGGTCATCATCACGGGCGTGCCTTCGCCCGCCCATGATATACCGAGGTCGCCGCCGCGCGTTGTCACGGTCACCCGATCGTCGAGCAACCCACGCTGGATTCCTGCCACCACCGCCGCGCAGGCACCTGTGCCGCACGCAAGCGTCTCGCCCGCCCCGCGCTCGTATACCCGCAGACGCACATGGCGCGGGTCGAGCACTTGCATGTAGCCGGCGTTCGCGCGGCGCGAGAAGCGCGGGTGTTTCTCGATCAGCGCACCCTGAGCTGCCACGGGAGCCGCGTCGACATCGGCCACGACCCGCACCGCATGTGGATTGCCTATGGATAATGCACTGATTTCTATGCTTGTTCCCGCAACGTCCAGGGAGTAAGTGAGCGCCCGCTTTGATGCCTGGAACGGGATCTCATCAGGCTCGAGCACGGGCACGCCCATGTCTACCGTCACCTGGCCGTCGGCCTCGAGCCGGGGCACGATCACGCCCGAGAGCGTGCCGACCCGGATCTCGGTCTTGGCGGTCAGTCCCTTGTCGTGCACGAAGCGCACGAAGCAACGCGCGCCGTTGCCGCACTGCTCGACCTCGCCGCCATCGGCGTTGAAAATGCGGTAGTAGAAATCGGTGTCGGGGTCCCGCGGCGTCTCGATTTGCAGAATCTGGTCGCAGCCGACGCCGAAGTGCCGGTCGGCGATTTGGCGTAACTGGCCGGGGGACAGGCGGATCGGACGCGTGATTGCATCCAGAACCACGAAGTCGTTGCCCAATCCTTGCATTTTAGTGAATCTTATAAGCATTTAGGTGCAATATAGCCGGTAATCGCGGTAGATACAGCGATTCATCACCACCGTCATGCCTGCCGCACGAGCTCGGGCCGCTGCCGGCTCGTTCACGATACCTTCTTGAATCCAAATGGCTTTTATCCCGATTGCGAGACATTCGTCGACGATGCCGTCGATAAACTCGGCGCGCCGGAAGACGTTGACGAGATCGATCGGCACCGGCACGTCCGCCAGCCGTTCGTACGCCTTTTCGCCCAGCACCTCCTTCACCGCGGGGTGCACCGGAATGATGTTGAAGCCGAAGCGCCGTATCGACTCGGCGACGCCGTGGCTCGGCCGCTCGGGCTTGGGCGAGAGGCCGACGACGGCGATGGTCTTTACGCGCTTCAGCAGCGCGCGCAGTTCATGCTCTGGCGGATTCGGGAACATGGTCGCTTTCAGCCGCTCAACGCGCCAGCGCCCAGGACGGGTGGCTTGCTCTCAATCTCTCATCCTTCCCCAAACGATCCAGTGCCGGTCGCTCACCACGTCGAGCGCAAAGCCGCCAAGATCAATCGTCCCGAGCTGCGCCGCAACCTCCTCCGGCCGGTACGCGGCGCACAACGAGTGCAGGAAATCGCGCTGCATCAGCTCCGGCGCACCGGCGGCATGGAGCTCGACCAGCGCCCGCGCCGCCTCGCGCGACTCCGGGCGCATCAAATCCATCACGAGCACCGGCGCTCCCGGCCGCGCGGCGGCCGCGACAGTCTGCCACAGCACGCGCGGATCGACCAGATGATGCAGCAGACTGTTGCAGATCACGGCGTCATACGCGGACCGCGCGAGAGCCGGATCGGGCAGGCGCCGCTCGATGAGCGTCACGCGCGCCTCGAGCCCCGCGCGCGCAACGGCGCTGCGCCCGAGCGCAAGCATCGCGGCCGCCCCGTCCACGCCGTCGAGGCGCGTTCCCGGATACTCGCGCGCGAAGCGGATGGTGATGTCCGCCGCGCCGCAGCCGAGATCCAGCACGCGCCCGTCCCGGAATTCGGGGAACCGGCGCGCGAAATGCGCCACGAACGCCTCGTGCGGCGCGGAGAAATCGGCGCTGGCGTAGGCCGCCGCCTGCGCCGGGTCGTCCATCAGCTCGGGTTCGGGCACGCGTCGCATGGTTGCACCAACTAGCAGGCGAAAGGCGTCAAGCGCAAGACGGATTAGACAGGATTAACAGGATGGCTGAAAAGCGTTGGACCTTCGCAACTCTAATCCGGTCAATCCTGCCCCTCCGCCTTTTCATCCCTCATCCTTCATCCTTCGGCCTTTCAATAGACCCGCTCCTCGCCCGGCGGCCGCGTCTTGAAACGCTTGTGCAGCCAGAAATACTGCTCTGGCATCTCGCGCACGCGCTCCTCGATGAACGCGTTCATGCGCCGCGCGTCGGCCACGTCGTCGCCCGTCGGAAAACCCTCCCACGCCGGATAGAAACGCAACTCGTAGCCGCGCGCCCCCGGCAGCTGGCGCGTGACCGCCGGCACCACCACCGCGCCGGCGAGACGCGCGATGCGCGCGAGCCCCGTAATCGTCGCCGCTGGCACACCGAAAAAGGGCACGAACACCGAGTCACGGCTGCCAAAGTCCATGTCCGGCAGGTAGTAGAACGGCAGCCCGCGGCGAATCGCCTTGACCACCGGACGCACACCCTGCTGGCGCGAGTAGAGCTCCGGCATGACGAAGCGCGTGCGCCCGCGGTAGAGCACGGCGTCGAACACCGGATTTTTCTGCTGGCTGTAGACCGAGACCACCTGGTACTCGGCGCCGATGCGGATGCCACCCATATCGAGCCCGACGAAATGCGGCGCCAGGAAGATTACCGGCCGTCCCGCCGCGGCCCGCCAGTGCTCGATGCCAGCGATACGGATGAAGTCGAGCACGCGCCGCTTCGACGACCACCACAGGATGCCATGCTCGATGAGATTGCGCCCGAATGCCTGGAAATGCCTGCGCGCGAGCGCCCTCAGCTCAGTCGGGCTTCGCTCCGGAAAGCACAGCCCGAGGTTAATGAGCGCCACGCGCCGGCGCTCCCGCGCGGCGGCGTAGAGCAGCAGGCCGACGGCGCGCCCAAGCGGTGCGAGCAGCCCGAGCGGCAGAAAGTGCAGCAGCCAGATGAGGGCGAGGCCGAGGCGGGTCATCGCGCTTTGCGCAAAAGGCGGAATGAAGCAACCCACCTGCCAGAGCAGCCGCCAGCGGGCCACGATCCCGGCATCCTTGCTACGTCTTTCATAATATCGCCGATACTCCCTTTCGCCCTCATCCTGCCGCCTTGCTGCTTGGGGGTTCGGCTCCCGCCGGCACCTTGTACCGGTTGTAGCTCCACAGGTACTGCGCCGGGCAACGGCGCACCAAGGCTTCGATCGCCCGGTTAAGGGCCGGCTCGCCGAGCTCGCCTGCCGGCAACGCTGTGAGGTGGAGGTGGTAGCCGGCCCCGCGCGACAGGCGCTCGGCAAAGGCCATGATGACCGCCGCCCCGGTGGTCTTCTGCAGCCGCGCGACCAGCGTCATGGTATACGCTGGACGGCCGAAAAAATCGGCCCACGCCCCTTCGCCCACGCCCGGGGCCTGGTCGGGCAGAAGCCCTACCGCCTCGCCACGCCTGAGCGCCTTGTAGAGCATGCGCACCCCTTTCAGGCTCGCGGGCGCAACCGTCGCGCTGAAGCGGCTGCGGCCGGCGACCATCAGTGGTTCGAGGAAGGCGAGCTTGGGCGGACGGTAGAGCACGGTAATCGGCATGCGCTGCGCTCCGTAGAGCGCGGAAACCTCGAAGCAGCCGAGGTGCGGCGTGAGGAATATGATGCCGCGACCGGCACGCTGGGCGTCCTCGACCACGCGCCACGTATCGCAGCGCACGCGCCGCGCGATGAGGTCATCCGCGCCGAACCACACCTTGATCAACTCGGTCACGCCCTTGCCGCTCTCGGCGATCACCTGACGCAAAAGCGGCTCGCACGCCGCCGGGCCGGCGCAAACCCCGCTCGCGTAAAGGTTTTCGCGCATGCGTGCGGCGTAGGCGGGCGACAGCCCGTAGCTGATCCAGCCCAGCGCGACCCCCGCGCCGTGCAACCATCTCAAGGGCAGCCGCGCGAGCAGCCGCAATACCGGGACCAGCATGGATTTGGTTTTATAAATCGAGGCTTATGTGATATTGTACGCGCGTTTTTCGGAACCACGAAATCCCCATGAGCGATTATCTATTCACTTCGGAGTCGGTCTCCGAAGGCCATCCCGACAAGGTTGCGGATGCCATTTCCGATGCGGTGCTCGACGCGGTGCTCGCGCAGGACAAGCAGGGGCGGGTTGCCGCCGAGACGCTGGTTGCCACCGGGCTGGTCGTCATGGCCGGCCAGATCACGACCAACGCCAACGTCAACTACGGCGAGCTTGCGCGCGACGTCGTGAAGCGCATCGGCTACGACGATTCCTCGATCGGCTTCGATTACCGTTCGTGCGCGGTGCTCACTGCCTTCGACAAGCAGTCGGCGGACATCAAGCAGGGTGTGGACGAGGGCACCGGGCTCGACCTGGAGCAGGGGGCCGGCGACCAGGGCCTGATGTACGGTTTCGCCTGCGACGAGACGCCACAGCTGATGCCGCTGCCGATCCACCTCGCGCACCGCCTGATGGAGCGGCAGGCCGAGCTGCGCCGCGACGGGCGGCTGCCGTGGCTGCGGCCCGACGCCAAGTCGCAGGTGTCGGTGCGCTACGTTGACGGCAAGCCGCATCACATCGACACGGTGGTGATCTCGACCCAGCACCGCGAGGACATCTCGCACGAGCCGCTCACCGAGGCGGTGATCGAGGAGATCGTGAAGCCCGTGGTGCCGAAGAACCTCATGTCCAAGGAAACGAAGTTCCTCATCAATCCCACGGGCCGCTTCGTCGTCGGCGGGCCGCTCGGCGACACCGGATTGACTGGCCGCAAGATCATCGTCGATACCTACGGCGGCTACTCGCGCCACGGCGGCGGCGCGTTCTCCGGCAAGGACCCGTCCAAGGTCGACCGCTCGGCGGCGTACGCCGCACGCCACGCGGCGAAGAACGTGGTTGCCGCCGGCTTAGCGAGGAAATGCGAGATCCAGATCGCCTACGCGATCGGGGTCGCGCGCCCGGTCAGCGTTCTGGTGGACACCTTCGGCACCGGCAGGATCGCCGACGAGAAGATCGCCAGGCTGGTCGAGAAGCACTTCGATCTGCGGCCGAAAGGCATCATCCACGCGCTGAACCTCTTGCGGCCGATCTATTCGAAGACCGCGGCCTACGGCCATTTCGGCCGGGACGAGCCGGAGTTTACATGGGAAGCCACCGACAAGGCCGCGGTGCTGAAGGCCGAGGCGGGAATCTGAACCGGCGCCGCGCGATTCCGAGGCTGGCCGTGGCGGTCGTGACTGATATATAATCAGCGGCTGCTGAGGAGCGTTGCGACCGGGATTCCCGGCCAGGCTCAGCGGAATTCAACGGCGCTCGCATCGGAAACGGTGCGAGCGCTTTGCTTTTTTTGGGCCGCTTTTCCGAGGGGCGCTGCGACCAGGCAAGCCTGGCCAGGCTCGGGATCAGCCCGTGTCAACGGAACGGCGCCCCATACACAGCGGGAGCTTCGACCATGAACGCAGCCGTGATGACCGCCAAGACCGGCCCATACCACGTCGCCGACATCAAACAGGCCGACTTCGGCCGCAAGGAAATCTCGATTGCCGAGACCGAGATGCCGGGCCTGATGGCGGTGCGCGAAGAATACAGGGACAAGCAGCCGCTGAAGGGCGCGCGCATCGCCGGATCGCTGCACATGACGATCCAGACCGCGGTGCTGATCGAGACCCTCACCGCGCTCGGCGCCGAGGTGCGCTGGGCGTCGTGCAACATCTTCTCGACCCAGGACCACGCCGCCGCCGCGATCGCCGCCGCCGGCGTGCCCGTGTTCGCCTACAAGGGCGAGAGCCTCGAGCAATATTGGGACTTCACCCACCGCATCTTCGAGTGGCACGACGGCGGCGGGCCGAGCCTGATCCTCGACGACGGGGGTGATGCGACGCTGCTCGTCATTCTCGGCTCGCGCGCCGAGAAGGACCCGTCCGCCATCGCCAAGCCGGCGAACGAGGAAGAGCGCGCGCTCTATGGCGCGATCCGGAAGCGGCTGGAGCAACAACCGGCGTGGTACTCGAAGATGCTCGCCGGCATTCGCGGTGTGACCGAGGAGACCACCACCGGCGTGCACCGCCTCTACCAGATGCAGACGGAGGGGCGGCTCCCGTTCCCCGCGATCAACGTCAACGACTCGGTGACCAAGTCCAAGTTCGACAATCTCTACGGCTGCCGCGAGTCGCTGGTCGACGGCATCAAGCGCGCGACCGACGTGATGATCGCCGGCAAGATCGCGCTGATCGCGGGCTACGGCGACGTCGGCAAGGGCTGCGCGCAGAGCCTGCGCGGGCTGGGCGCAGCCGTGTGGGTGACCGAGATCGACCCCATCTGCGCGCTGCAGGCGGCGATGGAGGGTTTCCGCGTGGTGACGATGGAAGAGGCCGCGGAGAAGGCGGACATCTTCGTCACCGCGACCGGCAACGTCAACGTGATCACCCACGAGCACATGATGAAGATGAAGCACAACGCGATTGTGTGCAACATCGGCCACTTCGATTCCGAGATCGACATCGCGAGCTTGAGGCAGCACAAGTGGGAGAACATCAAGCCGCAGGTCGACCACGTGATCTTTCCCGGCGGCAAGCGGCTGATCGTGCTCGCCGAAGGCCGCCTGGTCAACCTCGGGTGCGCCACGGGCCACCCGAGCTTCGTCATGTCCAACTCGTTCACCAACCAGGTGCTGGCGCAGATCGAGCTGCACACCCACAACGAAAAGTACGAGAAGAAGGTCTACGTGCTGCCCAAGCAGCTCGACGAAAAGGTGGCGAGCCTGCACCTGAAGAAGCTCGGCGTGCAGTTGACCCGGCTCTCGGAAGCGCAGGCGCGCTATCTCTCCGTGGACATCGACGGCCCGTTCAAGCCCGACCACTATCGATACTGAAAGGAGCGCGGTGCACGGCTGACCGGGGGAAGGGCAACGGCACGGCGGCGGATGCCGCCTCTCATCCTTACTCCCTGATGCCTTGGCCTCTCATCCGGTGGAATCGCAGAAGAAATTCAAGCGCGTCTTCAGTTTCGAGTTCTTTCCGCCCAACACGCCGGAAGGGTTGGAGAAACTGCACGCAACGACGCGGCAGCTCGCGCCGCTGAAGCCCGAGTTCTTTTCGGTGACCTTCGGGGCGGGCGGCTCGACGCGCGAGCGCACCCTCGGCACGGTGCTCGACATCCGCGCCCAGGGCCACCCCGCGGCCCCGCACATCTCGTGCATCGCCTCCACCCGCGAGAGCGTGCGCGAGATGCTCCAGCGCTACAAGGACAACGGAATCAAGCATCTGGTCGCGCTGCGCGGCGACATGCCTTCCGGGCTCGCCGCCGCCGGCGAGTTTCGCTACGCGAACGAGCTGGTCGGATTCATCCGCCAGGAGTTCGGCCGGCAATTTGTCATCGAGGTCGCGGCCTATCCGGAGTATCACCCGCAGGCGAAAAGCGCGCAGGAGGATCTGCTCAACTTCAAGCGCAAGGTCGAAGCCGGCGCCGACTCCGCGATCACCCAGTACTTCTACAACGCGGACGCCTATTACCATTTCGTCGAACAGTGTGACGCGATGGGGATCAGCATCCCGGTCGTTCCCGGCATCATGCCGATCGGGCGCTTCTCGCAGCTCGCGCGCTTTTCGGACGCCTGCGGCGCGGAAATTCCGCGCTGGATCCGCAGGAAGCTCGAAGGCTACGGCGACGACGACGCCTCGATCCGCTCGTTCGGCCTGGACGTTGTGACGGCCCTGTGCGACGAGCTGCTCTCGAGCGGCGCCCCCGGGCTGCATTTCTATACGCTGAATCAGGCCGGGCTCACGTCCACGATCTGGCAGCGACTGGGGTTGTAGCCGTGCACGGCACGCGGATGTGCCCGCGTGCCCACACGAACATCGGACTCAATTGTTGCGCTCGGGGTGGGGTGCCTTGAAAGTTCGGACTCGAATGAATTATGCTCGCAGGAGATTGACAGGGGGACGCAGCAACGAACGTGGCGCCACCGCAGGAACCAGATCCACCGATTGCCACCCGAATTCGCCGGCGCATCGCGCTGCGAGTCGCTTCGATTTACCTCATTGCCGCCCTTGCGTGGATCGTCGCCTCGGATCTCCTGCTGTTCGAAGTGATTCCGGACGCCGGCGCCCTCGCGGGCGGCTCGATTGCCAAGGGGATCCTGTTCGTAGCGGTTACCTCTATTATCCTGTACGCGGTAATTCTCAGGTCGGCCAGGAATCTCGAGTCGCGGGTCGAGGTGTCTTGGCGCGAAATCGACGAGCGCTATCGCGCGCTCTTCGAGCGCTCGCTCGACTGCGTATTCCTCGTCGACCCGAAGGGCAACTTCCTCGACGCCAACCGCGCGGCGCTCGATCTCTTGGGCTACCGCCGCGAGGAGATTTCCTCGATCGATCTCGCGAGGCTGCTGAGCGCCGAGCAGCTGCCCAGGGCCTTGGGCGCGATTGAAGAGGTCATGAGCACCGGCACGCTGAGGGCCCCTCGCGAGTACACGGTGCGCAGAAAGGACGGCGGACAGGTGATCGTCGAAACCACCGCCTCGCTCGTGTACGCGGGAGACGTTCCGGGCGTCATCCTGGGCATCGCGCGCGACGTCACCGAGCGCAGGCGCGCCGATTCGGACAAGCTCGAACGGCTCGAGCGGGAGCGAAGCCAGGTAGCGGCGGTTGCCACGGTATCCACTTCCGATGCGCTGTTCGCGGGAGATGTCGAGCGCCTGGCGCGCGAGATCACAGAGCAGGCTGCCCGCGTCACCGGCGTCGAGCGCGCGAATGTGTGGCTGTTCAACGAGGACGAGACCGAGCTGCGCTGCATCGATCTCTACGAGGCGACTGCCGGGAAACACACGGCGGGCGCGGCGCTCCGGAAGGCGCAGTTCGCGAATGAGTTCCGGGCGCTCAGGGAGGCGCGCTACGTCGCCGCCGATGACGCCGTGGCGGACCCGAGGACGGCGGGCTACGCCGATGGATACCTGAAGCCGCTGCGCATCACCTCGATGCTCGACGCCGTGGTCAAATTGCCCGACAAGCACCTCGGGCTGCTCTGCCTCGAGCATGTCGACCAACCTCACCGCTGGCGGCAGGACGAAATCGCTTTCGCCTGCCAGTTCGCCGACAAGATCGCGCTCTGCATAGCGATCCGCGCGCGCGGGCGCGCGCAGGCCGAGCTCGCTGACAGCGAGCAGCGCTTACGCGCGATGGTCGAGCAGTCGATCAGCGGTTTCTACATGATCCAGGACGACAGGTTCATCTACGTAAACGCCCGCTTCGCGGAGATCTTCGGCTATCCCTCGCCATCGGAAATTCTGGGTAAGGGGCCGATGGATCTTACCGCGCCGAAGGACCGCTCGACGGTACGAACGAACATCGAGCGGCGGCTCGCCGGCGAGGTGAAAAGCCTGAGCTACTCGTTCACCGGCCTGCGCAAGGACGGCACCGAGATCGACGTGGGCGCGCACGGCTCCTACGCGGTCTACCGCGGGCGGGCGGTCATCATGGGGCTGCTCCAGGACATCTCCGAGCGCAGCCGGACGCAGGCGGAAATCCAGCACTACGTGGAACGGCTCAAGCAGACGATGCAGAGCACGATCGACGTGGTCGCGGCGATGAGCGAGGTGCGGGACCCTTACACGCACGGCCACGAGCGGCGGGTCGGGGAGATCGCCGCCGCAATCGCGGCGGAGATGGGGCTGCCTGCAGACCAAGTGGAAGGGATCCGTATCGCCGGCTACTTGCACGATGTCGGGAAGATGGCCGTGCCGGCTGAAATCCTGTCCAAGCCGTCGCGGCTGACCAGGGCCGAGTACGAACTCGTGAAGGACCACGCCCAGCAAAGCTACGACCTGTTGAGGCGAGTACCCTTCCCCTGGCCCGTTGCCGAAACCGCCTGGCAGCACCACGAGCGGCTCGACGGCAGCGGCTACCCGCAGGCCCTTAAGGGTGATGCGATCCGGCTTGAGGCGCGCGTGCTCGCGGTGGCGGACACGGTCGAGGCGATGGCGTCGCACCGTCCGTACCGGCCGGGGCTCGGAATCGAGCACGCGCTGACGGAGATCGAAGCAAATCGCGGCAAGCTCTACGATCCGTACGCCGCGGATGCTTGCCTCAGGCTGTTTCGCGAGAAAGGCTACGCGCTCCCGGCCTGAGCCCGCCCGGGAACGGCAACGCCGGAGCCCTTGCGCATGGCCGCCGATTTCCGGATTCGCGGACCAAGCGGTCGAGCTGCCGGTGCCGCCGGGGGTGATCGCCGCGCGGCGCCGGCTCGGCGGCCACAGCAAAGAAACACGGCCACTCGCGGCGGCCGGTTGCGGGGACAAAGCGAAAATCCTAGGCGGCCTTGGCGGCTGCGCGTTTCTTCTTCGCCTGCGCCGCCTTGGTGTGCATCGACGCGTAGGCGGCATGCGCCGCGGCCTCGGCGTCGCCGACGTGCACCGCGTAACCCATGTCCTCGAGCACCGAACCAAGCGCCGAGAGGCACAGCATCACGTTGTCGGGACGGCACGAGTAGCCCATCAGGCCGAAGCGCCAGATCTTGCCGGCGAGCGGGCCCAAGCCGGCGCCGATCTCCAGCCCGAACTCGTTGAGCAGGGTCTTGCGCACTTCCGCTTCGTTCACGCCTTCGGCGCAATGCACGGCGTTCATCTGGGGAATCTGGTACTGCTCCTTAACCAGGAACTTGAGCCCCATTGCCTCGAGGCCGGCTTTGAGCGCCGTGTGATGGCGCTCGTGACGCGCCCAGCAGTTGTCGAGCCCCTCCTCGCGGATCAACAGCAGCGCCTCGTGCAGCGCGAACAGCGAGTTGGTGGGCGCCGTGTGGTGATAAGTGCGGGTCGACGCGCCCCAGTAGCCGAGCAGCAGGTTCATGTCCATGAACCAGGAGTGGATCTTGTCCTTGCGCGCCTTGACGTAGTCGACCACGCGCTCGGAGAAAGACACGGGCGAGAGCCCCGGCGTGCACGAGAGGCACTTCTGGCTCGCCGAGTACACCGCGTCCACGCCCCACTCGTCGATCAGCACCGGCGAGCCGCCGAGCGAGGTGACTGCGTCCATGATGGTGAACGCGTCATACTGATGCGCAACCTTTACCAGCGCCTTGGCATCCGACAGCACGCCGGTCGAGGTCTCGGCGTGCACGAAAGCAACGATGCGCGCATCGCGGTTCTTATTGAGCGCCTCTTCCAGCTTCCCGGGGTCGATCGGCTCGCCCCACGCGGCCTCCACCACGATCGGCACGCCGCCCATGCGCTCGACGTTCTCGATCATGCGCCCCCCGAATACACCGTTGCGACATACCACGACCTTGTCGCCGGGCGCGACCATGTTAACGAAGCAATATTCCATCCCGACCGAGCCCGGACCGGAGATCGGAAAGGTGAGCGGATTGTTCGTCTGGTACGCGTAGCGCAGCAGCGACTTCAGTTCCTCCATCATCTCCACGAAGATCGGGTCGAGGTAGCCGATTGCCGGCTGGCTCATGGTGGTGAGCACGCGCGGGTGGATCTCGGTCGGCCCGGGCCCCATCAGCGTGCGCTGCGGCGGGTGGAAGGAGCTGATGCGTTTGGGCGGCGCAAAACTGTTCATGGTGTCACTTCCTGATGGCAACGGGGCAAAGAGATTCTCGCCGTCGGGCCGCGACTTCAACCGCAGCGGCTTACGGGCGGTGGCTTCGTTCAGCACCTCGACGGCGGTAACCGCGCCCCCGCTCACCTGCTCGACCTCTATCGCCCAGCGGGCGGGAATGTAACCGGATTTCACCCAGTTGTTGACGACCGCGCGGTCGAGGCAGAAGCGGCGCGCGACTTCGGCCTGGCTGCCAAAGAGCGCGACGAGGTGTTCGATGCAGTTCATGGCAAGAGTTTGTCGGGCTTCAGGCCGAAAAAAACTCATTAGGCAACAGCGCCTGGAAGAAGACAGCAGGGAAAATTAGCACGTGAGTGCCCCCTTCTCTTCTGCGCGATAGTGCGCCGGATTGGATCCGTTCGGTCGGTGTCATCGCAAATTCTCAGGCGGTCTTGCGGATAGCCGCCTGTCGTACTGATTGTTCCGACAGGCTGCCAGTGCCAGAGATTACCATGACAAAATTGTTTTGACAAATGGAGATAAGGCCGGTCGCAGCCCATCCCCCACCTTAAGAGCGCGTAACAAGAAGAACTCGACCGCCAGGCCGCCATGGCGGCTCAGTCTGCTATTGTTATCAGCTCCGTGACCAGGCTAGAGTGTCAGGATTTCTCATCGAAATCAATCGCCTTTCCACCATCCGCGGCAAGGGTGTCGGCGGCCGCGACGGCCGCAAAGTTGAACAGCGAGCGGTCGAGCAGGTGCGAGGGCACCGCGTTCTGGAGGCCGGTAAGGATGGTGTCGATGCGGCCGGGATGGCATTTCCCCCATTCGGCCAGCATTGCCTTCACCGCTTTCCGTTGCAGGTTCTCCTGGGAGCCGCACAGTGTGCACGGGATGAGCGGAAATTCGCGTTCCTCGGCATAAGCCGCGAGGTCCCGCTCCTCGCAGTAGGCGAGCGGCCGGATCACGACGTGGCGGCCGTCGTCGGAGACGAGCTTCGGCGGCATCGCCTTCAGCTTCCCGCCGTGGAACAGGTTGAGGAAGAACGTCTCCAGGATGTCGTCGCGATGATGGCCGAGCGCGATCTTCGTCGCGCCGAGCTCCGAGGCGACGCGATAGAGCACTCCGCGCCGCAGCCGCGAGCACAGCGAGCACATGGTCTTGCCTTCCGGGATGACGCGCTTGACGACGCTGTGCGTGTCCTGCACCGCAATGCGAAACGGCACTCCGCGGGACGCGAGGTACTCGGGCAGCACGTGCTCCGGAAAACCCGGCTGCTTCTGGTCGAGGTTCACAGCGATCAGCGCGAACTCCACCGGCGCGCGCGCCCTGAGATTGAGCAGGATGTCGAGCAACCCGTAGCTGTCCTTGCCGCCCGAAAGGCACACCATGACCCGGTCGCCGTCGCGGATCATGTCGTAGTCCGCGATCGCCTGGCCGGCCTGGCGGTGCAGGCGCTTGGCGAGCTTGTTGGTCTCGTACCGCTGTTTGCGAACAATTGTCGAGTCGGGCGCGTTCATGCAACACCTCGGGCAAATCCTGGCTTCGGCGATTCGATCATACCTCAGCCGGCGATGCTGCAGCCGCCGTCGACCGCGAGGATCTGGCCGGTAACGTACGGCGCGGAGAGAATCAGGAATTCCACGGCCTTCGCGATATCGTCGGGCTCGCCGATGCGCTTCAGCGCGGTGCGGCTGATGATGCGCTGGCGCGCCACGTCGTCGCGCCACAGCTCGCTCTCGGGCCACAGGATCGTCCCCGGCGCGATCCCGTTGACGCGCACTTCCGGCGCAAGCTCGCGCGCGAGCGACCGCGTCAGCGCGGCAAGCCCGGCTTTCGCGGTGCTGTAGACGACGTGATTCTTCATCGGCAGCTCGGCGTGGATATCGACGATGTTGACGATGCAGCCACGGGTTCTCTTCAGTTCGCGCGCGGCCGCCTGCGACAGGAACAGCGGCGCCCTGAGGTTGGTGCCCATCAGGTCGTCCCACGCCTTTTCCGTGATCTCGCCCAGCGGCGTCGGATAGAAGCTCGAGGCGTTGTTGACGAGGGCGTCGAGCCGCCCGAACGCCTTCACCGTCTCCCGGACAAGCCGGGCGGCCGCCCCGTCCTTGAGCAGGTCCACCTGCGTGTGCGCGGCCGAACCGCGGCGCACGCCACCGAGCTCGGCCGTCAGCGCGCGGGCGTCCGCCTCCGAGGCCCGGTAATGCACCATGATGCTTGCGCCCGCAGCGTGGAGCCGCCGGCAGACCGCCGCGCCGACGCGCTTCGCGCCGCCGGTGACGAGAATGACCATGTCCTTGATCGGCCGATCCATGGGCCGGTTATCCTTTCACGGGAAAATCCGAATTTGCGGATTTTACCGGATTAAACCACCATAACGCCGATGAGCCTGCCGGAGCCCTCCCACGAAGCGCGCGAGCATAGTGCGCGCGTGGCCGACCATATTCGCGCCGAGATCGAGGCTGCCGGCGGCTGGATTCCCTTCGCGCGCTACATGGAGCTTGCGCTCTACGCGCCCGGGCTCGGCTACTACATGGCGGGCGCCCGCAAGCTCGGGCGCGACGGCGACTTCGTGACGGCGCCCGAGATTTCCGATCTCTTCGGACAGACGCTCGCCGCACAGGTGCGCCAGGTGCTCGAGGCTGGCGACGACGAAGTGCTGGAGGTGGGCGCCGGATCGGGCGCGCTCGCCGCGACCCTGCTCGCCGAGCTGGAACGCCTCGGCGCCCTGCCCTCGCGCTATCTCATCCTGGAGCTCTCGCCCGACCTGCGCGCGCGCAGCCGCGACGCGCTCGCGGCGCGCGTGCCGCACCTGCTCGAGCGCGTGGCGTGGCTAAACCAGCTGCCGCCGCGCTTCGCCGGCTGCGTCATCGGCAACGAGGTGCTCGATGCGATGCCGGTCCACGTGGTGAGCCGCAACGCCGACGCCGTGCACGAGCAGGGCGTCGTCGCAAAGGGCAGGGGGCTCGACTGGGACGGCCGCCCGCCCTCGGACGCGTTGCGCGCCGCGATCGATCCCGCGTACCTGCCGGCCCCCGCGTACGCCACGGAGATCCAGCTCGCCGCGCGCGGCTTCATCCGCGCCATCGCGCGCATGCTCGAGCGCGGCGTCGCGCTGTTCGTCGATTATGGATTCCCACAACACGAGTATTACCATCCGCAGCGCGCGCGCGGCACGCTCATGTGCCACTATCGCCACCGGGCGCATGACAATCCCTTCTTCCTGCCCGGGCTGCAGGACATCACGAGCCACATCGACTTCACCGCAATGGCGCGGGCCGCCGCCGAATCCGGCGCGGCGTTGCTCGGCTACACGACCCAGGCGCAATTTCTCATCAACTGCGGCATCACGCAACTGCTTGCGCGCACCCCGGCCGAGGACGCGCGCGCTTACGCCCCGCTTGCAGCGCAGGTCGGCCGCCTCACCAGCCCGGCGGAGATGGGCGAGCTGTTCAAGGTCTTCGCGTTCGGCCGCGCGGCGCCGCAGGCATTGATCGGCTTCGTGACCGGCGACCGATGCCACACCCTGTAGAACGCCGCCGAATCCGGGATCGCGGCGACGGCGCGCAATTTTGTCCGGCCAGGAGTTTGTCGGACTTGGTCCCGACAAACTCCTAATGCAAAACCGGCGCTAGAAATAATCAAGAAAGGATGACGGATATGCGAATTCCCCCTTGCTTTGCTTCACATTTGAACGCTGCGGGCGGGTTTTCGTCCGAATCGTCAGCCGGTTTTGCTTTTAGCAGCCTGTCGAGCTGCTAAGTTCGACAGGCTGCTAGTCGCGTGCGATATCATGGGGTACGCTCCGCCCCCACGCCGAAAGCCGGAACGCCATGACACGTTTTTGGCCGTTACTGCCGGGAATCGCCGCGCTCGCGGCCACCGCGAGCGCCGCGGCGCCGGCACCCGCCGATACACCGGAAATCGCCAAGGCGAAGTACCTCTGGTCGCAGAGCCCGCACGGCAAGATGCTCGAGCGCGTCCTGCCGCCCTCGATCGGGCCCGCCGAATTGCCCGAGCCGCGCTCGGAAGGCGCACGGCTTGCGGGGCGCTACTGCGTGCAGTGCCACTACCTGCCCAACCCGCAGATGCATACCGCCGCCAGGTGGAAGCCCATCGTCGAGCGCATGGTGTGGCGCATGCTCGGCCGCGGCAACATGGGCGAACTCATGAAGGAGATGATGGCGGACGTGAAGGTGCCCACCGACGTGGAAGTCGTCACGCTGGCCCGCTACCTGGAGAGGCACGGCCAGGCGGAACTCGATCCCGCGCATCCGGGGCTCCAGTCCGAGGCCGGCCAGATATTCAGCATCGCGTGCTCGCAATGCCATGCGCTGCCTGATCCGCGCCGGCACACGGCGCTCGAGTGGCCGCGGGTGGTCGACCGCATGAAGGCCCACATGGCGTGGGCCAACACGGTCGTCGGCGCGCGCGAGCTGCGCACCATTCCCGAGCTGAAGACCACGGAGATCGTGCGCTTCCTGCAGCGCTACGCCCGTGAGGCGCGGTGATGCGCCCTCGACGAGCCCATCGGCCATACCCGGGGTACGGAAAGGCGTGATCCGTGATCCGACTGAATCCCGCGTTGAACTGGCTCCGATGCGCTAGGTTCGGTCGGATCACGGATCACCCGTCACGCCTTTTGGGTTCGTAGCTCCTACGATGCAATGGGCAATGCCGATGCCAGCGCGAGTCCGATGAAGGCCATGCAGCTCACCGCGCCGCGCACGGCGCTCAAGTTGACCGAGCTGCCGGTGCCGCGGCCGGGCCCGGGGCAGATCCTGATCAAGGTGCGCGCGTGCGGCGTGTGCCGCACCGACCTGCATGTCGTCGATGGCGACCTCACGCAGGGCAAGATGCCGATCGTCCCCGGCCACGAGATCGTCGGCACCGTGGCCGAGGCCGGCCCCGGGGTCGAGCAATTCGAGGCCGGCGCTCGGGTGGGCGTGCCGTGGCTGGGGTATACGTGCGGGACATGCCGCTACTGCACGAGTGGACGGGAGAATCTGTGCGACGGGGCGCGTTTCACCGGCTACCACCTTGACGGCGGCTACGCGGAGTACGCCGTCGCCGACCAGCGCTACTGCTTCCCGATCCCCGCGGAGTTCGACGACGTGGCCGCAGCGCCGCTGCTGTGCGCGGGTCTCATCGGCTATCGCTCGCTCGCGCTGGCGGGCGACGCGCGGCGAATCGGCATCTACGGTTTCGGCGCGGCGGCGCATATCGTCGCCCAGATCGCGCACCATCAGGGACGCCGCCTCTTCGCCTTCACGCGCCCGGGCGACGACGCGGCGCAATGCTTCGCGCGCGAGCACGGCGCGGAGTGGGCCGGCGAATCGACCGCCAGGCCCCCCGAGGCGCTCGATGCCGCGATCATCTTTGCCGCGGTCGGCGCGCTCGTGCCCGCGGCATTGCGCGCAACCGCCAGGGGCGGCACCGTGGTGTGCGCCGGGATCCACATGAGCGAGATCCCGGCGTTTCCCTACGAGATCCTGTGGGGCGAGCGCGTCGTGCGCTCGGTCGCCAACCTGACGCGGCGCGACGGGGAGGAATTCTTCAAGATCGCGCCGCAGGTGCCGGTCAAGACGGCGACCGAAACGTTCGCGCTGGACGCCGCGAACGACGCGCTCTCGCGGCTGAGAGCGGGCGAGATCACGGGCGCGGCGGTGCTGGTGCCGTGACCGGAGGAGTTTGACGGGGCCAAGTCCGACGAACTCTAGGCAGGCACCTTCATCCCCTTCTGCACCGCCGGCCGCGTCGAGATCGCGTCGAACCAGCGTTTCACGCCGGGGAACGCTCTGAGGTCGGTCTTGTGCCACTCGAAGCGCGCGACCCAGGGATAAGTCGCGATATCAGCGATCGAGTATTCGTCCGCCAGGTACTCGTGGTCCTTCAGCCGCACATCGAGCACGCCGTAGAGCCGGCGCGTCTCCTTGATATAGCGCTGGATCGAGTACGGGTCGGACTCCTTCGCCGCGCGAATGAAGTGATGGACCTGCCCGAATATCGGCCCCACGCCGCCCATCTGGAACATCAGCCACTGCAGCGCGTCGTACTTGCCGCGGTCGCTCGCCGGCAGCAGCTCTCCCGTCTTGCCGGCGAGGTACACCAGGATCGCGCCGGATTCCATCATCGCGTACGGCTTGCTCCCCGGCCCGTCGGGGTCGACGATCGCGGGGATCTTGCTGTTGGGGTTGATCGCGACGTACTCGGGCTTGAACTGGTCACCCTTGCCAATGTCGATTGCGTGGGCCCGGTACGCGAGCCCGAGCTCCTCCAGCATGATCGAGACCTTGCGGCCATTTGGGGTGGTCCAGGTGTAGAGGTCTATCATTTGCATGCCCTTTCTTGGCGATTAAGTGCTTAGGGGATTAGGTGAATCGGCAGCGCTCCGAGCAATAATCACCTGGTCACCTAATTACCTAATCACCGTCCTCAATCGCCCGGCGAATCGCCTCCAGCCGCGCGGCACCGATCGCGCTGCGGATACCGGCTGCGCCGGCCGCCGCCTTCGCGATTGCGCCGGCATCGACGGCCGCGCCGGCGCCGAGCGCACGCTCGAGCAGCGCCCAGGCCTCGCTGACGTCGGGCTCTCCGGCGAGCGCGGCAGCCGCGAGCTCAAGAAAGCGCTCGGGACGCCGCCAGGCGTCGGCTGCGTCCAGCAGCACGAGCAGCGCCTGTGCATCGAGTTCGCCGGCATCGGCGATCGCGTTCGCGTGGCGTGTGGCAAGCAGCGCCAGCTCGCGGCACGCGGCCGGCACCCTGAGCCGTGCGCAGAACGCTTCCACCGCCAGCGGATCGAGGGCGCGCGCCAGCGCGGCAAAGCGCGCCTCGAGCGAAGCGCCCGCCCGCGCGGCCGCCTTGAGCGCCGCGCGTGCCGCAGCCCCCGCATCCTCGCGCTCGAACAACGCGTCGAGCTCGGGCGCGATGCGCGCCAGCGCCCCGCACTCACGCAGGATCTCGAGCATGCGCGAGGGATTGTCCTCCATCAGGCCGCGCGAGAACTCCTGCCACACGCGCTCCGCGACCAGCGCGTCGACCTCGCCATTGGCCACCATACGCTGCATCAGCTCGAACGTCTCCGGTGCAATGGTGAAGCCGAAGCGCGCGGCGAACCGGGCGACGCGCAGGATGCGCACGGGGTCCTCGGCGAACGCGGGGCCCACGTGACGCAGCACGCGTGCCTTGATGTCGCCGGCGCCGCCGAACGGGTCGATCAGGCGACCCGCTTCGTCCCGGGCGATGGCGTTGATGGTGAGATCGCGGCGCGCAAGGTCCTGCTCGAGCGTCACATCCGGTGCGGTATGGAACTCGAAACCATGGTAGCCGCGCGCCACCTTGCGCTCGGTGCGAGCGAGCGCGTATTCCTCGTGCGTTACGGGATGGAGGAACACCGGGAAGTCCTTGCCCACCGGCTTGAAGCCGAGTCGCACCAAGTCTTCGGGGCGCGCGCCGACCACGACGTGGTCCCGATCCTTCACCGGCAGGCCGAGCAGTTCGTCGCGGACCGCCCCGCCGACGGTGTAGGTTTTCATGAACCGGTGAAGGGTGAGGGGTGAAGGGCGCGGGCTTCGCAGCGGAACGAAACCCGCGCTCTCCCATGACCGGGGGAAGGCGGGGACGGGAGATTACCGCTCACCGCGCGCCTTTCATCTCGGCACAAGGCTCGTGCGCGGCGACGAACGCGGTTTCGCGGCGCACCCGGTCAACGGCCGGCGCGGTCGCGCAGCCGCATGTAGCGCGCGCGCGGCGTGCGCCGGGCAAGCCAGGCCGGCGCCACCGCTTCGAGCGCCGCCGGACGGATGCCGAATGGAAAATCGCAGGCGCACACGCTGTCGACCTTCATCGAATAGTAGTTGTCCCGGGTCATCAGCTTCAGCGGCAGAAATTCCATGCTCAGTGCTTGCAAATAGGACAGCGAATCGTTCAATCCGATCACCGGGCGGCAATGCCCGGTCGTGCGCGCGACGTATTCGACAAGCTCGCGCAGCGTGTAGACCTGGGGACCGCACAGATCGTAGCTCTTGCCGACGCTGGCGAGCTCCGTCAGGCTCGCCACGAAGGCCTGGGCGACATCCTCCACGTACACCGGCTGGAATCGTGCGCCGGGGCTGGCGAGAAAGACCACGGGCAGCAGCTGCACGAGCGATCCAAACAGGTTGAGGAAGGAGTCCTTCGGACCGAAGATCACAGACGGGCGGAATAACGTGACATCGAGGTCCGAGCCGCGCACGATCGCTTCCGCCTCGCCCTTGCTGCGCAGGTAGGCGCTCGGGCCGTCGGTGGCTGCGTTCAACGCACTCATGTGCACGAGGCGGCGCACGCCCGCAGCGCGGCAGGCCGCGACCACCTTGCGTGCGAGCTCGACGTGCGCCGCGGAGAAACCACGGTCGCCCAAGGCGTCGTGCAGAACGCCGACGAGGTTGATCACCGCCTGCGTTCCGCGCGCGAGCTCACTAATCGTTGCAGGATCGTGAACGTCGGCTGTCGTCACCTCCACGGTGGGCAGCATGGTCAATTCCTTGGCGCGCTCGCGGTCACGGGTCGGCACGCGCACGCGATAACCACGCGCCGCCAGCGCCGCGCAGACGTGCTCTCCTACGAAACCGCTGCCGCCCAGGACGAGGACTGTCGTGATCTTCATGGATGTCGACCCGGTGTTGGCTGCCCGGCGGGCGAGGTGAGGCGAAGGCGCGCCGGACCGCTGCACTGTCCGCTACTGCAGGCGATTTTACAGGAGATTGTCGGGGCCAAGGCCGACAAGCTCCTAGGGCGTCTCGAGAAGCGAGATTTCCTCCGTGAGGTTGCGGGCGCCGATCGACCCGAGGCGCTGCCGCAGGGACTGGGTCTCCTCGCTGAAGGTCCAGGCGTAGTAAGTGGCGTTGCTCATGACCTTCTTCACGTAATCTCTCGTCTCGCTGAACGGGATGCTTTCGGCGTACACCGCGCCCTCGACCGCTCCCGCTGGACGCCACAGCCGCGCACGCCCTGGGCCGGCGTTATACGCCGCCGAAGCGAGCACCGGGCTCCCGTCCAGCACATCGAGCACGTGGCGCAGGTAATAAGTGCCTAGCCTCACGTTGAGATCGACGTCGGTCACCCGCGACAAGCGCCAGTTCTTCAGCCCGAGCTTGCGCGCGACCCACTGCGCGGTCGCCGGCATGAGCTGCATCAGGCCGCTTGCGCCCGCGCCTGACCTGGCATCGGCGATGAAGCGGCTCTCCTGGCGGATCAGGCCGTAGACCCAGGCCTCGTCGAGGTCGAGCTTGCGCGCGTGACTCCCGAGCACGTCACGATACGGCGCGAGATAGCGCAGGTTGAAATCATGCACGCTCACCGTTCTGTCCGCGGTGCCAATCGCCCGGTCGTGGATTTCGTAGCGTCGCGCGACCTCCGCCGCCGTGAGCAGCTGCCGGTCGTCGAATTCGCGGATCGCCCACAGCCACTCACGCGTCGCCTCGAGGCGCAGGCCGAGGCGGAAGAGCGCGAGCGCGCGCCGGATGCCGGGCAGGGCGCCAATTGCGCTCAGGTCCTCGCTGCTCGGCCTGAATGCGGTCGCAGGCGCGGCGATTTTGCCGCCCAGATCCTCTACCGCAAGCTGCCCGTAAAAACTGAACTCGCCCGCAAGCGGCTTGAGCAACGCATCCGCTTCCTCGCTGCGATCGAGCTCTCTCAACGCGCGCGCCCTCCAATAGCGCCAGCTAGCCTCAATGCTTTCCTTCCCGGTCATCGTCTCGATCGCGTCGAGCACAGCCTTCCAGTCGCGCGCACGCAGCGCGGCGCGCACTTTCCACGCGAGCTGCAGATCGGACAGATCGGCTGCGCGCTCGTACCACGCCAGCGCGTTCTGGTCATGGCGCATCGCGCCGAAATAGGCGATCAGCCCCCATACGTACGCGCGCGCATCGGCATCGAAGCGTTCCTCGAGCCTGGCCCACTGCGCGGCTGCCTGCGGCGGCGAGATGCGGGCCAGGCGGTGGACCGCGAACAGCGTCGTTTCGCGGCCGGCGCGGCTCTGGTAGTTGAAATGCCGGCGCTCGAGGTAGCGCCCGGGATTGGATGCGATGGCCGAGAGGGTGCCGCCGTTGGGTGCCTGCCCCGCCGGAAGGTACTCGGCGATGCGCCGCGCGAGGCTCACCTGCCCGGCCTCGAGCGCAAGGCGCAGGCGCATCCAGATGTCGTCGGTGGACAGATGCCGGTTCGCGATCAGGGCATCGAACAACGGGCCGCAACTGTCCGGCATGGGGCGCCCAAGGAACCACAGCGCACGCGCGTCGGTGAGCGCCCGGGTCTCGCTCTCCCGCAGCCTCGACTGCAGCGAGTAGCAGGTGATTTCGACATCGATACGCCTCAGCCGCGGGAAATCGGCGTCGAAGAGATCCCACTGCTGGTTCTTGCCGAGCCGCTTCAGCCACTCGCTGCGCAAGCGGTCGGACAGCGGGCTGTCGCCATTGGCGTCGATGAACGCACGGACTTCCGCCGGATTCGCCTGTTCGAGCTTGGCGGACAGCTTCCAATAGACCACATACGGTTCGAGCACATGACCGCGCAGCCGCTCGGCGTAGCGCGCGAGCCGCGTCACGTCCCCGGTCCGGTAGGCATCGCGCGCGGCAAGCACCTCGTCGTCGGCGGTCGCGGCATGCACGCCCGCGGTCGCGAGCGCGATAACGGCGCCGAGGCACAGCCGTGCGATAATTCCGATTCGGCCCATATGTCGTTAATTTTAGCGGGTTTTTGCCCGGAGGGAACACCCTACACCAAATATTGGCCTGGCGCCGGGAAAACGGCCCTTGTCCCGGCGCCGGTCGCACCGCCTTTGCCCGGCACGCCCGGCTTGGCAGAATACGGCCGCCACGACCCGGCCAATCCGTCAGTCACTATGTCAAGCTCACCATGACCGACTGCAAACTCACCGGAAAAATCGCGCCCCAGGAGCCCGCGCGGTAGAAACTCTCGGCGCAGACGGTCGGACTTACCCAAGGAAGAGCTTGTAGGCCGGGTTGCGGCTTTCGTCGCTGTACGCGTAGCCGACTTTGGAGAGGAATGCCCGGAATTTGCGCTGGTCCTGACGCGGCACCTGCATACCCACCAGCACCCGCCCGTAATCGGCGCCGTGATTGCGGTAGTGAAACAGGCTGATGTTCCACCCGCGGCTCATGCTGGTGAGGAAATTCATCAGCGCGCCCGGACGCTCCGGGAATTCGAAGCGATAGAGGATCTCGTTCTTCACGGCCGGCGCATGCCCGCCCACGAGGTGACGAACGTGCAGTTTCGCGAGCTCGTTGTCGCTGAAATCGAGGGTCTTCAGGCCATGGCGCCGCAGCGAGCGCACGAGGCGCGCCGTCTCCTCGCGGCCGTGCACCTGGACGCCGACGAAAACCTCGGCCTCGCGGGAATCCGCGTAGCGGTAGTTGAATTCGGTGATGCTGCGCGGGCCAAGCAGCCCGCAGAATGCCTTGAAGCTGCCCGGACGCTCGGGAATCGTCACCGCAAGAATCGCCTCACGCGCCTCGCCCAGTTCCGCTTCCTCGGCAACGAAGCGCAGCCGTTCGAAGTTCATGTTGGCGCCGCAGGCGACGGCAATCAGCGTCTCGCCGAGCACGCGCTTGCGCGCGACGTAGGCTTTCGCCCCGGCGATCGCGAGCGCGCCCGCCGGCTCGAGGATCGCGCGCGTGTCCTCGAACACGTCCTTGATCGCCGCGCACATCGCGTCGGTATCGACCCGGATCATGCCGTCGACCAGCTCGCGGCACAGGCGGAAGGTTTCGGCCCCCACCTGCTTCACCGCCACCCCGTCGGCAAACAGCCCCACGTGGTCGAGCTTCACCCGGTGTCCCGCCTTGAGCGAGCGGTACATTGCGTCCGCGTCCAACGGCTCGACCCCGATCACCTTGATCTCGGGGCGCAGGCGCTTCACGTAGGCCGCGATGCCCGAGATGAGCCCGCCGCCGCCGACCGCGACGAAGATGGCATGTATGGGCTCCGTGTACTGGCGGAGGATCTCCATGCCGATCGTGCCCTGGCCGGCAATCACGTCGGGGTCGTCATAGGGATGCACGAAGGTGTAGCGATGGCGGCGCTCGAGCTCGCGCGCATGGCCGTGAGCCTCGTCGTAGGAGTCGCCCCACAGCACGACTCTGGCGCCGCGCTGGCGCACGGCATCAACCTTGATGTGAGGGGTCGTCACCGGCATCACGATGGTCGCGCGGCAGCCGAGCTTCTGCGCCGCCAGCGCGACACCCTGGGCGTGGTTTCCGGCGGACGCCGCGATCACGCCGCGCTTTAGCGCCGCAGCCGGCAGCCGCACCATCTTGTTGTAAGCGCCACGCAGCTTGAACGAGAACACCGGCTGCAGGTCCTCGCGCTTGAGCAGCAGGCGGTTGTGGATGCGCCGCGACAGGTTGGGTGCGACTTCCAGTGGGGTCTCGACCGCCACGTCGTAGACGCGGGCCTTCAGAATGCGCTCGAGATAGTCATTTTTCCGCATGGCAGCAGCAGGTTTTCGGGATGGGTAAGGGTAGCAGGATTGGGAACTACAAGGTAAGCGGACCACCGCCCAAAGAGCGCCCGGTCTGCCGATTACCGTCGATCGCCAACCGCTCACCGCTTACGGCTTGCCGCCCGCCTCTGGCCGCCTCACCCTTTTACCGCTTACCCCTTACCGATTATCATCATTCTCATGACCCAGGATGAAATGAAGCAAGCGGTCGCCCGGGCCGCGCTGGAGCACGTTCCCGCCGGCTGCGTCGTCGGAGTGGGGAGCGGCTCGACCGCCAATTTCTTCATCGCCGAGCTCGGGCGGATACGGGACCGGTTCGAGGCCGCGGTCGCCAGCTCGGACGCCTCGGCGCGGCGCCTGAAAGCGGCCGGCATCCCGGTGGTGGATCTCAACAGCGTCACCGAACTACCGGTCTACGTGGACGGCGCCGACGAGGTGAGCCCGCAGCTCGCGATGATAAAGGGGGGCGGGGGGGCGCTGACGCGGGAGAAGGTCGTCGCCGCAGTGGCCCGGAAATTCGTATGCATCGCCGACTGCACCAAGCTCGTCGACGTGCTCGGGAAGTTCCCGCTGCCGATCGAGGTCATCCCGATGGCGCGCGCCCACGTCGCCCGCGAGTGCGTGAAGCTGGGCGGGCGGCCCGCCTGGCGCGAGGGGTTCGTCACGGACAACGGCAACATGATTCTCGACGTGCACAACCTGAGGATTTTCGCGCCCGCCGACCTCGAAAGCCGGCTCGATCAGATCGCGGGCGTGGTGACCAACGGGCTGTTCGCGCGGCGCGGCGCCGACGTGCTCCTGCTGGGCGCCCCAGACGGCGTGCGCACGATCGCACGGGAGGCCGGCACGATTGCCACCAGAGTGTCATAATTCGCTGTTAGGCTTTACCCTTGCGGACCTGGAGACACCCGGATGCCGGAGCACACCCTGAAGCAGTTCGATGCCGAGCTCGAGGCGGTGCGCGCGCGCGTGCTGCAGATGGGCGGGCTGGTCGAACAGCAGATCGTGCAAGCGGTAGACGCCTTGGTCAACGGGGACGTGCAACTCGCCGCGCAGGTGATCGAGAATGACCATCGCGTCAATGCGCTCGAAGTCGGAATCGACGAGGAGTGCAGCACGATCATTGCGCGCCGCCAGCCGGCCGCCGTCGATTTGCGCATGCTGATGATGGTGGTGAAGACGATCACCGATCTCGAGCGCATCGGCGATGAGGCAACCAAGATCGCGCGCATGACCCAGCTCATCTACGAAACCGAGCGCCCGACGGATCCGCGCACCCACGAGATCCGCCATGTCGCCGAGCTCGCGCTCGGCATGCTGCGCAACGCGTTGGACGCCTTCGCGCGCCTCGACCTGGCGGTGGCGGCCAAAGTCGTGCGCCAGGACGAGCAGGTGGACAGCGCGTTCCGCGGCATCCTGCGCCAGCTCATCACGTTCATGATGGAGGATCCGCGCACCATCTCGCATGCGATCGAGATCCTGTTCATCGCCAAGGCGATCGAGCGCATCGGCGACCACGCGAAGAACATGTCCGAGTACGTGGTCTACATGGTCAAGGGCAAGGACGTGCGCCACACTGGCGTGGAGGGCATCGAGCGCGAAGCGCTCGGGCAGCGCTGAGCCCGTTGCGCCGCCGAATTCGATAGCCTTCGGCGCCGCGATTCCCTATACTTCCGGCAGATCCCGCGCCGCGCGCGATGCGCGCGCGGATCATGGAGGAGACAGCTCCCGGAAGCGATGCACGCCGAACGACCCCAGACGGGCGGCACCCGATCCGCGCTTTTTCGCACGCTGCGCGCCGCGCGCGGCGAATTGACCCGGCTTCCTCGCCCGCACCCCGGGCAGCGCGGCAATGGCTGACTACTCGACCATCGCCGCTGTAGACCTCGGCTCCAACTCGTTCCACTGCCAGATCGCCCGCGTCGTGGGCGACCAGGTCTACCCGCTCGACGCCCTGCGCGAGCCGGTGCGGCTCGGGGCCGGGCTCACCGAGGACAAGCGCCTCGAAGAAGGGGCGCAGGAGCGGGCGCTCGCGTGTCTCAAGCGCTTCGGTGAGCGGCTGCGGGGCTTCGACCCGCACGCGGTGCGCGCCGCCGGCACCAATGCCCTGCGCGTAGCGAAGAACGCCGCGCCGTTCCTGAAGAAAGCGCGCAGCGCGCTTGGCTTTCCGATCGAGGTGGTCGCCGGGCGCGAGGAGGCGCGACTCATCTATCTCGGCGTCTCGCACAGCCTGCCCGCATCCCCCGAAAAGCGCCTGGTCGTGGACGTCGGGGGCGGGTCGACCGAGATCATCATCGGCCAAAAGCACAAACCGCTTCGCCTCGAGAGCCTGTTCATGGGTTGCGTAAGCTACAGCCTGCGCTTCTTTCCCGACGGCAAGGTCACGAAGAGCGCGATGAAGGAGGCCGAAACGCTGGCGCGCATCGAGCTGCAGCCGATCGTCGCGCGCTTCACACGCAGAAACTGGGAGCAGGCCGTGGGCTCGTCCGGCACGGCGCGCGCGCTGGCGGAGATCCTTCAGCTCGCCGGCTACACCGACGGCAGCATCACCCCCGGCGGGCTCGACCGCCTGCGCGGCCACCTCGTCAAGACGGGAGACATGAACCGGGTCGAGTTGCGCGGTTTGCGCCCCGACCGCGTCCCGGTCCTGGCGGGCGGACTGGCAATCATGAACGCCACGCTGTCCGAGCTCGAGGTCGAGTCGATGGTGACGGCCACGGGATCGATGCGCCAGGGCATGCTCTACGACATGCTGGGCCGGCTTCATCACCGCGACATGCGCGACGTGACCATCGCGCAGTTCATGCAGCGCTATCATGTCGACGCGCAACAGGCGCGCCGCATCGCGATGCTGGCACTCAAGCTGCACGCCGCGCTCACGGCAGGCGAGAAACAGCCGGATGAGGACGCGCCGCGACTCGTCGCGTGGGCGGCGAAGCTGCACGAGATCGGGATCTCGGTCGCCTACAGCGGCTACCACAAGCACTCGGCGTACATCATCGCCAACGCCGACATGCCCGGCTTCTCGCGCATCGAGCAGCGGCATCTGAGCCAGCTCGTGCTCGGCCACCGGCGCTCGCTGCGCAAGAACCGCGACCAGTTCGATTCCGACACCGACTGGCGCCTGCTGATCGCCCTGCGCCTTGCGGTGCTGTTCCATCTCGGCCGCTCCGACGTCACGGTGCCGGTGCAGGATGCCACCGCGCAGGGCCGGAAATTCCGCATCACGCTCGAGCGTGAATGGCTCGCCCGCAATCCGCTCACCGCGGCGGCGCTGCGCGAGGAAGTGAAGCAGTGGCAGGAGTTCGGATTCGAGCTCACGGTCAAGCCGCTGCCCGAGCCGGAGACGGCCGACCTCGCCGCGGCGTAAGCCGCGCAGCCTGAGGGTCATGACAAGACGAAGAACTGGTTTTCTTGGCGACTTGGCGGTTCGATGTGTCTTTCCTGCCGGCCTCGGCGGTTCAGTTCTTCTTGTTACAGAGCGTCGGGCTCGATCACGGCGCGCAGCAGCACTGTGCTGCGGCCCTCGCGCTCGCGCTGGACGAACCACCAGACCGCGCCCTTCCCGACGCTCCAGTCGGCGGGTTTGCCGGTCATCAGCAACGCCGCCGTCTGGCCCAGCGTGGGCTGGTGTCCCACGATCAGAACCACACCCCTGCCCGTCGGCCAGCCCGCGGCCTTGAGCAGGCTCTCCGGCGAGGCCGCAGTTCCCACGGCGCCGGTGGTCTCGAATTTTCCAACGAGCGCCCGGGCGGTCTGCCGGGCCCGCAGCGCGGGGCTCACCAGGATCAACACGTCCCCCGGCAACTGCTGCTTGAGCCACGTGGCCATGCGCGCGGCGTGCTTCACGCCCTTGCCGGTGAGCTTGCGTTCCCCGTCGATGACCCCGTCTTCCGCGTCGGCGTGGCGCCACAGAATAAGTTCCATACGCCCCTTTACCAGAATCTCTTCTGTGCGCGGAACGCCACCCAAGCGCGCTTCAGCTTGCGCCTGAGCGCGGGCGCGTGCGACCGATTCCAGGCCGCCAGCGCGCGCCCGGCCGCGGCAACCGCCCCGCCGCGCAACCGGGCGCCGCACCCCGCCGTCATCCGCTCCGCCTGCGCCGCATCGTTCATCGCACCCAGTATATCCTGCAGGCCCGAGAGCTGCCGCAGCATGCGGCGCGCGGGCTGCCTTGCGTAAAGACCGGAAAAGAAATCCCCGGCGTAGCGCAGCTTCTTGATCGCAATGCGCAGCCGGTGCCGCTGGGCGGGGCCCTGCGCCGCGAGCTTGCGGCCGCGCTTGCGCGCTTTCGAATGCCGCTGCTCGAGCGTCGCGGACGCAAAACGGCCGACCGGATCAGCCCCCACGCGCCGCGCCGTCCTGTCCGCTCCGCGCGCCCAGCCCCCGGCGGCGAGCCATGCGCCAAACGACAGGATGAAACGCCGGTAGCGCGCCGAGTCGACAGCGCGGCGCGCCGCGCGGTTCGCCTCACGGCGCCGCCGCTTGGCCGATCGCTCGAATGCGGCGCGTGCCGCCCGCTCGCGGATCCTCCCTGCAAACTGCGGCAGAATCTCGCTGGTGAATACGTCCCAGTCGCGCGCCGGGCCGAGTGCGCCCGCGAGCCAGCGCATGTCGGCGACCATCGGCGCCGTCGCGCCTTTCGGAAAGACCGGTCCGAACACCCGGAAAGCCGAGCGCATGCGCCGCAGGGCAACACGCATCTGGTGCAGGTACTCGGGGTCTTTTCCCGCCACCATGCCCGCCTCGTTGGCCTGCAGATGATCGAGCGTCGAGCGCAGGATCGTCCCGAACGCCGCGGCGACCGTCATTCCCGCATCCAGCACCGCTGGCCGCGCCTTGACCGGCTGCGGGGCCTCGCCCCGGCACAGCGCGTAGCCACGCTCCGCCTTGGAGCGGTTTTCTGGCGTGAGCGGCGTCGACTGCGCAAGTTCCAGCGCGAAATCGTACAGCGCCGCCGCCGGGCCCGCGCGCAGCTCGAGCGCCAGCTCGCAGATCGGCTCGTGCCGTCCGCCGCCGGTGATTTCCCCGCGATCCAGGGCGGCAGCGATCATGAGCCCCGGCTGCAATTGCACCAGGTGCTCGGTGCGGATGAAACGGGTGGCAAAGACCGGCTGCAACCGCCCCTGCAGGCGGCGCGAAGCGAACAGCCCGGCGTACGGTCCGCGGCCGAGGCTTGCCCAGTCGATCGCCTGCCGCGCCAGGTCGCATTCGATTTCGAGACGCTGGTGCAGTCCGCCTGCGACACTGCCACCGCCCTTCACCGTTTGCACCCAGCGCCTGCCGTCGCGGCGCAGCCGCAGCGCCACGCCGCTCCGCCTCAAGTCGAGATGCGGTGTGTCGTAGTAGACGCTGTAGAGCTCGCGGATGGCCGGCCGCGGCCCGGCTCGCAGCAGTGGGTGCGCCGTGAGCCGGCGCACTGCCGCGGCAGGCAGCCGCAGCTTCAGCTCGATTTCCTGGCTTCCCATGAGACCGTGGCGCGCCTCGGCGTTGCATCCGGCTGGAGGGCGTCTCAGCCGGCCCGCAGCCGCGCCAGCTTCTCGAGCAGCACGTCCTGCGCCGACAGCGCCTTGCCGCGGCGCGGCGCTGTCTGGGCGTAGCCCCCGTCCCGGTCCATCTCCCAGCCCTCGCCATCAACGTCGAGATAGGATTTCAGCCCTTCGTCGATCACGCGCTTCTTCAGCTTCGCGTCGAGCACCGGAAAGCACACCTCGACGCGCCGGAAGAAATTGCGCTCCATCCAGTCGGCGCTGGAGAGGTACACGTCCGCGGCACCGTCGTTGTGGAAATAGAATGCCCGGGTGTGCTCGAGAAACCGGCCGACGATCGAGCGCACGTGGATATTCTCCGACACCTCCGGCAGCCCGGGCCGCAGCGCGCACACCCCGCGCACGATCAGATCGACCTCCACGCCCGCTTTCGAGGCCTCGTAGAGCGCCGCGATCACTTCCGGATCGAGCAGGGCGTTCATCTTGGCGATGATGCGGCCCTTGCGGCCGGCCTGCGCGACCTGCGTCTCGTTCTGGATCGCGCGCAGCACCTGCTTGTGCAGCATGAACGGCGCCTGCCAGAGATACTTCAGCCTGATCGCGCGCCCGAGCCCCGTCAATTGAATGAACACGTCGCTCACCTCGGCGGCGATTTCCTCGTTGCAGGTAAACAGCCCGAAATCGGTGTAGAGCTTGGTGGTGCGCGCGTGATAGTTCCCGGTCGCCAGATGCACGTAGCGCCGCAGCCGCTCGTCCTCGCGGCGCACCACCATCAGCATCTTGGCGTGGGTCTTGTGGCCCACCACGCCGTAGACCACGTGCGCGCCGACCTCCTCCAGCCGCTGCGCCCAGTTGATGTTGGCTTCCTCGTCGAAGCGCGCGAGCAATTCGAGCACCACAGTGACTTCCTTGCCGCTGCGCGCGGCGCCGATCAGGACGTCCATCAACTCGGACTCGGCACCGGTACGGTACACGGTCATCTTGATCGCCACCACCGCCGGGTCGCGGGCCGCCTGCTCAAGGAACAGTATTACCGGCTGGAACGACTGGAACGGGTGGTGCAGCAGCACATCCCCGTCGCGAATGGCGGTGAACATGTCCCCGGGCCGATCGAGCTCCTTCGGCAGGCCGGGCACGAAGCGCGGGAACTTCAGGCCCGGACGGTCCACCCAGTCGGGCACGTTCATCAGCCGCACCAGGTTCACCGGACCGTCCACGCGGTACAGGTCGTCCTGCGCGAGGTTGAACTGCGAGAGCAGGAAATCGCCGATCTGCTGCGGGCAGTTCGCGGCCACCTCGAGCCGCACCCCGTCGCCGAAGTGGCGGTGCGGCAGCTCGCCGCGCAGCGCGGTCCTCAGGTCCTTGATCTCCTCCTCGTCGACGAAGAGATCGCTGTTGCGGGTGACGCGGAACTGGTAGCAATCGACCACCTTCATGCCGGCAAAGAGCTCGCCGACGTGCGTATGCAGGACTGAAGACAGAAAAACGAAATCGTACTCCGCGGTCGCGATGCCCTTCGGCAGGCGGATCACGCGCGGCAGCACGCGGGGGGCCTGGACGATGGCAAGCCCCGAATTGCGCCCAAAGGCGTCCTTGCCTTCCAGCTCCACCGCGAAATTCAGGCTCTTGTTCAGCACGCGCGGAAACGGGTGCGCCGGATCGAGCCCGATCGGGGTGAGGACCGGCATCACCTCGCGCGAAAAATAGGCCTTGATCCATTCGGTCTGCGCCGAGGTGAAATCGGAACGCCGCAGGAAGCGGATTCCCTCGCCCGCGAGCCCGGGCAGGATTTCCTGGTTGAGCAGCTGGTACTGCAGTGCGACCAGCTCGTGCGCCGCCTTCGACACCTGCTGGAACACCTGGTCGGCGCGCATGTGGTCGGGCCCGACCGGGGGCGAACCCGCCTCGATCTCGGCCTTCAGCCCGGCGACGCGGATCTCGAAGAACTCGTCGAGGTTGCTGCTCACGATGCACAGAAAACGCAGGCGCTCGAGCAGCGGATGCGCGCCGCTCTCGGCCTGTGCGAGCACGCGCCGGTTGAACGCGAGCTGACCGAGCTCGCGGTTGAGGTAGAGTTCCGGGGCGAGGCGTTGCTTGCTCATGTCTGTCGCCCCTGCCTCAAGCGGCGGGCGCGTGGAACGGCGTCCGCCCGCAGCGGCGCCGGATTTCGGTTACTTCGACGGCGGAGGAACGTAGCCGGCGGCGCTGTCGGCGCCGGCACCGAAAAAATGCTTCTCCATCTGCTGCGCGAGGTAGTCGCGCGCCTTCTTGTCAGCGAGGTTGAGGCGGTTCTCGTTGACCAGCATCTTCTGCTGCTCGAGCCACTGCTGCCAGGCTTCCTTGGACACATGGTCGTAGATTTTCTTGCCGAGGGCGCCGGGATAGGGCAGAAACGCAAGCCCTTCGGCCTCCCGGCCCAGTTTGACGCATTTCACCATCCGGGGCATGGGTTACTCCAGAGTATTGCAGTCAGGTTTCAGCAATGTTACCGGGGCGCGGCGGGTCAGGTAAACCGCAACTCCATGTTGGAGCGCGAAGCCGCGCTAACCAGCAGCGGATGGCCTGAGCGCGGCTGCTGCAGGTAATAGCCCTGCACGCAGTCGACGCCGAAACCGCTCAGCATCACGATCGTTTCCTCGTCCTCCACGCACTCGGCGATCGTGGTTTTGTGCAGCCCGCGCGCCACCGAAACGATCGCGCGCACGAACAACTGGTTGTCGTAGTCGTTGGGCAGGTTGCGGATAAACAGGCCGTCGATCTTGACCGCATCGACCTGCAGGTACTTGAGATAGGCAAAAGAGGAAAAGCCGGTGCCGAAATCGTCCAGGCAAACGCCGCAGCCGGTGTGCCGCAGCGCCTCGATGAAGCGCTGGGCGTCGTGCAGGTCGGAGACCGCGGAGGTTTCCGTCAGCTCGACCTGCAGGCGCCGCGGAGCAACGCCGTGGCGCCGCAACTGCTCGGCGATGAACTGCGGCAATGTCGGCTCATCGAGCGAGCGCCCGGAGATGTTCACGGCAAGCGCCGGGATCGTTTTTTCCTCCGCCAGCATCTGGATCGCCTTGCTCAGCACCCAGCGGTCGATATCGAGAATCTTCCCGGTCTTCTCAGCGAGCGGGATGAACTGCCCCGGCATCAACAGGGTTCCGTCGTCGTCCCGGTCGCGCATGCGCACGAGCACCTCGAAGTGCGACAGCGCCCGGTCGCGCACGGTGTAGATGCCCTGGAACTGCAGGTCCATCAGCCCGTTCTCGAGCGCGTGCAGGATACGGTCGTTCCACGCCAGCCGCGAGACCATCTGCTGCGAGGCGCCCCGGTCGCTGCGGTAGATGCGCCACGCGTTCTTGCCCGCCTCCTTGGCCTCATACATCGCGGCGGCGGCGCGCGCGATCAGATCCTCCACGTTCCCGGCTTGGTCCGGGTAGACCGCGATGCCGAGGCTCGTGGTGAGGCGCAGGCTCTGGCCCTCGAATTCGAAACGTGCCAGCGCAATCGAGCGCGTGATGCGGTTGGCGAGCAGGCGCAGCATTTCGTCGGAGATGTCGGGCACCAGCACCGCGAACTCGTCCCCGCCCAGGCGCGCGAACACCTCGTTGCGGCGCACCTGGCCGCCGACCTCGGCCGCGACACGGATCAGCATCGCATCGCCGGCGCGATGCCCGAAGGTGTCGTTGACGTACTTGAACTCGTCGAGATCGAAAAACAGCAGCGCCAGGCGCGACTGATTGCGCTGCGAATCGGCGGTCATGCGCGCGAGTTCCTCGTTGAAGCGGTGGCGGTTGTAGAGTCCCGTCAGCGCATCGCGTTCGGCGAGGTAGATCAACTGGTCGGCCATCTCCCGCTGGTGCGTGACATCCTCGATCAGCCATAGGTGGCCGACGGGGCGCCCGTAGACGTCCTCGACGACGTGCCCCTGCTGGGTGATGAGCCGCCCGTCGGCGAGCTGGATCTCGAGCGTGCCGAAGATCTCGTCGTGCTCGGGCTGCCTGAACAGGCGCAACGCGTGCTCCTCCGGGCGAGCCAGCACGCAGGCCGAGGCGGCGAGCACATCCTGCGGTGTATTGCCGATCAACCGGGTCCCCGGCGCGATCATCCAGATGCGGGTGAGAGCCGGATTGCTGTAGACCACCTTGTTCTCCGGTGACACGAACAGGATGCCCTTGTCCATCGCCCCGAGCAGCGCGGACAGCCGCGCGTGCTCGTCCTGCGCGCGCTGCAGGTACTCGTATTGCACGCTCTGCACCTCGCGCAGCTCGAACACCGTGGCCTCGAGCTGCTGTTCGGCCTCCTTGCGCTGGGTGATGTCGCGAATGCTGATGCGGATGCCGAGATAGGCGCCGCGCGCATCGTAGATCGGCCGCCAGTCGGCAGCCGCCCAGAACTGGGTGCCGTCCTTGCGCTGCGCCCGGAATTCGTAGTCCTGGCCGCTATTGCCGCGCAAGGCGCGGCGAATCTGGCGCACCGTGCGCGAGACGTCCGCGTCGGCGATGAACGGCGCGGGGAAATTTTCCATGGCGAGACACTGCGCCGGCGTGTAGCCGAACATGTCGAGCACGCGCGGATTGATCCAGATCAGCTCCCCCTCGCGACTGATCCACAATTCGCAGTCGTAGCTGTAGTCCGCGATCGCACTGAACTTCGCCTCGCTCTCGGCCAGCGCCTTGATCCGGCTCTCGAGCGCCACCGCCATGGCGTTGAACGCATGCGTGAGACGGCCGACCTCGTCGCCGCTTTCCACCGGCAGACGCACGTTCAGGTCGCCGGCCGCGAGCTGCTCGCTGGCGCTGGTGAGCCGGGTGAGATTGCGCGTAAGCCAGAACGAAATCGCGAGCGTGGTGGCGAATGACAGGATCAGCGCGAAGACGCCGATCAGCAGGCTCTGCCGGACGAGGTCGTCCCGCGCCGCCTGCAGGAATCCGGTGTTGAGGCCGAATTGCAGTCTGCCGTAACGCTCGCCCGCCGACTCGATGTCGACCTCGGTGTCGAAGCGGGTGATCTGCGCCAGGTCCCTGGCGCGGAACGCGGTCCGCGGCTGCGGCAGCGGGTCACGGGCATCCCAGCCGCTCGCGGCGACCAACTGGCCCGCCGCGTCGAACAGGATGAGATACGCGATCTCGCCGTCCCGCCGCACGCGCTCGACCAACTCGCTCGCAGCCACGCGGTCTCCGGCCGCGAGCGGGCCCGCCAGCGCCGCGTTGAGCAGCTGCTTCTGCTCCTGGAGGTGGACCTCCGTGCGCTCGACGAGCTTTTCCTGCATGACGCTCGCACCGTCGATGATCAGCATGGCGAGCATCAGGACCTGCACCAGCGTGATCGCCAGCAGCAGGCGGGTGCGCAGCGGCAGCGAGAACGGCGCTTTCTTCATGCGGGATAAGCGTTCATCGGGTGACGGGCGCGCGGCGGGAGATTCCGGTCACAACCGCTTGGTAAGGACCACCGAGCGCCGCTGGTAATTGTACAGCGCCCGCTTCTGGCCCGGCAGCACTTCCACTCCCGTCTCAGCGAATCCCCGCTCGACGAACCAGTGCTCCGCGCGCGTGGTCAGCACGAAGAGTTTCTTGAGCTTCTGGCGGCGCGCACGCGCCTCGATATCGGCGAGCAGCCGCTCCCCGGCACCCTGGTTGCGGAAGTCCGCGTGCACCACCAGGCACGCAAGCTCGCCCGAGCGCTCGTCCGGGAAGGGATAGAGCGCGGCGCAGCCGACCACGATGCCGTCGTGCTCGAGCACGGCGAAACGGCCGACCTCGCGCTCGAGCAGGCTGCGGCTGCGCTTGACCAGCGTGCCCTCCGCTTCGAGCGGCTCGATCAGCCGCAGGATGCCGCCGATGTCATCGAGCCGCGCCTGGCGCAACGTCTCCAGCGGATCGGGTGTGAGCAGGGTACCGATTCCCCGATGCGTAAAAAGCTCGAGCAGCAGCGCGTCATCGATGTGCCCGGAGATGAGGTGAGCCCGTTTCACGCCTTGCTGGCAGGCGCGCACCGCCCACGGCAGGTAGAACCGGACGTCGCTGTCGGCAGAATCGGGGCGCGCGAGCAGCGCCTGCGCCTGCTTCACCGTAACCTCGCGCAACAATTCGCCGCGACGGCCGCAGACGCCCGGCGTGTCCATGAGGAAGATGAGCTTGTCGGCCTTCAGCGCGATCGCGGTCGACGCCGCAACGTCCTCGAGCGTCAGGTTGAACACCTCGCCGCTCGGGGAATAACCGAGCGGCGAAAGCAGCACGAGTTCCCCGTCCGCGAGGCGCCGCTGGACCGCCACGACGTCGATCTTGCGCACTTCCCCGGTATGCATGAAGTCGATGCCGTCGACGACGCCGAGCGGCTTGGCAGTGATGAAATTCCCGCTCGAGACCCGGATGTCCGAGCCCGCCATCGGCGAGTTCGGCAGGCCCCGCGACAGGAGCGCCTCGATCTCGACCCGCAGCCTGCCGCTTGCCTCCATCGCGCAGCCGAGCGCGATATCGTCGGTGACGCGCAGTCCACGATGGAAGCGGGTGCGCCGCCGCTGCGCCTTCAGCTTGGCCTCGATCTGCGGCCGCGTGCCGTGGACCAGGACGAGCTTCACCCCGAGCGCCGCCAGCAGGTTGAGGTCCACCGTCAGATCGACGAAGCGGCCGTCGCTCACGAGATCGCCGCCGAAACCGATCACGAAGGTCCGGCCACGGAACGCGTGGATGTAGGGGGCGACCGACTGGAACCAGTCGATGAACCGGTCCTGGGCCGACAGCCGCAGGCGGCGCCCCGGGGGCCGCTCCCGCTTCTCCGCACCGGTGTTCGCCCCGGATGCCCCAGATGCCTCTTTATCCACTGCCGTCTATCTGCTCCCTGCTTCGCCGCGCGTCCGCCGGGCATTCTACCGCTATTTCAAGCACATATATTATGCGAGTTCGCGGGCTACGGAAAGCGCTTGCGGTGACAGCGTCCGGCGGTCAGAGGTCGCCCCACAGGGTCTGCAGCGCTGCCAGCGCCGCGACTGCCGCAGTCTCGGTGCGCAGAATACGCGGGCCGAGCCGCACCGGGCAGAAGCCCGCGCGCTGCGCGGCCTGTTCTTCCTCCGGGGTGAACCCGCCCTCGGGGCCAACGAGCAGCGTCAACGCGCCGGCCGGCCGCGCAACATCCCGCAGGCGCATGCCGGTGTACGGCGCCAGCATCAGGCGGCTGCGGCCGTCGGTTCCGGATTGTCGCCCCAGCCAGTCGTTGAGCGCCGTCACCGGCGCAATCTCCGGCACGCGGTTGCGCCCGCACTGCTCGCAGGCGGCCACCGCGACCGCTTGCCAATGCGCCGCGCGCCTCAAAGCGCGCTCCCCCGCGAACCGCACCACGCAGCGGCTGCTCGTGAGCGGCTCGATGCGCGCCGCGCCCAGTTCGACGGCTTTCTGCACCGTGTAATCCATACGCTCGCCGCTCGAAACGGCTTGCGCCAGCGCGATGACGAGCGGCGACTCGCGGTCCAGGTCGCGCCGCTCGCCGACGCGCAGCGTCACGGCGGATCGATCCAGGCGCACGATCGCAGCCGGGTATT
>Ga0326597_10000670_pt1 | contig 59492 bp, 46 predicted proteins | sample RVTome_12_FD_203789 | JGI IMG/M metagenome (GOLD analysis project Ga0326597, IMG submission 203789) | Soil microbial communities from uranium-contaminated site in the Upper Colorado River Basin, Wyoming, United States - RVT100D185 | ecosystem: Environmental > Terrestrial > Soil > Contaminated >...
TGAGCGCCAGCACCTGGACGCCGAGCGGCGCCACGAGGCCCTCGAGCCGGTCCGGTGTGCCGGTCAAGAGCGGGAACGTGCCGTAGTGCATCGGCACGACCTGCTTGACCCCGAGCAGCTCGACCGCCTTGGCCGCCTGCCGCGGGTCCATCGTGAAGTGATCGCCGATCGGCAGGAACGCGATGTCGGGTTTGTAGAGCTCGCCGATGAGCTTCATGTCGCCGAACAGCGCGGTATCGCCGGCGAAGTAGGCGACGAGCCCGTTCTCGAAGGTCAAGACGTAGCCGGCCGCTTCGCCCAAATACACGATGCGCCCATCGTCTTCGACGGCCGCGCTGCTGTGCTTGGCGTCCACCATCGTCACCGCGATGCCCGCGATCGTCTGCGTGCCGCCCTTGTTCATGCCCGAGACGTTCTTGACGCCCTTCTGACCGAGGTAGGCGCCCAGCTCGAAGATCGCGACGACCGGCGCACCGGTCGCGCGCGCGACCGACACCGCGTCGCCGATGTGATCGAAGTGCCCGTGGGTGAGGAGGATCAGATCGGCCTTGGTGATCTTCTTCTGGTCCGCCGGGCAGGACGGATTCCCGTCGAGCCAGGGGTCGATGACGACCCGCTTGCCGCCGGGCGAGACGAGCACGAAGGTGCCGTGCCCGAGCCAGGTGATGGAAAGCTTGCCGGATTGCTGTGCAGTCATGAGGCTTCTCCGCGTGATGAAGGAACCAGGGCGCGCGGGCCGGAGCCGGGCTGCCCCGGCCAGTATACCGGCAGACGCGCACCAGGCGCTCGGACCCCGTTGGAGGCGACGAGTTCCCTGGGTTGCGGGGGCGCGTGGCGCGGGTTACGATGGACCGGTCGACCATGGACAGGACCGTCCCCCTCCCGCTCGTGCGTGGCCGCCACGTGCGCCACGCTCCGGCGCCGCGCGATCCGAAGCCCGAGTGGCTGAAGGTGCGCGCGCCGGGATCGCCGGGCTACATCCGCCTCAAGGGGCTGATGCGCAACCTCGGCCTGCACACGGTCTGCGAGGAGGCGAACTGCCCGAACATCGGCGAGTGCTGGCACCACGGCACGGCGACGTTCATGATCCTGGGGGACGTGTGCACGCGGTCGTGCGGGTACTGCAACGTCGTTCATGGAAAACCGGCCGCGCTCGATCGCGACGAGCCGGCCCGCGTCGCCAACGCCGTCGCGGCGATGAACTTGAAGTACATCGTCATCACGTCGGTCGATCGCGACGACCTCGACGACTTCGGCGCGTGGTCGTTCGCGGAGACGATTCGCCAGACCCGCGTGCGCGCGCCCGGGTGCCGGATCGAGGTGCTGATTCCCGACTTCCAGGGCGACGAGGCCGCGCTTCGTACTGTGCTCGACGCACGACCCGACGTGCTGAACCACAATACGGAGACCGTGCCTCGGCTCTTCCGCACGGCGCGCTCCGGCGGCCGGTACGAGCGGTCGCTCGCGCTGCTCGATCGCGCGCGGGCCGGCGCGCCCGGTATCCCCACGAAGTCGGGCATCATGGTCGGTCTGGGCGAGGAGTGGGACGAGGTCGTCCAGGTCCTGAGGGACCTCCGCGCGGTCGGCTGCCAGATCCTCACCCTCGGCCAGTACCTGCGACCCTCGCAGGCCCACCTCCCGATGGTGCGCTACTACCACCCCGACGAGTTCGCCCAACTCAAGCGGATCGCGCTCGATCTGGGCTTCGTCCACGCCGAGTGCGGCCCGCTCGTCAGAAGCTCCTACCACGCGCACGAACAGACCGAGTCGTACGACCGGGCGCTGGCCGCCGGCGCCGCGGACTCCGGCCGCCTTCGCGCCGCTTCGGCGAGCCCGGCCGACGTCCAACGGGCGGAGGCCGGCGAGCCTGGCCGTGGCTCGGCGGAGCGAAGGCCTGGGGTCGCGCGCTAGGCGCTGGATCGCCAGCATGCCCCGCCCGTCGAGCCTGACAGTCGTTCACCGCCGCATCGTCGCCTGCGAGCGCTGCCCGCGCCTGCGGACGTACTGCCAGCGCATCGCGCGCGAGAGGCGGGCGGCGTTTCGCAACGAACCCTACTGGGGAAAGCCGGTGCCCGGGTTCGGGGACCCGCGGGCGCGCGTGCTGGTCCTGGGGCTCGCGCCGGCCGCGCACGGCGCCAATCGCACCGGGCGCGTGTTCACGGGCGACGGCGCCGGCGGCTCGGGCGATTTCCTGATGGCGGCCATGCACGCGGCCGGGTTCGCGAATCAGCCCACGTCCCGGCGGCCCGACGACGGGCTGCGTCTGAGGGACGCGTTCATCGCCGCGGCCGTGCGGTGCGCGCCGCCGGCCAACAAGCCCACTCCGACCGAAATCGCCACGTGCCACCCGCACCTGGCGGCCGAACTGGACGCGCTGCCGCGCGTCGGGATCATCGTGGCGCTGGGACGGATTGCGTTCGACGCCTGCTGGCGCCTCGCGGCGGATCGGGGAATCCGCCCGCGGCCGAAGCCGCGCTTCGGCCACGGCGTCGCGTATCGGGTCGACGGGTTCCCGACCGTGATCGCCTCATATCACCCGAGCCGGCAGAACACCAACACGGGGAAACTGACGGCGCCCATGATGCGGCAGGTGTTCAAGAGGGCCAGATCACTCGCGTGACGACCGAAGGCTCGGGGGATCAATCTCCCTTCTGCGTACTTGCGCCGACCGCGACCGGCATGCCTTTCATCAGGGACTTCAGCACGGTCCCCAACCGGCGAATGCCTTCCTCGATCGTGTCCGGGTTGCAGTAGGAGAAGTTCAGGCGCGCCGTGTTGGCGCCCGAGCCGTCCGGGAAGAACGGCTGCCCCGGCACGAAGGCGACCTTCTGCCGCACCGCGGCGCGCAGGATCTCGGCCGCGTCCATCCCCTGGTGGAATCGGACCCAGAGGAACAACCCGCCCTGCGGCCGCGTCCAGCTCACCCCCTCGGGAAAATGCGTTTCGAGCGCGCGCAGCATCGCGTCGCGCCGCTCGCGGTAGATCCGCCGGATGACCTGGACGTGCCGGTCGAGGAACCCGCCCTTCGCCACGTCGTACGCGACCATCTGGGAGAACGTGCTCGAGTGCAGGTCGGCACCCTGTTTGGCCTGTACCAGCTTCTGGATGACCTCTGTCGGCGCGATGATCCAGCCGAGGCGGATGCCCGGCGCCAGCGTCTTGGAAAAGGTGCTGAGGTAGATCACGTTGCCGCTGTACGGCGCGCCGTCGGTCTTCTCGCGCTCCCCGTCGAGCAGCACGAGCGACGGCTGGTGCTCCCCCTCGTACCGGAGCTGGCCGTACGGATCATCTTCGAGGATCGGGACGCCGTAGTGGGCCGCGACCTCGATCAGCCGCCGGCGCCGCTCCACCGACAGCGTGACGCCGCTCGGGTTCTGGAAGTTGGGCAGCGCGTAGATGAACTTCGGCCCGGTGCGGATCTGTGACTCGACTTCGTCGGTCCGCATGCCGTCGTCATCCATCGAGACACACGAATACTCGGCCTGGTACGTGCACCAGGCCTGCAGCGCGCCCAGGTAGGTCGGGCGCTCGACCAGCAGGTGGTCGCCCGGGTTGATGAACACCGTGCCGATGAGATCGAGCGCCTGCTGGGAGCCGCTGGTGAGGAGGACGTGTTCGGCCTGGATGTTGATGCCGAAGCGGACCGCGTGCCGCGCAATCATCTCGCGCAGCGGCCGGTAGCCTTCCGTCGTGCTGTATTGCAGCGCTTTCGCGCCTTCGTGTGTCAGAACCCGATCGCACGACTCCCGGAATTTCTCGACCGGAAAGACCTCGGGGGCCGGCAACCCGCCGCCGAACGAGATCATGTCGGGCTGTTCGGTCAGCTTGAGCAGCTCTCGAACCGCCGAGCTGCGCATGCCGCGCGTGCGCAGCGCGAAGCGCTCTGACCAGCGTGTCTGCATCGGGCCCTCCGGCCGCGTCGGCCGCGGCACCGTCGGGGCGACTGCCGGATTTCCGGCAGTCGGCGCTTTGCGCGCGCCGCGCGCGCCCCGGATCCGATCCTTAGTCTAGCAATTCCTCGAACCCATTCGATCACGCGGGTGATCCGACCGGATCGGTGGCTTCAGCCGGCCGCAACTCGCGGTAGGATCACCCGGCGCCGCGATGCGCGTGCATCAGGTGGTGATGAGATTCGGTCGCCGCCGGTGATCGGGGGAACACAGGCACGATGGACGATCGACTCTCGCGTCTCGAGGCTCAACTGAACGCGCTCGCCGGAGAGGTTGCCGCGCTGCACGATCGGCTGACCGCGCTGGAGGCGCGCCGGGCGCCGGCCGCGGAACCGACGGCGGCGCCGCGCGCCGACGCCGGTCTCGACGCGCAGCCCGTCGTGCAGCCGTCGCGGGAATCCGACACGACTGCCGTCGTGTCGCTCATCGGCCGCACGCTCGTGGTTCTCGCGGGCGCGTACCTGTTGCGCGCCCTGACCGACTCCGGCGCGATCGCGCCCGGCAGCGGCGTGGCGCTCGGCCTGGCCTACGCCCTGACGTGGATCGTCATGGCGGAACGAGCCGGCGCGGCCGGCCGCCGCGCGAGCGCGATGTTCCACGGGCTCGCTTTCGTCCTCATCGCGCTGCCGCTCATCTTCGAGGGGACCGTCCCCAGCGGCCGGTTCCATTTCCTCAGCAACGCAGCCAGCGCCACCGCGCTGGGCCTGCTCGCCGTCGTCTCGCTCGGCGCAGCGGCGCGTCGCGGCCTGCATGTCGTCGCCTGGATCACCACGCTCGGCGCGCTCGTCGCCACGGTCGGCCTGATGCTCCTGACGGGCGAGCTCGGCCCGTACGCCATCTACCTGATCCTGCTGGGCGTCGCGACGCTCTGGCTCGGATACGTCCTCGACTGGCTGGCGCTGCGCTGGCCGGTGGCATTCGTGGCCGACCTCACGGTGCTCGCCCTCGCACTACGGGCGGTCAGCCCCCGGACCCCCGACACGCCGGCGATGGCCCTCACGGTACAGATCCTGATGCTCTCGGCCTATCTCGGCAGCTTCGCCGCCCGGACGCTCTTCCTCAACCGCGACGTCATTCCGTTCGAGGTGGCGCAGTCGGTGGCCGTGATCGCGGTCGGCCTGGGCGGTGCGGCGTACGTGACCCGCGCGACCGGCGTCGGCTCGATGCCCCTGGGCCTCGCGACGCTGCTGCTTGGCGCCGGCGCCTACGCCGTGGCCGTCGCGTTCGTCGAGCGCCGCCAGCGGCGCCGCACGAACTTCTACTTCTACACGACGGCGGCGCTCGTCTTCACGATGGCCGGCACGGCGCTGGTCCTGCCGACGGCCGGGACCGCGCTGGCATGGGCGGGGCTCGCCGTCGGCGCGGCGCTCGCAGGACGCCGGGCCTGCCGCCTCACGTTCGACGCGCATAGCGCGGTGTATGCGACAGGAGCGGCCATGGCCTGCGGTCTGCTGGCGCACGCGGCGCACGGTCTGGGCCTGCCGGTCGGACCGCCCCTGCACGAGCCGGGAGGCGTGGCGCTGGTGGTCCTCGCGGCGGCCGCCGGCTGCACCTGGCTGCTCGGCATGGCGCCTGCGCGGCCGTCCTGGGAAAGGATTCCGCGCCTGATTCTGCTCACCGTGGCGGTCGGCGGCGTGATGGGGGTCGTCACGGACTTGCTGGTACCGCCGCTCGCCGGCGTGTCCGACACGGCGGCCGACGCTGGCATCGTCGCGACGCTGCGTACGGCGCTGCTGGTCGGCGGGGTGCTGCTGCTCGCGTGGGCGGGCGGCGCGCGACGGTTCGTCGAGGCCGCGTGGCTGGTCTACCCGCTGCTCGCGGCGATCGGCGTGAAGTTCCTCTTCGAGGATCTGCGCGCCAGCCGGCCCGCGACGCTGTTCGTGGCGTTCGCGCTCTACGGCGCCGCGCTCATCCTCGGCCCGCGCCTGCGGCGGAAATAGGGTCAGACCCTATTTCCGTGAACCGTCATCCGGGAAATAGGGTCTGACCCTATTTCCTTGTTTCGTCCTACTTCTTCCGCTTCGGCCGGTAGACGTGCGTGCTCTGGCCGAAGAACACCTCGGCGGCCTCCATCAGCGTCTCCGACAGCGTCGGGTGCGGGTGAATGCTGAGCTTCACGTCGGTCGCGAGCGCCGCCATCTCGACGGCGAGCACACCCTCGGCGATCAGGTCGCCTGCCCCCACGCCGACGATGCCGACGCCGAGGATACGCTCGGTGACCGGATCGATCAGCAGCTTGGTGAAGCCCTCGGGCCGATCGAGCGTGATGGCGCGGCCGAGCGCGGCCCACGGAAACCGGGCCACCTCGACCTTTATGCCCTGTTTCTTCGCGTCGGTCTCGGTGAGGCCGCACCAGGCGACCTCGGGATCCGTGAACACGACGGCCGGAATGGCTCTCGGCTCGAACGCCACGTTCTCGCCGGCGATCGACTCGACCGCGACGCGCGCCTCGTGCGACGCCTTGTGCGCCAGCATCGGCTCGCCGACGACGTCGCCGATCGCGTAGATCGACGGCGCAGCCGTCCGGCGCCGCGGGTCCACGACGATGAAGCCGCGCTCGTCGACCTTGACCCCCGTCCGGTCGAGTCCGGGAATGGCGGAATTCGGCTTGCGCCCGACCGCCACGAGGACCTTTTCGAAGACCTGCTCCTTCGGCTCGACCCCCTCCCCCTCGAAACGGACCCTGAGCCCCTTCTTCTCGTCGGTGACCGCCACGACCTTCGTCCCGAGCATGACCGACTCGCACATCGTCTCGACGCGTTTGGCGAGCACGTTGACGAGGTCACGGTCGGCGCCCGGCAGCAGGCCCGGCATCATCTCGACGACGGACACCTTCGAGCCGAGCGCGGCGTAGACGGTGCCGAGCTCCAGGCCGATGTAGCCGCCGCCGATGACGAGCAGGCGCTTCGGCACGTCGCGCAGCTCGAGGGCAGCCGACGAATCGAGCACGCGATCGCTCCCCTCCGGCAGCCCGGGGATGGTCGCCGGACGCGACCCGGTCGCGACGATGGCATGCTCGAACGACAGCCTCGACGCGCCGACCGTCCCCGCGATCGACAGGGTGTGCGCGTCGACGAAGCTCGCCTGCCCCTGGACGAAGGTCACCTTCCGCTGCTTGCCGAGCTGCCCGAGGCCGCCGGTCAGCTTCTCGACGACGCCGTCCTTCCAGGCCCGGAGCGCGTTGAGGTCGATCGACGGGTCGGCGAACGTCACCCCCCATGCCGCGGCGTGGCGCGCCTCGGTGACCAGCTTCGCGACGTGCAGGAGAGCCTTCGAGGGGATGCACCCGCGATAGAGGCAGACGCCGCCGGGGTTCGGCGCGGCGTCGACGAGGGTCACCTGCATGCCGAGGTCGGCGGCGAAGAACGCGGCGGCGTACCCGCCCGGCCCCGCGCCGATGACGACGAGTGGAGTCTGGTCAGCCATGGGATCGTCGTCTGGTTCGGTGCCAGTGCCTGGTGCCTGGTGCTTCGTGCTTGGTGCGTGCTTGGTGCCTGGTCCCTGGTTTCAAGGTCCGCCACACGGCGCCTGGCGCTCCCCACCCAAGAACCAACCCCCGAGAACCCGCCAGGCACCAAGAACGAAGAACCAAGCACGGATCGGTGACATCGCCGTCAGAGCGAGAGCAGCAGCGGCTGCTCGAACGCCTCGGCTACCCAGCGCAGGAAGCGCGCGGCGCCGGCACCGTCGATGACGCGGTGATCGTAGGAGAGCGACAGCGGCATCATCAGGCGCGGTTCGAACGCGCCGTCCATCCAGACCGGCTCGGTTCGCGCCCGCGAGATCCCGAGAATCGCCACCTCGGGCGCGTTGACGATCGGCGTGAACGCCGTGCCGCCGATGCCACCGAGGTTGGTGATCGTGAACGAGCCGCCTTCCATCTCCTCGAGCGTCAGTTTGCGCGCCTTGGCCTTCTCGGACACCTGGGCCAGCTCGACCGAAAGCTGGATGATCCCCTTGCTGTCGATGTCGCGGATCACGGGCACCAGCAGGCCGCGCTCGGTATCCACGGCGACCCCGATGTGGACATAGCGCTTGAACACCAGCTCCTCGGCCGCCATGTCCACCGAGCTGTTGAACTGGGGGAACCGCCGGAGCGCCGCCGCCGCCACCTTCAGGGCGATGGCGGTCAGCGTCAGCTTGCCGCCGGCGGCCTCGGCCTGTGGCGCGTAGCGCCGGCGCAGCTCGTCGAGTGCGGTGACGTCTGCCGTGTCGTGCTGCGTCACGTGAGGGACGGTCGCCCAGGCCTGGGCCAGGTGCTCCGCGGTCTTCCGGCGGACGCCGCTCATCGGCTTCCGCTCCACCTCGCCCCAACGGCTGAAATCGGGGAGCGGCACCGTCACGGGCGCCCGCCCGCCGGCGGCGCCGCTCACCACCGCCTTCGCGTACGTTTTCACATCGTCGGGCGCGATGCGGCCGCCGGGGCCGCTGCCCTGCACGCGCGTGATGTCCACGCCCAGCTCGCGCGCCAGGCGGCGAACCGACGGTGCCGCGGGCACGGCCGCAGCGGGTTCGCGCTCGACGTCCGGCTCGGGCTCGGGGGCGGAGCGCGCGGCGCCGCGCGAGATGTCCACGACCTCGCCCCGGCGCGGCCGCGATGGTTCGGGCGCGGGCACCGGCGTCGGCCTCGGGCGCGCCAACGGCGGCGCCGCCTTCGCGGTCGCGCCGTCGCCTTCCTCGATCGACAGGATCACCTGGCCGACCTTGACCTTGTCACCCTGCTGGACCTGCACGGCGGTCACGCGACCGGCGAGCGACGAGGGCACCTCGATCGTGGCCTTGTCCGTCTCCAGCTCGACGAGCGGTTGTTCTCGGACGACCGTGTCGCCCGGCGACACGAGCACGCGGACGACGTCGCCGGCGGTGATGTTCTCGCCCAGCTCAGGCAGCTTGAATTCGGTGGGCACTCGTCGCCTCGCAGTGTGCGTGTGGAGCAGCGTCAGGCCCGGGGTCTCGCGGCCTGACGCATCGTCACGCCCCGACCTCCGGCCTCCGAGCCCCGGCCTCAGGAAACGGCCGGGTCCGCCTTCTCCCGATCGATCCCCAGGTCCGTCATGGCCTGCGCGACCAACTTACCGTCGATCGCGCCGTCGCGCGCGAGCGCCGACAGCGTGGCGAGCGTGACGAATCGCGCGTCGACCTCGAAGAAGTCGCGCAGCGCGCGCCGGTCCTCGCTGCGGCCGAAGCCATCGGTGCCGAGCGAGACGATCGGCCGCGGCGCCCATCGCGAGATGGCGTCGGGCAGGATCTTCAGGTAGTCCGACGCCGCGACGATGGGGCCCGGCGCGTCCTTCAGGCACGCGGCGACGTACGGCGCGCGGGCCGGCTCGCCCGGGTGCAGCATGTTCCAGCGGTCTGCCGCGTGCCCGTCGCGCGACAGCTCGGCGTAGCTCGTCACGCTCCAGACGTCGGCGGCGACGCCGTACTGGGTCTCGAGCATCTTCTGCGCTGCCAGCACCTCGTTGAGGATCGCGCCGCTGCCGAGCAGCTGGGCGCGCGCCGTCGCCTTCTTCAGGCCCGACGCGCGGAACTTGTACATCCCCTTGAGGATGCCGTCGCGGACGCCGTCCGGCATCGGCGGCATCTCGTACTGCTCGTTCATGACGGTCAGGTAGTAGAAGAGGCTCTCCTGATCGACGAACATGCGGCGGATGCCCTCTTCGATGATGACCGCGAGCTCGTAAGCGAACGCCGGGTCGTACGACTTCAGGTTCGGCACGCCCCAGGCGAGCACGTGGCTCTGGCCGTCCTGGTGCTGGAGGCCTTCCCCGGCGAGCGTCGTCCGGCCGGACGTGCCGCCCAGCAGGAAGCCGCGCGTGCGGGAGTCGGCGCCGGCCCAGACGAGGTCGCCGATCCGCTGGAAGCCGAACATCGAATAGAAGATGAAGAAGGGGATCGTGTTGACGCCGTAGTTGGCGTAGGCGGTCCCGGCGGCGATGAACGAGGAGATCGAGCCCGCCTCGGTGATCCCTTCCTCCAGGATCTGCCCGTTCTTGGCCTCCTTGTAGTACAGGAGCGTGTCCATGTCGACCGGTTCGTAGGTCTGCCCGACGTGCGAGTAAATGCCCACCTGTCGGAAGAGCGCTTCCATGCCGAAGGTCCGCGCCTCGTCCGGAACGATGGGCACGACCAGGTTGCCGATGGTCTTGTCGCGGAGCAGCTTCGCCAACATCCGCACGAACACCATCGTGGTCGAGGCCGTGCGCCCTTCGGTGCCTTTGTAAAACTCCTCGAACACCGGCCCGAGCGAGACCGCGAGCGGCTCGGCGCGCACGGTGCGCGACGGAACGTAGCCGCCGAGCGCCTGACGCCGCTCGCGAAGGTACTGCATCTCCGGGCTGTCGTCCGGCGGCCGGTAGAACGGCATCTCGGCGATCTTCTCGTCCGAGATCGGGATGCCGAAGCGCGTGCGAAACGCCCGCAGCTCGTCTTCGTTCAGTTTTTTCTGCTGGTGGGTGATGTTCTTGCCCTCGCCCGCCTCGCCGAGCCCGTAGCCCTTGATGGTGCGCGCGAGGATGACGGTCGGCGCGCCCGTGTGAGCGACCGCGGCCCGGTAGGCGTTGTAGACCTTGAGCGGGTCGTGGCCGCCGAGGCGGAGCCGGCGGAGCTGGTCGTCCGAGAGGTGCCGGACCATCTCGAGCAGCCGCGCGTCGGTGCCCCAGAAGTGCTCGCGGATGTAGGCGCCGGATTCGACCGCGTACTTCTGGTACTGCCCGTCGACGATCTCCCCCATCCGCTTCGCGAGCAGGCCGTCGTGGTCCTTGGCGAGCAGCGGATCCCAGTCGGATCCCCAGATCACCTTGATGACGTTCCACCCGGCGCCGCGGAACGCCGCCTCCAGCTCCTGGATGATCTGCCCGTTGCCGCGCACCGGGCCGTCGAGCCGCTGCAGGTTGCAGTTGATGACGAAGATCAGGTTGTCGAGCTTCTCGCGCGACGCCAGCGTGATCGCGCCGAGCGCCTCCGGCTCGTCGGTCTCGCCGTCGCCGAGGAACGCCCAGACCTTCGAGCCGGTCGCCGGCTTGAGGCCGCGGTCCTCGAGGTAGTGCATGAAGCGCGCCTGGTAGATCGCCATGATGGGACCGAGCCCCATCGACACGGTCGGGAACTCCCAGAAGTCCGGCATCAGCCACGGATGCGGGTACGACGAGAGCCCGCCCTCGGGCTGCAACTCGCGGCGGAAGTTCTCGAGCTGCTTCGCGGTGAGCCGCCCCTCGAGGAAGGCTCGGCCGTAGATCCCGGGCGAGGCGTGGCCCTGGAAGAGCACCAGGTCGCCCTCCCCACCCGGCCCCTTGGCACGGAAGAAGTGGTTGAAGCCCACCTCGTAGAGCGTGGCCGCCGACGCGTAGGTGGAGATGTGACCGCCGATGCCCTCCGAGTGGCGGTTGGCCTTGACCACCATCGCCAGCGCGTTCCAGCGGACGAGGCTCTTGATGCGGCGCTCGATCTCGCCGCTGCCCGGGAGCGGCGTCTGATCCTCGACCCGGGTCGTGTTCACGTAGGGGGTGTTGGCGGTGAACGGCAGCGTCACCCCTGCCCGGCGGGCGTGACGCTGGAGCGCCTCCAGCAGACTCGTGGTCCGCTCGGGACCGCCCCGCTGGATGACGTAGTCGAGCGAATCGAGCCACTCGCGCGTCTCCTGGCGCTCGAGCTCGTGATCGGGTTGCGGCGCGATGTGTCGCATGCGCGAATCGTTCCCCTCGCAGCCCGTATCAGAAATCACTCCACGGGCTGGCAGGCCGTGTCGCCGTTCAGCACGGCCTGCGGCCATGGCCGCCGTCCGTGGTCCACGGTAAGCTTATATTGTAGTCGGGTGGCCGCCGTCGGGATAGTCCGGCCGTCGCGTCCCGCGCCGGATCGGCGCCCGCCGCCGCGCCGCCACGTGAAGAACTGCGCAGCCCGGGTGAACACGATGACCACACGACTTGCGCTCGGTGTTCTCGTTGCGTTGTGCTCGCTCGCGGCCCCGTCCCTGCACGGGACCGCCGGAGAGGAGACCGTGCCCGATCTCGCCACCCTCCGCGCCATGACCGCCCGCTTCGCCCCGGTGGAGATCACCGCAGACGTCGCCGCGCTGCCCGACTCCGAGCGGCGCGCCCTGGCGAAGCTGGTCGAGGCCGCGCGCCTCATGGACGGCCTGTTCCTCGAACAGGTCTGGTCCGGCAACACGTCGATGCTCGCGGCGCTGGCCGCGGATCGCACCGCCCTCGGACAGGCGCGCCTGCACTACTTCCTGATCAACAAGGGACCCTGGTCACGGCTCGACCTCAACGCGCCGTTCATCCCGGGCGTGCCCGCCAAGCCGGACGGCGCGAACTACTACCCCGCCGGCGCCACCCGCACCGACGTCGCCGCGTGGCTCGAGACGCCGAGCGGCGCCGGCGCCAGGGACTTCTTCAGCACGATCCGGCGCGAGCCCAACGGCGCGTACGTCGCCATTCCCTACAGCCTCGCGTACCAGGGGACGCTCGCCCAGGCGGCCGACCTGCTCCGCGACGCCGCCGGGCTGACCCGCCAGCCCACGCTCGCCCGGTTCCTCCAAACGCGCGCCGACGCGTTCCTGTCGAACGACTACTACGAGAGCGACGTCGCCTGGATGGAGCTCGACGCCTCGATCGAGCCGACGATCGGCCCGTACGAGGTGTACGAGGACGAGTGGTTCAACCTCAAGGCCGCCTTCGAGGCCTTCATCACGGTGCGCGACGCCGCCGAGACGAACAAGCTGTCGGTGTTCGCCGGGCACCTGCAGTCGCTCGAAGACGTGCTGCCGATCGACCCGACATACCGCAACCCGCAGCTCGGCGCGCTGGCGCCGATCCGCGTCGTCAACGTGGTGATCGCCGCCGGCGACGGCAACAGCGGCGTACAGACCGCCGCCTTCAACCTGCCGAACGACGAGCGCGTGGTGCGCGAGAAGGGCTCGAAGCGGGTGATGCTGAAGAACGTCCAGGAGGCCAAGTTCTCGAAGGCGCTCGCGCCGATTGCCCGGGTGGCGCTCCCGGCGGGAGACCAGACCCGGGTCTCGTTCGACGCGTTCTTCACGCACATCCTGATGCACGAGCTGATGCACGGGCTCGGCCCGCACCAGATCACGGTCGATGGCCGGGCCACCACCGTGCGGCAGGAGCTGAAGGAGACCTACAGCACAATCGAGGAGGCCAAGGCGGACATCTCAGGCCTCTGGGCGCTGCAGCAGCTCGCCGATCGCGGGATCGTCGACCCGGCGATCGCCCGCGACATGTACGCGACGTTCCTCGCCTCGGCGTTCCGGTCGATCCGATTCGGGGTCAACGAGGCGCACGGGCGCGGGATCGCGATCCAGCTCAACTCCCTGCTCGACGCCGGCGCGGTCCGGGCCGGCGCCGACGGCACGTTCACGCTCGACGAGCCGGCGTTCAAGACCGCCATGACGGCGCTGGCGCGCGACCTCATGACGCTCGAGGCCGAGGGCGACTACCAGAAGGCGAAGGACCTGCTGGCGCGGCTCGGGGTGGTGCGACCGGAGGTGCAGAACGTGCTCGACCGGCTGAAGGACGTGCCGGTGGACATCGAGCCGATCTTCACGACGGCGGCGGAACTGACGCGGTAGGCGGCGGCGGTCCTGTCGCCGGACAGCCCGCCGGTGCTCAGGCCCAACCCGCGACCACGGCTGGGGGCCTTGCGCCTTTCGACAAGCTCAAGGCGCCCTGAGCCTGCCGAAGGACGCGCCGGCGGGCGCCCGTCCGGCACCACCCGCGCCGATTTCCGCGTCAGGTGTGCCGCTCGGCTCTGGGCTCCGGGCTTTGGCTCAACCTAGGGCCCACAGCCTAAAGCCGGGCCGTGTCCTTCGTGAGAATCCGCCTGAGCGTCGCGGTGTCGAGATTCCCGCCGCTCATCACGCAGACGATCGCCTGCCCGCGGAGCGCGTCGCGGTTCTTGTACGCCGCCATGATCGTCGCGGCGCCGGCACCTTCCGCCAGGTTGTGCGTCGTGCGCAACGCCAGGCGGACGCCTTCCGCCAGTTCCTCCTCGTCGAGCGTGACGACATCGGCGAGGCCGCGGGCCAGGATGCCGAACGTGAGATCGAACGTCACGCGTGTCGCCAGCCCCTCGGCGAAGGTGTCGGCGCGCGCGCCGACGACGCGCGCCGGCCCGTGCCAGGAGCGGGCGAACGCATCGGCGCGCGCGGCCTGGACGCCGACGATGGCCGTGCGCGCGCCGAGACCGTCCCGCACCGTCACCAGACCGCTGGCGCCGCTGCCGCCGCCGATCGGCACGAAGACCGTGCCGACCTCGGGCAGCTCCTCGAAGATCTCCAGCGCGTAGGTGCCCACGCCCGCGATGAGCCGGGGCTCGTTGGCCGAGTGGACGTAGCGGAGCCCGCGCTCGGCGGCGAGCGTCTCGACACGCTCGCGCGCCTCGTCGAAGTCCCTCCCGTGCTCCTCGACAATCGCGCCGTACGCCCGCATCGCGGCATTCTTCTCCGGGTTGTTGCCGCGCGGCACCAGGATCGTGCAGGGCACGCCGGCGCGCTGACAGGCGAACGCGATCGACTGGCCGTGGTTCCCGGTCGAAGCGGTGATGACGCCGCGCGTCCGCTGCGCCGGGTCGAGCGACGCCACCAGGTTCTGCCCGCCGCGAACCTTGAAGGCGCACGTCGGGTTGTGGTTCTCGTGCTTGACGTACACGTCGAGCCCGAGCTCGGCCGCGAGCAGCGGGTGACGCATGAGCGGCGTCGGCCGGATGACGGGCGCGATGCGCGTCCGCGCGGCGTAGACGTCACGGAGAGTGGGCGGGGGAATGATCATGACGAGGCTCGGTACTCGGTACTCGGTACTCGGGCGTGGGGCTCATTCCGTGGGCATTCCGCGGGCATTCCGCGGGCATTGCCATGAACCACTCTCACCGCCACGTCCGGCCGGTCGGTGATCAGACCGTCGACGCCCCAGCTCAGCAACCGGCGCATGTCGCGCTCGTCGTCGACGGTCCAGACCTGGACGACGACGCCGGAGGCGTGCGCCGCGCGGATGAAGCGCGGGGAGAGCACCTGCGTCCAGCCGCGCGCCTGGGGGACCTGCAACGCCCGATACGGGCGTCGCCGGGCGTTCCAGCCGATCCGGGAGCGGTGCAGAGCCCAGCGGACTTCCTCCCGCGTGGCGCCGGTGGGCAGGTCGGGCGCGAGCGCCCTTGCCGTGCGCATCGGCATGCGCAGGAACGATCCGAGCACGACGCGGTCGGTCGCCCCGGCAACCCGCACGGCCTCGACGATGCGCGCGGCCAGCCCGGCGCTGTCCTCTTTCATCTCGACGATCAGCGGCACCGGGGGCATCCGCGCGAGCACCTCCCGCAGCCGCGGGACGCCGAGGCCGCAGCCGCGCCAGGGGAAGCCGTCGGCCTCACCGAAGCGACAGCCGGCATCGACGCGCGCGAGCTCGTCCGCCGTGCGGGCGGACACCGGGCCGGTCGCGTCGGTCGTGCGATCGAGCGTGGCGTCGTGGATCACCACGACCTCTCCGTCGCGCGACAGGCGCACGTCGAGCTCGAGTCCGTCGGCGCCGACCGACAGCCCGTGGTCGAACGCGGCGAGCGTGTTCTCGGGGCGGAGCGCCGCGCCGCCACGATGCGCGAAAACGAGAACCGGGTTGCGTCTCAAGGCAGCATGCGCCATCGGTGACCGGCGCTCTATCTTGCCACAGCGACGCGGGGACGCATGATAGAATTGGATCGATGTCACTCCCAGCGAATCTCGGTGAGCTCCGCCGCGCGGTGGAGGCGGGCGCGGTGCCGCGCCGTTCGGTGCGAGACGAAATCCGCGACAACCTGATCCGCCGGCTCCAGGCGAACGGCACGCTGTTCCCCGGCATCGTCGGCTTCGACGACACGGTGATTCCGCAGATCGTCAACGCGATCCTGTCGCGGCACCACTTCATCCTGCTGGGCTTGCGTGGCCAGGCGAAGAGCCGCATCCTGCGGTCGCTGGCGAGCCTGCTCGACGAGCGCGTGCCGGTCGTGCCGGGCTGCGAGATCCACGACGACCCGCTCGCGCCGATCTGCGCCGGCTGCCGCGCGCGGGTGCGCGAGGAAGGGGACGGGCTGCCGGTCGGGTGGCGCCCGCGCGCGGCGCGGTACGTCGAGAAGCTGGCGACGCCCGATGTGACGATCGCGGACATGGTCGGCGACATCGATCCGATCAAGGCGGCACGGTCGGGCCGTCAGCTGTCCGACGAGCTGACCATGCACTACGGCCTGCTGCCGCGCGCGAACCGCGGCATCTTCGCGATCAACGAGCTGCCGGACCTCGCCGGCAAGATCCAGGTCGGTCTCTTCAACATCCTGCAGGAGGGAGACGTCCAGATCAAGGGCTACCCTGTCCGGCTGCCGCTCGATCTCCTGATGGTGTTCAGCGCCAATCCCGAGGACTACACGGCCCGGGGAAAGATCATCACGCCGCTGAAGGACCGGATCGGCTCGGAGATCCGCACGCACTACGCGCGCACGCGGCACCACGCGCTCGCCATCACGGCCCAGGAGGCCTGGGTGGCCCGCGGGAACGGCGACGCCGCCGCGGTCCGCGCCGTCGTGCCGAACTACGTCCGCGAGGTCATCGAGGAGATCGCGTTCGAGGCCCGGCGCGACCAGAGAATCGACAAGCGCTCCGGCGTGAGCCAGCGACTTCCGATCTCCTGCCTCGAGAACGCGCTGTCGAACGCGGAGCGGCGGGCGCTCGTCTGCCAGGAAGCGGTGACCGTGCCGCGCGTGACGGACGTCTACGCCGCGCTGCCGTCGATCACCGGCAAGTTCGAGCTGGAGTACGAGGGAGAATTGAAGGGCGCCGACACCGTCGCGCGCGACCTGATTCGATCGGCCGTCGCCCACGTCTTCGACGGCTACAGCCAGGGCGCCGACCTGCGCCAGGTCATCGACTGGTTCGAGATGGGAGGGACCCTGCAGCTCGACGATACGTCGCCCGCCGCGGAGATCGTCGCGCGCGCCGCCGAGGTCCAGGGCCTGCTGGGTCTGGCCTCGCTCGCCGGCGTCGCGCCGGACGAGCCGGCGCCGATCGTCGCGTCGGCCGTGGATTTCGTGCTCGAGGGGCTGTTCGCGCTCAAGAAGATCAGCCGCACGGACGAGTGGACGTACCAGGCGTCCGACGAACCGCGCGCGAAGGCGCGCGCGCTCGGCGCCGAGTCGCTCATCGACGACCCCCGGGTGCTTCCGGGCAAGAAGAAGTACTACAACTAGGATCGGGGCTCGGTACTCGGTACTCGGTACTCGGAACGAATCAGATCACAGCGTGACGGCGTGATACCTCGTAATCCCGAGTACCGAGTGCCGAGTACCGAGTACCGAGTCTCGTCAAAGATGAAGTACAGATACACGCGCTTCACCGGCGAGGACCTCGAAGGCGTCGACCTCGAGGAGCTGCTGTCCCAGCTCTCCGATCTGCTGCTGTCGAGCGGGTTCCAGAACCCGTACTGGGCGGAGTACGGCGACGAGGGAGCCGAGCACACGATGCAGGCGCTCCACGACGCAATTCTGGACGCGCTGCTCAACGGCGGGGTGCTGCCCGAGGAGGCGCTCGAGCGCCTGCTCGGGGACCCGGCGGACGCGGATCAGGGGGACGCGCGCGCCGACCTCGAGCGCCTCGTGCAGCAGATCATGGACCGCATGATGGAGGCGGGCTACATCACGCCGCGACCCGATCTCGAAGGCGAGCGCGAGTTCCGGGGACGCGCCGACACCGGACGCGGGCCGATGGACCCGAACCCCCGCTTCGAGGTCACCGACAAGAGCCTGGACTTCCTCGGCTACCGGGCGCTGCGCGACCTGCTCGGGTCGGTCGGCAAGAGCAGCTTCGGCCGCCACGACACCCGCGACCTGTCGACGGGCATCGAGTCGAGCGGCGCGGCCAAGCCCTACGAGTTCGGCGACACCCTCAACATCGATCCGAGCGGCACGATCCTGAACGCGGTGCGCCGGGCCGGCCTCGGGCCCGGCCGGGCGCCGGCGTCCGGCGCTGCCGCGATCGACGTGCAGTACGAGGACCTCGTCGTCACCCAGGGCGAGTACCAGTCCTCGTGCGCCACCGTGCTGATGCTCGACTGCAGCCACAGCATGATCCTGTACGGCGAAGACCGTTTCACGCCGGCCAAGCGCGTGGCGCTCGCGCTCGCGAACCTGATCCGGACGGAGTATCCGGGAGACGCGCTGCAGGTCGTCCTGTTTCACGATTCCGCGGAGGAGATCCCGCTGTCGCAGCTCGCGCGCGTGCGGGTGGGGCCCTACTACACGAACACGCGCGAAGGACTACGCCTGGCCCGCCGCCTGCTCGAGCGCCAGCGCAAGGACATGCGCCAGATCGTGATGATCACCGACGGCAAACCGTCCGCGCTGACCCAGCCCGACGGCCGCATCTACCGCAACGCGTTCGGGCTCGATCCGTTCATCGTGTCCGAGACCTTCGGCGAAGTCGCCAAGTGCCGGAAGGCCGGCATCCTGATCAATACGTTCATGCTCGCGCGAGACTACGACTTGATGAGCTTCGTGCGCCGCGTGTCCGAAATCTGCCACGGCAAGGCGTACTTCACGACGCCCTACACACTCGGCCAGTACGTCCTGATGGATTACCTCACCCGGAAGACGAAGACGATACACTGACGCAGGTAATGGGCCGCCTTCGCCAAGGCGACGGCGAGCCCCGCCGAAGCTCGACGAGCGAAGGCGGGGGCTCGGGACTCGACGACGTCATGCTGCCACCGGTGATTCCCATCTTCCCGCTGCCGAACGCGGTGCTCTTCCCGAGCGTCTTTCTGCCGCTCCACATATTCGAGCCACGATACCGGCAGATGGTGGAGGATGCGCTGAACGGCGACCGGCTCATCGGCATGGTGCTGCTGCGCCAGGGCTGGGAGCTGGAATACGAGGGCCGTCCGCCCGTGTACCCCGTCGGCTGCGCCGGGCTCATGACGCACGCCGAGCCGCTGCCCGACGGCCGGTACAACATCGTGCTGCGCGGTCTGCAGAAGTTCCGAATCGACGGCGAAGACGAGGGCCTGCCGTACCGTCGGGCGCGCATCACCACCATTCGCGAGGCCGGCCCGGACGATCAGAGTCTCGTCCGAGCCGCGCGGCACCGGATCGAGGCCCTGCTGGCCGGCGCGGCCGCCTCGGACGCCGACCCGCCCGTGCCCTCGGCGATGCCCGACGAGGAGCTCGTCAACGCGCTCGCGCAGTACATGGAACTGGAGCCGATTGAGAAACAGGCGCTGCTCGAGTGCGACGGCCTGCTCACCCGCTGCCGCTCGCTGGTGGAGCTGATGGAGATGAAGGTGCTGGCCCAACGGCAGACGTGGAAGAGCGGCGGAGTGCATTGAAGTGAGAAGTGAGAAGTGAGAACTAAGAAGCGGTCAGCCTGCCACGCCGACAACCGGAGAAGCCTCGCGTGGCACATGGAGATCACTGTCACACGCTGACGAACTTCTCACTTCTCACTTCTCACTTCTTACTTGCCGAGCGTTGCAGCAATCGCCTCCACCGCCTTCTCCCCGTGGAATCTCCCGTTCTCGATGAAGATCCGCCCGCTCTCGGCGCCGGCGACGACCGCGCCGGCGACGTAGAGCCCGGGCACGTTGGTCTCGAACGTCTCCGGATCGTGCCGCGGCGCCACCGTCTCGCCTTCGATGACCACGCCCGCGCGCGACAGCAGGTCGAGATCGGGCCGGTAGCCCGTCATCAGCAGGACGCTCTCGGCTGGAATCTCCTCGCGCCGCCCGTCGACCGTCACGACGACCGACCGCGGACGAATCTCCGCCACCGCGGCGCAGAACCTGGCGGCAATCGACCCCGCCTTGATGCGGTTCTCGATGTCCGGCCTGACCCAGTACTTGATCGACGCGCCCAGCTCCGTGCCGCGGTGCACCAGCGTGACCCGCGCGCCGGCCCGGAACAGCTCCAGCGCGGCCTCGGCCGCGGAGTTCTTCCCGCCGACCACGACGACCGGCCGGTGGAACCCGACGTGGGCTTCCGTGTAGTAGTGGGAGACGTGCGGCAGATCCTCGCCCGGCACGCCGAGGCGGTTCGGGTGATCGTACGCGCCGATCGCCGCGACGACCGTGCGCGCCCGGCGCAGACGGGATTCGCCATGCGCGGTGCGGCTCTCGACCTCGAGCGGCGCGCCGGCGGCGCCGGGGCGGATCGCGGTCACCGTCTCGTCGAACGTGATGGCGAGGCCGAAGGTGTCGACGACCCGGCGGTAGTAGTGGAGCGCCTCGTGCCGGGTGGGCTTGTCGTACGGGCTGGTGAAGGGCAGGCCCCCGATCTCGAGCAGTTCCGGCGTGGTGAAGAACACCATGTTGGTCGGATAGTGCAGCAGCGAATTGACCAGCATGCCTTTCTCGAGCAGCTGGTAGTCGAGTCCGGCGCGCGCGGCTGCAATCGCGGCCGCGAGGCCGGCCGGACCGGCACCGATGATCAGGACGTCACAAGTCGACATGGGGCTCAACTGAGAACTGAGAACTGAGAACTGAGAATTGGGAATTGGGAATTCAGACCTAAGAGACGTGAGACGTCAGGGATTCGTGAGCCAAGCCTCTCAGCGGCGCGGCTGGTAGTCCACGCGGATGTTGCTCACCAGCGCGACCGCCTGTCCCGGCGACGCGTAGCTGAACTCGCCCTCGAGCCGCGCGACGAGCAGCCGCTCGCCGAGCAGGCTCACCCGGTTGACGCTGGCCGGCACGGTCACGGTGACCCGCTCGATCGAGACCGGCGCCACGGCCTTCAGCCCCGTCGGGCCGGCGCCGCCGCGGATCCGATCGTACAGATCCCGCGAGGAACGGACCTCGCTCTGCACGACCGCGCGGGCCAGCAGATCGTTGTTCATCGTGAGGACGCCCACGAACGCCGTGTAGCGGCTGTACGCGCGTCCCGCCTGCTCCAGCTCCGCCGAGTAGGTGTGGCGGTTGTGCAGGTCGACCAGCAGCCGCACCTCCCCCCGGTGGGGCGGGATCGTGATCAGGATGCCGTCGGCCGGATCGCGGCCCGTGAGCACGTCGCAGAACCGGTGCTCGGTGATCATGCCGAAACCCAGCTCCACCGGGCAGACGATCTCGGCCGGCGCGACCCGGCGCGTCGTGCGACGCTGTTGGTCCCGCGCGCCCTCGGCGGCGACCGCCAGCAGGAGCACGACGAGCGTGCACCACACGGCGGGACGCCCGGCTCCCATCGCTGATCGGACCATCGATCTCCAGTATACCAAGCGCGATCAGGTCGGACCGGGCGCGCGCTGGATCCTGCCCCTCAGTCGGGCACGCAGGTGCCGGCCGCGAGGACCTCGCTCACGCCGGGCACCTGCAGGCGGTGCTTGATCAGCTCGAGGAACTCCATTCGCGTTCGCGCGTCCTCGCGGAACACGCCGAGCATCGCGCTGGTGACGGCGAACAAGTTCTGCTTCTGCACGCCCCGCATCGACATGCAGAGATGCGTCGCCTCCATGACGACGGCGACGCCCAGCGGATCGATCTTACCGAGGATGGTCTCGGCGATCTGGCTCGTCAGGCGCTCCTGAATCTGCAGGCGCCGGCTGAAAACTTCCACGAGCCGGGGGATCTTGCTGAGGCCGATGACCCGTCCTTGGGGCAGATAGGCCACGTGGCACTTGCCGAAGAACGGCAGCAGGTGGTGCTCGCACAGGCTGTAGAAATCGATGTCCTTCACGATGACCATCTCGTTGTACTCGGTGCTGAACAGCGCGTTGTTGAGCACCGAGTCCACGTCGGCCGCGTAGCCGCTCGTGAGGTACTTCAGGGACCGCTCGACCCTCTTCGGGGTCTCGAGCAGCCCCTCCCGGGCCGGGTCTTCACCCAGCTCGACGAGCATCCGCCTGATGATGTCTTCCATGGGAGTGTTCCAGCCGGCTTACGGTTATCGCGGCGTCCGGTGAGCCGCTCATCAGTACGTGTAGAACCCCTGCCCGCTCTTCTTCCCGAGGCGCCCCGCGAGCACCATCCGCTTGAGGAGCGGCGGCGGCGCGTAGGCCGGCTCGCGGTACTCCTCGAACATGATGTTCGCAATGTAGTACGTCGTGTCGAGGCCGACGAAGTCGAGCAGCGTGAGAGGCCCCATCGGGTACCCGCAGCCCAGCTTCATGCCCTTGTCGATGTCCTCGATGGTGCCGAGCCCACGCTCGTACGACCGGATCGCGTCGAGCAGGTACGGCACGAGCAACCGGTTGACGATGAAGCCGGGCTTGTCCGGCGCCGTGATGGGCTCCTTGCCCAGCGACTGCGCGAACGCGAACAGCGCCTGGTACGTGTCGTCGCTCGTCGTCAGCGCCCGGATGACCTCGACGAGCTTCATGATGGGGACGGGGTTGAAGAAGTGCAGGCCGCCGAAGCGGTCCGGGCGCTTCGTCTTCGCCGCCAGCTCGGTGATGCACAGCGACGAGGTGTTCGACACGATCAGGGTGTGGTCGCCGACGACCTTCTCAACGGCCTCGTAGGCGCGGGCCTTCTCCTCGAGGTTCTCGATGATCGCCTCGATGATCAGATCGCAGCCCTTCAGGTCGCCGACGCTCGTCGTGCCCGTCAGGTTGGCGAGCGTCGCGTCCCGCGCCTCGGCCGTCACCTTCCCCTTCTCGACGCCTCCGTCGAGAAACTTCCGGATACGCCCCATCCCGCGGTCGAGCAGCCCCTGCTCCACCTCGAGGACGATCGTCTTGTAGCCGGCCTGCGCCGCGACCTGCGCGACGCCGGATCCCATCAGCCCGCACCCCAGAACGCCGACCTCCTTGATCTGCATCTTGTCCGTCCTCAACGTTATCTTGGTTCTTGGTTCTTGGCTCTTCGTGCGTGCCTGGTTCCTGGTGCCAGGTGCGGGGTCACGCCGTCATCCGGACGACTTGCCGCGAGGGCACATGCCCGGCACCAGGCACCAAGCACAAAGCACCTCGCGGCGCTACACGGCTTCGACGAGCGCCGCGATGCCCTGCCCGCCGCCAATGCAGGCGGTCGCCAGCCCCCGGGCCTTGCCGCGGCGGCGCAGCTCCAGCAGCAGCGTGAGGATCAGGCGCGTGCCCGTCATCCCGAGCGGATGTCCCAGCGCGATCGCGCCGCCGTTCACGTTGACCTTGTCGCGATCGAGCTCGAGCTCCTTCTCGACCGACAGGTACTGGCCGGCGAACGCTTCGTTCACCTCGATCAGATCGATCGCGTCGAGCGTCAGGCCGGCGTGGGCCAGCAGGGCGCGCGTCGCCGGCGCCGGGCCCATGCCCATCAGCTTGGGCTCGACGCCGGTCACCGCCCACCCGGCCAGCCGGCCGATCGGCTTCAGCCCCCGCTGGTCCACCGCCTGCTTGGAGGCGAGGACGAGCGCCGCGCCACCATCGACGATGCCGCTGGCGTTGCCGGCCGTCACGGTGCCGTCCTTCGCGAACGCCGGTGGCAGCTTGGCGAGCACCTCCATCGTCGTGTCGGGACGCAGGTGGTCGTCCAGGGCGACCACCGTCGTGCCCTTGCGACTCTTGAGCTCGACCGGGGTGACCTCCTCGGCCAGGCGCCCGTCGGACCAGGCTCTGTGCGCGAGCTGCTGGCTGCGCAGCGCGAACGCGTCCTGGGCCTCCCGCGCGATGCCGTACTTGGCCGCGCAGTTCTCCGCGGTGCCGGCCATCGTGCAGCCGCAGTACGGATCGAGGAGCGACTCCCACAGGTAATCTTCGAGCGCGCCCTGACCGAAGCGCAGGCCGGAGCGCAGGCCGCGGATCACGTGGGGCGCCTGGCTCATGTTCTCCGTGCCCCCGGCGAGGACGATCTGCGCCTCGCCGAGCTGGATGAGCTGCGCGCCGCTCACGGCCGACTGGATGCCCGATCCGCACAGCCGGTTGACCGTGAGGGCGGGGACCTCGATCGGGATCCCGGCTTTCAGCCCGACATGCCGGGCGCCGTAGATCGCGTCCGAGCTGGTCTGCAGCACGTTGCCGAACACCACGTGGTCGATCCACCCGGGCTCGACGCCGCTCCGTTCGAGCGCAGCCCGCGACGCGATCGCCCCCAGCTCCAGCGCTGATACCTCCTTCAGCGCGCCGACGTAATCGGTCATCGGTGTCCGCGCGCCGCCGAGGATGAAGACGTCCTTGGACATATCGAACTGCTCCTGTCAGGCTCCGGGCTTGAGACTCCAGGCTCGGGCTTCGGACAGTGCCCGCCGGGGCCACGCCCGCAGCCTGCCGGCTGGAGCCCGAGGCCTGCCCTGCTCACGCCTCACGCTCTCCAATCCGCTTCACGATGGCGTCACCCGTCTCGCGCGTGCCGAGCGACCCGCCGATCTCGGCCGGTCCCTCGCCGGCCTGCACGGCTCCACGCACCGCCGTCTCCACGGCGGCCGCCTCGCGCTCGCAGCCCAGGTACTCGAGCATGAGCGCGGCCGAGAGGATCGCGCCGATCGGGTTCGCGACGTTCCGGCCGGCGTACTTCGGCGCCGAGCCGTGCACCGGCTCGAACATCGACGTGCGGCCCGGATGCAGGTTCCCCGACGCCGCCATCCCCAGGCCGCCCTGGAGCTGCGCCCCGAGGTCGGTCACGATGTCGCCGAACATGTTGTTCGTGACGATCACCTGGAACTGACCGGGGTTCTTGACCATCTGCATGGCGAGCGCGTCGATGTACAGGTGGGTCGGCTCGATGTCGGGAAATTCGGCCGAGACCACGGTGAACACGCGCTGCCAGAGCGCGTGGCCGAACGTCAGCGCGTTGCTCTTGTCGGCCATGCACACCTTCGTCAGGCCGTGCGCGTGCGCGTAGTCGAACGCATGGCGGATGATGCGGTGCACGCCTTTGTAGGTGTTGATCTCCTCCTGCACCGCGATCTCGTCGGGCGTCCCCACCTTGAACCGGCCGCCGATGTTCACGTAGAGCCCCTCGGTGTTCTCCCGGAACACGACGAAGTTCACGTCCGCGGGGCCGCGGTTCTTCAGCGGACACAGCCGCGCGTCGAGCAGCCGCACGGGGCGATGATTGACGTAGAGGTCCAGCTCGAAGCGCGTGCCGAGCAGGATGTCGCGCGCGTGCCGCATGTCGGGCACCCGCGGGTCGCCCAGCGCCCCGACGAACACGGCGTCGAACTCGTCGCGCAAAATCGCGTAGCCGTTGGGCGGCATGCTGATGCCCGTCTCGAGAAAATAGTCGGCGCCGTACGGCAGCTCCTCGAGATCGAACGTCCGCCCGTACGCCGCGGCCGCGGCGCGAATCACCTTGACGGCCTCGACCGTCACGTCCTTGCCGATCCCGTCGCCGGGAATCACCGCAATCCGCATAAGACCATCCTGTCGGCGCGGCGTGCTTCGTGCTTCGTGCCTGGTGCCGGGTGCGTGCGCAGTGCCGAGTGCCTGGCGCGTGCGTGGGTGCCTGGTGCGCACGTCGCCGGGACAATGGCGCCGCGCGGGCTGGCATGCACGCCCCCGCCTTCAGCGTGATCTCGCACCAAGATCCAGGCACCCCGCACGCACCAGGCACGAAGCACCAAGCACGAGCTGCAAGGCACCTCCCGTGTCAGTTCCAACGCCATCGCCATGCCCCTGCCGCCGCTCACGCAGAGCGTCGCGAGCCCGAGACGGGCCCGGCGCTTCATCATCTCGTACAGCAGCGTCACCAGGATGCGGGCGCCGGTGCAGTCGATCGGGTCGCCGCGCGCCCGGGCCTTCTCCGCGCTGGCGATCACCAGAGGCGCGCCGCCGTCGGTGATACCCGAGGAGGAGCCGGCGGTCACGACGCCCGGCGCGCCCTCGACGTCCCCGAACACCGGGCGCAGCTTGCCGAGCGCCTCGATCGTCGTGCCGACCCGTGGGTGCTCGTCCTCACGGACCTCGGTCGCCTCCCCCTTGGGACCAGACACCACGACCGGCGCGATCTCGTCGGCAAAGCGGCCGCTCTTGACGGCGGCGTCCGCGCGCCGCTGGCTCTCGAGTGCGTAGGCGTCCGACTCCTCTCGCGTGATGCCGTACTGCCGCGCCAGGAGCTCGGCGGTCTCGCCCATGATGAGCCCGGACAGGGGACACCGGAAGCCGTCCTGGTACATCGCGTCCACGAGACGGAAGTCGCCCATCCCGAATGACGACCTCCGCGGCCGGCATAACCCACCGATCATAGCAGAACGACCGGAGTGCCGACCGGCCCACAGACCCAGGCCGGGACGTCTTTCACGACGTCATCCACCGGGGTCTGGCCGAGGCGTCGGTCGCCACGATCGGCGGCCGATGCCCGTCGTGTACAGCGACCCTGGCGGTCTTGCGGCCTGCCCTTTCTTCAACGAAGTGGATTTATGCGGGATCGGATCCAACAGGATGCAGCGGCGGCCCCAGGGCCTCGCTGGCGCCGTGCCAGCGAGGCCCTCTCGTTGTACCTGTCGCGCAGCCCTTCAGGGCTGCGTCGCATCGCCTGTCTTCAGCCTGGGCGGCCGCACAGGTCCGAGGGACTGCAAGTGCGCAGGCCTGAAGGCCTGCGCCACGACGGGTGAGGGCCTGCGCCACGACGGGTGAGGGCCTGCGCCACGACGGGCGAAGGCCTGCGCCACGACGGGCGAGGGCCTGCGCCACGACGGGTGAGGGCCTGCGCTACGACGGGTGAAAGCCTGCGCTACGACCGGTCCGCCAGCGGCAGCGTCAGCCGAAAACAGGCGCCGACGGGCGAGTCGACGAGCGCCAGCCGCCCGCCGTGCGCCCGCGCGATCCCCAGCGAGATCGACAGCCCCAGGCCGGTGCCCTCGCCGACCCCCTTGGTGGTGAAGAACGGCTCGAACACCCGGCCCGCCTGCTCGCGGCTCACCCCCGGCCCGTCGTCGGCCACCTCGATCGAGGCTTCACCGTCGGCCGCCGCGCACGTCACGACGATGCGGCCCCGGCCGGCGGCACCGGCGATGGCCTGCTCGGCGTTCAGCAGGAGGTTCATCAGCGCCTGCTGGATCTCTTCCCGGTTCACGTCGACCGGAACGGATCGATCGCCGATCCGCGTCTCGAGCGTGATGCGCTGCGCCTTGAGACTGTAGCCGCGCAGCGACGTCACCGTGCGGACGATCTCGTTCAGGTCGACCCGCGTGCGGCCCTGCGGGCTGCGGCGGACGAACGCGAGGAGGTTGCGGACGATCTGACTGGCCCGCCTGGACTCGACCCGAACCACCTCGAGGAAACCGGGCGCGTCGGGACTCCGCGGGTCGGCGATGAGAAGTTCCGTGCTCCCCACGACGGACTGCAGCGGGTTGTTGAGCTCGTGCGCCACGCCGGCCACCAGCTCGCCGATGGCCGAGAGACGCTCGGAGTGGATCAACTGCTCCCGCAGCCGCAGCTCCTCCGAAATGTCCCGCTCGATGCCCACGAAGTGGGTCGGACGGCCGGCCGCATCCACGATCGCCGTGACGGTGCAGGCCGACGGGAAGGTCGTGCCGTCCCGGCGGCGCCGGTTGAGGGTGCCGCGCCAGACGCCGTCGCGGGTCACCGTCGCGCGAATCCGGGCGCGCAGGTCGGTGCCGCCGCCATGCTGCTCGACCAGATCCGGCATCTCGTTCGCCGCGAGCTCCTGGAGCGAATATCCGACCGCCTGGCAGAACGCCTCGTTGGCGTCGACGAACCGGCCGTCGTGGCCCAGGATGAGAATGAGGTCGCGGGTCCGCTGCGTCGCGGCCGCCAGCAGCCGCAGCCGAGTGTCCGCACGGCGCAGCAAGGTGCGCTGGACCGCCAAGCGTACCGCCAGCACGGCCAGCACCGCCAGCACGCTCACTGCGGTGAGCAGTCCTCGGAACTCGTCGACCGGATCGCCGAACGGCGCGGTCCACCGGACCCCGTAGCCGACCATCGGGATCGTGGCCAGCGCGACGAACGACAGCCATGAAGGCAGTGTGGTCTCGATCTGTGCGTCGGCGAGCGTCACCGGCTCGGCGGACGGGGGCGCCGTCGCCGCGGCCCAGACGAGAGCCAGATACGGCACGATCCAGGCGAGATCGTACGCCATCCCTGGCGCGTAGTCGCCGCGGGCGATCGCGAGGCTCGCGACGGCACGCATGGCGAAGCCCACGGCCATCGCGCCCGCCAGCCACGCGTAGGTCGCACCCCAGGGACCGCCCCGCGCGCGGTAGGCCAGCCAGCCCAGGCCCGCGAGAATCACGAACCGCAGGAGCTGGGCCGCCACGAGCAGCGAGCGCTGCGCGGCGGCTTCGTGAACCGGGACGAGCGCGGGGACGAGGACGAAGTAGGCGAACAGGAACAGGACGAAGATCGCGGCCCCGGCCAGATCCACCGCCACGGTCGCCACCGCGCCCTCGCGCGGGCCGCGGTGCGGCTCGGCCAGCAACGCCACGGCGATCGCCGAGGCGCCGGCGAGCGTGAACACGGTGTGCCCGCGCAGCCATGGGTTCGGCGCCGCGAACACGAGGTCGTCGAGCGTGAACCCGAGGTGTCCGACCGCCCACAGCAACGCGCCCAGCGCCAGGCTGGCCCAGAACAGCCACTCGCACCCGACCCAGTCACGGCGGCGCCGGATGACGAGGGCAGCGAACAGGAGAGGCGGCGCCAGCAGCGCGAGATTGCCGAACCAGGCGTGGGCGACCGGATGACTGGCGAGGGCCCACCCCACGACGATGTGCGCACCGACGTACGCGGCGCCGAAGGCCAGCCAGTTCATGGGGTCGAGAACGGAACCGCCCAAGTCAACGCGCGCCAAGATACACGGCGCGCCGGTCCGGCCGCAACTGCCGTCGCGGTCCCGGTCAGCGGCCTGTGCTATAGTGCGCGCGCATGAGCGACGAACGCCGCGACGGGCCGCGTGTCTCCATCCTGGGGGAACTGCGCGGCGAGGTCATGGTGTTCCAGCCGATGACCGTCACGCAGATCGGCCGGGGCGGCGCCCAGGTCGAGACGGGGTTCCGGCTGCAGCTCGACTCGCTTCACGACTTTCGGCTGACGCTGGGCGACCACTCCGTCATCGTCAAGGGCCGGATCGTCCACTGCAGCATCGTAGACGTCGAGGAAGAGCACGTCGCCTACCGCGCCGGCGTGGAATTCGTCGAGCTGAGCGAGCACGCGCGGGTCGCCATCAACTCGTTCGTGGAAGCGCTCCAGGAGAGCCGCAAGGGGCTCTCCTGATCGCGAGCCTGCAGCCGGCCTGCTTCAGCGTGACGATCGTCTCGCCGCGGAACGGATGGACGTAGGCCGCCACCACGCGCTCTTGGCCGCACGGCCCGATCGCCGCCACACCGAACACCGAGTCGTCGATGCGGATCCGCGCGTCAGTGCGCGGTGACGTGACTCAGGTAGTCTCCCGAGGGGATGAGCGGCGCCCGGCCGAGCGGGGCGTTGTAGAAGTAGACCCACGCCTCGACAGACCGGCCGTCAGGCAGCTGGGTCGGGACCCGCTCGCGCAGGTACAGGCTGTGGTCGACGTCTCCCGGCCGATAGCCTTCGATCTCGTCGAGCGCGGCGAGCACCGCCTCGATCGCCTCGGTCTCGTAGACCTCACCCCAGACACGGCTGTCGGGAGTGGGCACCGCCGCCGGGTAGATGCCCAGGTCGTAGAGCGACGCCTCGATGGAGCCGCGGCCGATGTAGGTCAGCTTCGAATCGATGCCGATCCGCCGGCGTCGATCGAACCCTGCCATGAGCGTGCCGTAGAAGAACACGAACTCGGCCACGACGCATCACCTCGTGGGGAGAAGTGTACGGAGGCCGATCGCGGATAGTCAAGACTCTCGTGGGGCTCCGCCCCACACCCCCGCCTTCGCTCTTCGAGCTTCGGCGAGGCTCGCCGAAGCTTGGCCTGCCTCTGCAGCCAAGCGGAGGCGGCCGGCTCGGTCGCTCGCGCTCTTCGACGAGCTCAGAGCGCCCTGAGCCTGCCGAAGGGCGGGGGCCCCTTCGCCCCGCGCCGCTCCCTCGCCCTTCGGCACGGCTCAGGGCGTCGCGAGCGGAGTCGAGGGACGCGGGCCGTGCTTGCGAGAAATGTGACTGTTTCGTACACATCCTGGCGAGCAAGCACGGCTGGCGTGCGCCGCGTGCAACCGGCGAGGCTGCCTGAAACGCGAAGGGCCAGACCGGATGGTCTGGCCCTTGGCATCGGATCACCGCTGTCGGGACCGGCTCAGTCGAGGCCGCCCTTCCTGGCCTGTCCGAGCAGATCGATCACCTCGGTCGGCACGGTGAACGAGAGCTGAACCGTCGTGCCCGTTCCGGACAACTGGAGCGACTGGACGAGCGCCGCGACCTTCGGGTCCGAGCCGGCCTGCATCCGGGCCAGCGCGAAGAAGCCGCGGATCACGTCCCGGAGGTTGTCGGCCGACTGGTCGTCCCGTGCCTCGGCCCGCAGCGTGCCGGTGAAGCCGCCGTTGATGCGCCCGGTCGCCGCGAACCACTTGAGCGCAGGAATCTGCCGGCTCACCTCGTCGGGTAGATTCGCCTGGTGCGCCAGCGCGTCGAATCGCCCGACCGCCCACGCATTGGCGCCCGATTCGACCTCGCCCACCAGCCGCATCAGCTCGTCGTTGCCCATGACGCTCTGGCCGCCCATCTGCGCATCGATGGCTCGCTTGATCGAGACCGCGTCGCCGATGGCCACCACGCCCGTTTTCATGAACGCCAGCGTCGGCTGCCTGTCGCCGTGCTCGCGGGTGCGGCCGACGAGGAGTCGCTTGCCGCGGTACTCCTCGACGACGCCGCCGTGCTCGCTGGCGAGCGTCTCGAGCTGGGTTGGGTCGAACCGGCCCTGCGCGATGACCAGGCCCCCGCTCTTGCCTTCGGCCTCGAGCACACACGCGACCACGTGGTCGATGTCACGCTCGATGTCGATGCCGGTCTCACGAAGGAACTCGTCTCGGCCTTCGTTCTGCTCGGGCAGGGCTTCCCGGAACCGCTCGCGGAACTGCGACTGCATCACCTCGCGGACGTTCGCGTACGCCACCACGGCCGCATCCGCCGGCACGTAGCTAAGCTCCGGAGGGCCGGTCGGGGCCGCCGACAGCGACGGCAGGCCGCCGCCGAAGTAGGCCACCAGGCCGGTGCACAGCCCGACCACCATGACCGCCGCCGCGCCGAGCAGAAAATAACGAGTCGTCTTGGTCATAAAGGGTCCGCCCCCTGCTGGATTATACCGATTCCGCCGGTAGAATGTTCCCGACTTCGGACACTAATCCCGAAAGCGGACACCAATCCTCTGTCACGTAACCTATTGATCCAGCACGTATTCGCGGCGCTCGACCGCGACGCTGGCCAGATATAGCGTCGCTCCCCAAATGACCGCCAACCACAGCGCCGAGCTGGCCAGCGTGGGACTCTCCCGGACGATGGCCTGGACGAGGCTGAGCACGCTGTCCTGCGGCATCGCGTGCGGCACGAGCCCCTGGAGGTAATAGGCCACCGTGAAACGCTTGAGGTAGCCTGGGAACGCCAGCGCGGCCTGCTCCCACCCGAAGATGAAGACCAGCCCGATGAGCAGCGGCCGCCGGAACCAGGCCCCGATGAAGGCGAACAGCGCCCCGTAGACGGCCAGGCCGACGGCGAGCAGCAGCAGGTCCTTGACGAAGGGAATGAAGGCCGAGCCGAGCGAGCCGCCGACCGGCACGACCAGCAGGTAGACGATCGACACGGATGGCAGGACGACGAAGCCGGTCGCCACCAGGTAGGCCAGGTACTTCCCCAGCAGCACGGCGCCGCGTGGAATGGGGCGTGTGAAGAGATAGGTGATGGTCTTGTCGTCCACCTCGTCCGCGATGAGCGCGGTGCCGTAGAACACGCCGAGAACGGGCACAGTGAACCGCAGGTAGAAGATCCAGATGATCAGGCCGAACATGGCCGGCCCGGTCATCGCCACGCCGTTCACGCGACCCAGCGGCAACCCGAGGGCGACCGCCGCCCGGATGAACAGGGCGATGAGGACCGGCCCCATCACGACGAGCGCCATGAAGATGGTCCGCCGCGACCAGAGCATCTGGCCGACGGACAGATCGAGGACTCGGGCGGCCGCCGACAGGTAGCCCGGTGCCGCCGCGGGCGCGCCCGGCGCCACCGGCGCCGCGGGAGTCGGGGTCACGTTGGCGTCGCTCATCGTCATCATCCGTCAGTCGTGAACCGGCAGTCGTGAGCCGTCAGCCGCGAGCCCTGAGCCGTCAGGATTTTACCAGGTACTGGAACACCGCCTGGAGGTTGTCGTCCGGGGAGGTCACTTCCGAGATCTCTCCGTACTCGCCAGACGCCGCCAGATCGGTCAGCCGCCGGTAGAACTCGTCGGGCCGGCCGGTTTCCACCACCACCGCCTGCTCCTCGAACCGCAGGCTCAGCACGTCGTCGCCCGAGAGCAGCTGGCGCGCGAGCCCGCGCGGATCCGCCGCGCGGACGTAGACGGTGTGGGGGTGCTCATCGATCAGGTCACGGATTTGGTGCACGTCGCCTTCGGCCAGGATCCGGCCGTTGTTGATCAACAGGATGTTCGAGGTCATCGCCTCGATCTCGTGGAGGATGTGGCTCGACACCACGAGGCTCTTGCCCTGGCGTCCCCACTCGCGGATCAGGCGAATCGTCTTGCGCCTCCCCAGCGGATCCATGCCCGCGAGCGGCTCGTCGAGGATCAGCAGGTCGGGGTCGTGGACGATGGCCTGGGCCAGCTTGACGCGCTGGCGCATGCCCTTGCTGTAGGCGCCGATCTTCTTGCCGGCGGCGTCGAGCAACTCGACGATGCCGAGCGCCCTTCGCGCGGCGGCGTCGGCCGCCTTCTCGTCGTACCCGTTGAGCCGGACGAGCGCCGTGATCCACTCGAGCCCGGTCATCCGATCGTAGAAGGCGTCCTGCTCGGGACAGAACCCGATCCGGAAGAACAGGCGCGGGTTCTGCCAGATCGGCTCGCCGAGCACCCGGACCTGGCCTTTGCTCGGCTTGAGCTGGCCGGTGACGAGCTTCATCAGCGTGGACTTGCCGGCGCCGTTGGGCCCCAGCAGTCCCGTGACGCCCGGCGGCACCATCACGGTGACGTCGTTGAGGCCGATCACCTGGCCGTACCACTTGGAGACGTGGTCGGTGGCGATCACCGGGGCGCTCACGTCACCACCTCCACGCCGCGCACGCGCCGTTCGAGCACCGAGACCGACAGGGCGATGAGCGCGACGACCACCAGCATCGAGACGGTCCAGGGCGTCTCGTAGCGCGGTTTGAGCCGGAACACGACGTCGACGAGCTGCGCGACGTTCGCCGAGAAGGACACCCAGGACACGGCCGTGCTGCCGGTAATCGCCACCAGCGCGCCGAACATGGCCTCGGTGAAGAACACCGCGCCGGCGTAGAGGATCGCGACGTAGCGGGAGCTGTTCGACAAGGACGACAGCGCGAGCATCGTGAAGGCGGAGAGGAGCACCTGGATGAGCGCCGCCAGGGTGAGGGCCGGGAACAGGAACAGGTTCGCGCGCAGGAAGGCGAAGCTGCCCGCGAACGCCACTTGGAGGACGAGCAGCATGATGCCCGGCACCCACGTCACCAGGAGCAGGAACGCGACGAGCACGGCGAGCTTGCCCGCGATGTACTCGGCCCGCATCAGCGGCTTCGACAGGTAGATCTGCAGGGCGTTCGCGCGCCGGTCATTGGCGATCAGGCCGGCGCCGACGTAGATCGTGACGAAGAAGACGAAGACGCCCTGCTGGTCGATGAACTCACGGAACGTGCTCGTCGTGGGCGCGAGCATCGACGCCTGCGGGAAATTGGCGGCGATGTAGATCTGGACGGCGCGCACGATGAACGGAATCCACGCGAAGATGAGGAGCGCCAGGAACTTGCGCTTGCCGATCATCGAGCGGATGCCGGACCACGCGATGACGGTCCAGGCGCGCCCCAGGGCTTCGCGCCGGCCGCCGTAGCGCCGGTAGCTCTGATCGTGGATGGGCATAACGTTCGGGGGCCCGAGGCCAGCGGCCCGGGACCAGGGCGGTCCGGCTGACGCCGGACCCTACCCTTCTCCTATCGCCTTCGCGAACACGTCTTCGAGCGTCGGCACGCTCGGGCGCAGATGACGCACCTGGACCCCGTGCCGCGCGGCCAGCGCGAACAGCGCGCGCTGGTCCTGGCCGTCCGGCACGAAGACCCGCATCACGTCCTCGTCGGTGGCGTGACACTCCATCCCCGCCCCGCGCAGGACCTCGACGAACCCTAGCTCGTCCCCCTTCACCCGAAGCTCGTACACCCGCCCACCCGGTCCTTTCAGATCCCGGATCGGACCGTGCGCGACGACCGTGCCCTTGTCCATCACGACCACGTGGTCGCACGTGTACTCGACGTCCGGGAGCAGGTGGGAAGAGAGAATCAGGTTGACGTTCTTGTTGTGCGCGAGGTCCCGGATGAGCTCGAGCATCTCGTCGCGCCCCTTCGGGTCCATGCCGTTGGTCGGCTCGTCGAGGAAGAGCAGATCCGGGTCGTGCACCAGCGCCTGCGCGAGCTTGATGCGCTGCTTCATGCCGGTCGAGTAGGTCTCGACGTTCCGGTATCGCGCCTCGCCGAGTCCGACGTAGTAGAGCACCTCGTGGGCGCGCTGCATGGCGTCGGCGCCGGGCAGTCCCGCGAGCTGGCCGCAGTAGGCGACGAACGACACGGCGTTCATGCCCGGAATGTGCGCGTCGGTTTCCGGCATGTACCCGAGCCGTGCGCGAATCGCGAGCGCCTCGCGCGCGACGTCGAGACCGAGCACCTCCATCCGGCCCTGGTCGGGCTTGAGGAAGCCCAACAGCGCCTTGAGCATCGTGCTCTTGCCGGCGCCATTCGGGCCCAGCAGCCCGACGGCGCCCGTCCGGAACTGGGCGCTCACGTCCCGCAGCGCGCGATTCGCCCCGTAGGAGACGCTGACGTTGTTGAGCTCGACCGCGGCGTCGGACATACGGATCAGGCTTCAGGCGATACTTCAGGCGACGGCCCCCCGGCCCGGGCGCCCGTTCGTAGGATACGAGGGTGCGGTCTAAGCGGTTCGCGGCCAGGCACCCTGACGGCCCGGATCCGGGCCGCCGACGCCTCCGTCTAGAGATTGCCCCGCAGGCCCAGCTCGTCCGCCCGCTCCCGCATGAATCGGATCACGTTCGCGGCGTGCTCGTCGAGCGGCACGCCGATCTCCTCCGCCCCGCGGCGGAGGTCGTCGCGGCTGACGGCGCGGGCGAACGCCTTTTCCTTCATCCGTTTCAACACCGACTTGGCCTCGAGGTCGAGCAGGCTCTTCGACGGCCGCACGAGCGCGGCGGCCGTGATGAACCCGGCCATCTCGTCACACGCGAAGAGCGTGTGCTCGAGCCGGCTCTCGCGCGGCACGCCGGTGTGGTTCGCGTGCGACTGAATCGCGCGGATCACCCAGTCCGGATACCCGCGCTCGAGGAGGATCTCCGCGCCGCGGAACGGGTGGTCGTCGAGGCTCGGCCAGCGGTCGTAGTCGAAGTCGTGCAGCAGCGCTGCCACGCCCCAGGCCTCCTCGTCTTCCCCCCACAGTCGCGCGTAGCCGCGCACCGCCACTTCGACCGCACGCGCGTGTTTTCGCAGGTTCTCGTTCGCCGTGTACTCGGTCAGCAGGGCCCACGCGGCCTCACGCGACAGAATCATGAGTCAACCCCCACCGACAACGCCCGGGTCATCCCGCCACGCGCCCGGGCACGCGACCCGCTTCGCCCCCTTCGAATCGATCCACAATCGTCGCCGTGACCACGTCACCGGTGACGTTCACCGCCGTCCGGCACATGTCGAGGACGCGGTCCACGCCGAGGACGATGGCGATGCCTTCCATCGGAACGCCCACCATGCCCAGCACGATCATCAGCGGCGGAATGGCACCGCCGGGCACGCCGGCGGTGCCGATGGCCATCACGACCGACATGATCACCACGATCGCCTGCTGGCCCAGCGTGAGATCGACGCCGAACACCTGCGCGATGAACAGCACCGTCACGCCCCCGAACATCGCCGTGCCGTTCATGTTGATCGTCGCGCCCAGTGGAATCACGAACCCGGCGATCGACGGGGGGATGCCCAGGTCCTCCTCGCACACCCGGAGCGTGGTCGGCAGCGTGGCGTTGCTGGACGAGGTCGAGAACGCCGTCAGCGCGACGATGCGCGTCTTCTTCAGGAAATCGATCGGCGCCCGCCGCGTCGCGAGCTTCAGGATCGCCGGATACACGGCGAACTGGTACACCACCAACGCCCCGACGACGGTGACGACGTACCAGACGAGATTGAGCAGGATCTCGAAGCCGAACCGCGCCGTGACGCTGAAGATGAGGGCGAAGACGCCGATCGGCGCCACGGCCATGACCAGCGAGATGATCGCGATCGTGGCGTGCGCCAGGCTGTCGAGCACCTTGACGAGCGGCTCGGCTTGCGTGGGCTTGACCATCGTCAGCGCGACGCCGAGCATGATCGAGAAGAAGATGACGGCGAGCATCTCGCCGTTGGCGGCCGCCTGCACGGGATTGCGCGGGACGATCCGGACGAGCAGGTCGATGCCGAACGTGCCCCCCTCGACCAGACCCATGGCGCTGTCGGTCTGCCCCTTGTAGGTCTCCATCAGCCGCGCCGTCGTCTCGGGCGCGAGCCCCGCGCCCGGCCGGAGCAGGTTGACCGCAAACAGCCCCAGGATCGTCGCGAGCGCCGTCAGCACGATGAAGCTGCCCAGCGTGATGGCGCCCACCCGCCCCAGCTTGGCCAGGCTGCCCAGCCCCGCGACGCCCACCGCCAGCGTCGAGACGATGAGCGGGATGATCACCATGATCAGCCCGTTCAGCCAGATCCGACCGACTGGCTCGGTGAACACGCGGACGAAGTTCTGCGTCCCCTCCCCGCCGTCGGTGACGAGATTCACGGTCACCCCGGCAATCGCGCCGAGGACGAGACCGAGCAGGATCTTCGCGTGCAGCGACATCGCGGGAGACGTTACTCTGCAGGGATCACGTTGTCAACGCGACGCGCCGCCATCTCGGGGCGCGCGTTCGGTCTGAATCCGCCACGCCTTGGCGACAACCGCGGCGGCCTTGCGGGTGAGGTCGTACGGACCCAGATCGTCCGGCTCGGCCAGCGTCACCTCGCTCGCGTCAGAGCCGTGCGCGAGCCGCCCGCCGATCGGGTCGCAGAGGTAATCGACCAGGACGAAGTGAAACCGGATCTTGCGGCGATCGTCGAGCAGAATCCGGTCGAACACCTCGACCATCGGCCCCACCTCCACGACGAGCCCGGTCTCCTCGAGCACCTCGCGCGCGACCCCCGCTTCGAGCGTTTCGCCGAGCTCGAGCGTCCCGCCCGGCAGGCTCCATTGTCCCGCGAGCGGTTCGTACCGCCGGCGCACGAGCACGACGCGTCCCTCCACGAACACGACCGCGCCGACCCCCACGATCGGCCGTGCCGGGTACGCGCGGGACTTGGACCGCCGGGCGTGCCCGCGGCGCACCTCGTCGAGCGTCGCGGGCGTCGCCACGCTTCGGTGGCGCCGGATGAGCCCGTCCTCGATCAGGAAGTGACTGTAGCCCGCGAACCAGCGCCCCTCGCCCCCCGCGTTCGGCGCGAAGCCCGCCACCCATTCGGTCTGCACCCAGCCCCAGCCCGTCTCGAGCCCGCCGATCGTGCGCGGCCGGAAGAACGCGCCCCCCTCGAGGCCGCCCACGTAGCGGTCGAACCACGCCGCGTAGCGCGCACGGTTCGCGTCGCGGCCACGACACGTCGCCGGTTCGGGATCGGAAAGGAAGATGCCCTCGGTCACGCAGTCGGGCTGGTACTGGTCCAGCACCGTCTCCAGGTCCCGTGCGTTCACAGCCTGGTAGTGCCGGCGGACCAGATCCATCTCGTCCGGCATCGGGTCCTACTCGCCCATGACCTTCACGACGACGCGCTTCCGGCGGCGGCCGTCGAACTCGGCGTAGAAGACCTGCTCCCACGGCCCGAGATCCAGTGCGCCGCGGGTGATCGGGATCATCACCTGGTGGCCCATGATCGTGCGTTTCAGGTGGGCATCCCCGTTGTCCTCGCCCGTGCGGTGATGGCGGTAGTCGACGCCCGACGGCGCCAGCGTCTCCAGCCAGTCCTGGAAGTCGTGGATCAGGCCGTCCTCCCAGTCGTTGACGTAGACGGCCGCCGTGATGTGCATCGCCGACACCAGCGCCATGCCCTCCTGTACGCCGCTCCTGCCCACGATCGCCGCGATCTCGTCGGTGATGCGCACAAACTCCCGGCGCGTCTTGGTGCTGAACCAGAGGTAGTCGGTGTGGACCTTCATACGCCTCGCCGTGAATGGCCGGAACCCTGAACCCGAGCACCCGAAACCCGCGTCTGTCAGATCGGCAGACTGGCCTGGGCGTTCAGGTCGGCACCCGCCGTGACCCCGGCCCTGAGCCGGCGCAGACCCGCCGCCGCAATCATCGCGGCGTTGTCGGTCGACAGCGCCAGCGGCGGCACGAACACCGGCAGGCCCGCCGCGCGGCCGCGCGTCTCCAGGTCGGCCCTGAGCCGGGTATTGGCCGATACGCCGCCCGCGATGCCGATCGCACGCGCGCCCAGCCACGCCGCCACCTCGAACGTCCGGTCGAGCAGCGTCTCCACGACGACGCGCTGGAAGCTCGCGGCGATATCAGCGACCTGCTGGCGGCTGAGCCCGCCGGCCTGGCTCCGCACGTGGCGCAGGACCGCGGTCTTGAGGCCGCTGAAGCTGAAATCGGTCCGGTGCGCGAGCGCCTTGGGCAGCAACCCCGAGGGCGCGGTCCCCGCCGGCAGGTTGCGGTCCGGATGCGTCATCCGCGGCACGGGCAACGGCACGGCTCGGTCGTTCCCTTCCGCGGCGAGCCGGTCGAGCAGCGGTCCTCCCGGATAGCCCAGCCCGAGCAGCTTGGCCACCTTGTCGTACGCCTCGCCCGCCGCATCGTCACGGGTGCGGCCGATCAGGTGATAGTCGCCGTCGGCGGGCACGTGGTACAGGCTGGTGTGACCGCCGGAGACGACGAGCACCGTCGCGGGCAGCGGCAGGGCGCCGTGCGCGAGCACCAGGGACTCGATGTGACCCGCGAGGTGGTTGACCGCCACGAGCGGCACGCCGAGGGCGAGGGCGACCGACTTGCCGAACTGCACGCCGACGAGCAGCGAGCCCACCAGCCCGGGACCCTGCGTGACCGCCACGCCGCCCAGATCGGACCAGCCGACGTCCGCATCGGCGAGCGCGCGTTCGACGACGCCGCAGATGTCGCGGACGTGCTGACGGGAGGCCAGCTCGGGCACCACGCCGCCCCACTCGCGGTGGATGTCCACCTGGGACGCGACGACGCTGGACCGGATCGTCCACGGCCGCGCGGCGTCGCCCGTCTCGGCCACCACCGCCGCGGCCGTCTCGTCGCACGACGTTTCGATGCCGAGCAGCAACATACGTCTTCCAGGGGCCAGAGGCCGCCCGCCTTCGCCAAGGCTACGGCGAGCCTCGCCGTAGCGCCGAAGGCGCGAAGGCGGGCGCGGTGGCGCCCTCCATGGCCGCCTTGAGCGACGGCTCGTAGGGCGCCCGGCAGACGCCGGTCTCGGTGATGATGGCCGCGATGAGTCGATGCGGCGTCACATCGAACGCCGGGTTGCGGATCGCGGCGCCCTCGGGCGTCACGCGGGCCGAACGGAAATGGCTGACCTCGCGCGGATCCCGCTCTTCGATGGGAATCCGTGCGCCGTCGGGCGTGGCGAGGTCGATCGTCGAGAGCGGCGCCGCCACGTAGAACGGCACGCCGTGCTCGTGCGCGAGCACCGCGACCGTGTAGGTGCCGATCTTGTTCGCGACGTCGCCGTTGGCGGCAATCCGGTCGGCGCCGACGACCACCAGGTCGATCTCGCCCGCGCGCATGATCGGCCCGGCCATGGTGTCGGTGATGACCGTGGTCTGGATCCCGTCGCGCACCAGCTCCCAGGCGGTCAGCCGGCCGCCCTGCAGGAACGGCCGCGTTTCGTCGGCGAACACCGCGACGCGCTTCCCCTGCTCCGCGGCGGCGCGGATGACGCCCAGCGCCGTCCCGTAGCCGGCGGTCGCCAGGGCGCCGGCGTTGCAGTGCGTCAGGATGCAGGCGGTGTCGGGCACGAGCGCGGCGCCGTGCGCGCCTATGGCGCGGCAGCTCTCGACGTCCTCGTCGTGGATGCGCCGCGCCTCGGCCTCGAGCCGGGCGGCCAGCTCCTCGGGCGACTCGCCGGCGAGGGCGCCGTGCGAGAACGCGCGCTTCATGCGGTCGATGGCCCAGAACAGGTTGACGGCAGTCGGGCGCGTGGCCGCCATCATGTCGCAGGTCCGGTTGAACTCGACGGCGAACTGCCGGGTGCCCTTCGCCTGGCTGCGTCGGGCGCCGAGCGCCAGGCCCAGGGCGGCGGCCACGCCGATCGCCGGCGCGCCGCGGATCACCATCGTCTTGATCGCCCGCGCGATCTCGGCGGCGGTGCGGCAGCGCACGTACACCTCCTGGGCCGGCAGTTTGCGCTGGTCCACCATGACGACGTGGTCGCCCTGCCACTCGATGGTCGGGAGCATGGGAACAGGATGATATCAGACGGGCTCGGGACGCCTCCTTACTCGAGCGAGGTGTGGTCGAACGGCACGGGCAGGAGCCGGCCGAGCAGGTACCGGCGCTTCACCGCGGTGGGCGACGCCAGGATCACCTGGACGTCCCCGCAGTACTCCCACAGCAGCTGGCGGCAGGGACCGCACGGCGTCGTGACGTGCGACGCCGTCGTGACGATCGCGATCCGCGTGAACACCTCGTGTCCGTCCGAGAGCGCCTTGACGAGCGCCACGCGCTCGGCGCACAGCGTGAGCCCGTAGCTGGCGTTTTCGATGTTGCAGCCGGTGATGATCTGGCCGTCGACCGTCTCGATCGCGGCGCCCACCCTGAACCCGGAGTAGCGGGCCCGGGCGCGCTCGCGGGCATCGCGCGCGGCGGCGACCAGCAGCTCCTCCAGGGCGAAGGGCTCGACGATCACTTCGTCGAGCGGGATGGCGGCCCAGCCGGACTCGTCGCGCCGGTCCTTGCCGGTACGGCGCTCTTCCGCCCGGCGGTCCGCGCCCGAGCGCCGCTCGGGGACGCCGGACGGCGGGCCGACGTCGTTGGCACGGCGATCGTCCTTGCGGCGATCGTGACCGCCCCGCCGGTCGCCTGGCTGCCGGCGATCGCGCCACTGCGGGTCCTGGGGTTTCGCTTTGCGCTTCCGACCGGGATTAGAGCCTTTCAATGATCGCCTCCAGCAGCGCGGCGAACTGGCCGCGCACCTGTCGCGCCGTTTCCATGACCTCGTCGTGCAGGAGAGAGACGGGCAGGACGCCGGCCGCCATGTTGGTGATGCAGGACAGCCCCAGCACCTCGACGCCCATGTGACGCGCCGCGATGACTTCAGGGACCGTCGACATGCCGACGGCGTCGGCGCCGATCGCCCGCAGGTAGTGGATCTCGGCCGGCGTCTCGTAGCTCGGCCCTGGCACCGCCGCGTAGATCCCGTGCGCGAGCGCCACGCCCGCCGCCGCCGCCGCGTCGTCCGCGATCCGCCGGAGCCGGCGCGAGTACGCCTCGCTCATGTCGGGAAAGCGCGGACCGAGACGATCGTCGTTCGGCCCGGTGAGCGGATTGGCGCCGAGCAGGTTGATGTGATCGTCGATCGCCATGAGCGCGCCACGGGTGAAGCCGGTGTTCACGCCGCCAGCGGCGTTCGTGAAGATCGCGACCGGGACGCCGGCGAGCGCCATCACGCGCGTGGCGAAGGTGACGGCGCGGGCGTCGTGTCCTTCGTAGAGGTGCACGCGGCCCGAGAGCGCCGCGACCAGGCGGCCGCCCACCCGCCCGAGCACCAGACGGCCGGCATGACCGATCACCCGCGACTCAGGCCAGTGCGGGATGCGCCCATAGTCGATCGATCGCGCGTCGCCGAGCCGCTCGGTGAAATCGCCGAGGCCGGAGCCCAGGACGACGGCCACCTCGGGCGTGTCCCCGAGCGCCCCGCGAACCACCGCCGCCGCCTCGGCGAGCCGATCGTAGTCACTGGACGCCGCGCCAGCGCCGGGACTCGGACCTCGGGACTCGGGACTGGCCACCCGCCACCTTCTAACCTTAGATGAGCATCGCGGCGATGGAGGCGTTGATCATCGTCGCCAGGAAGCCGCAGAGCAGCGCCCGCAGGCCCAGCCGGGCCAGGTCGGCGCGGCGCGACGGCGCCATGCCCCCGATGCCGCCCAGCAGGATACCAATGGATCCGAAGTTCGCGAAACCGGTCAGCGCGTAGGTCGCGAGCGTGTACGACCGCGGGTCGAGCGTCTCGCGGTACTCGGTCGTGAGCTTCACGTAGGCGACGAACTCGTTGGCGACCAGCTTCGTACCCAGCAGGTCGGCGATCGCCGGCACGTCGGCCGCCGGCACCCCCATCAGGACGGCGACCGGCGCGAACACCCAGGAGAAGATCCGCGCGAGCGACAGTCCCTCCTGGAGCGACCCGAGGAGGAAGTCGAAGAGCGCGATGAAGGCCAGGAACGCGATGAGCATCGCCGCGACGTTGATCGCGAGCACGGTGCCGTCCGAGGCGCCCGCCGCCGCGGCATCCACGACGTTCGCGTGCTGGCGCTCGACGACCGTCTTCACCTCGCCCCGTGTCGCCGGCTCTTCGGTCTCGGGCAGCATGATCTTCGCGAGGTACAGGCCGCAGGGCGCCGCCATGACGCTCGTGGTCAGGATCGCCACCGGGTCCGCGCCGAGCGCGATGTACACCGCCATGACGCCGCCCGAGATCGTCGCCAGGCCGCCCACCATCAGCGCCAGCAGCTCCGACTGGGTCATCTTCGGCACGTACGGCCTCACGATGATCGGCGCCTCGGTCTGTCCCATGAAGACGTTGGCGACCGCCGACAGCGTCTCGGCCCCGCTCGTGCGGAGCAGGTACATCATGGCCCGCGCCGTGATCCGGACGATGAACTGCAGGATGCCGAAATGATAGAGGACCGTGAAGAACGACGAGACGAAGATGATGGTGGGCAGCGCGACGAACGCGAACACGAACCCGTTGCCCGGGAAGTACTGCTCCATGACCGCCTGGTTGGCCAGCGGCCCGAACACGAAGAACGACCCGGCGTTGGTGAATTCGAGGAACCGCCGGACCAGCACGGCGACCTGGGAGAACAGCCAGAACCCGGGCCGCACGCCGCCGATCTCCAACTTCAGGATGAACAGCGCGAGCAGCAGCTGCAGCGCCATCCCCCACCCGACCGTCCGCCAGCTGACCGCGCGCAGGTTGGCCGACGCCGCCGCGACGATCGCGATGAAGCACAGGATTCCGAAGAAGGCCTGCACGCGCACGTTGATCGTGTCGCGCAACAGGAAAGCCATCACGGCCAGGAGCACGGCGACCGCGGCGGCGCCCAGCCTCAGGCTGCGGTCGGACGATGGGACGAAGACGGTCTGGTCGGCACTGGACATGGCGTGGCGTGGGCCGGTCCGTCGTCGGACCGGCGCGGCTCCTCGACTGACATCAGGCGGCGCTCCGCTCGTCGACGAGGCCGAGCACGAGCGGCGTCGCCGGCGGCGGCTCGTCGGCGATGACGATCGCGTCGCGAACGAGCGCGGACGCGGCGTCGAGCCCGCGTCCCGCCCGGTGACACAATTCGACGATCGGGTCGCCGGCGCGCAGCGCGGCGCCGGGCCGCGCCAGCAGGCGGGCGCCCACGCCGTGGTCGATCGGGGCGTCCACCCGGTCGCGACCCGCGCCGAGCGCCATCGCCGCCCGGCCCACGAGCTCGGCGTCGAGCCGGCTCAGGTACCCATCGCGCGGCGCGGCCACCCGGGCCGTGTCGTCCGTCCGCGGCAGCCTCGTCTCGTCGTCCACCACGCGCGGATCCCCGCCCTGGTGCTCGATGACCCGCCGGAGCTTGTCGAGGCCGGCACCCGACGCGAGCGCGTCGCGCACGCGGCGCTCGGCCTGCTCGAACGATGTCTCGACGCCGGCCAGCACGACCATCAACGCGGCGAGCAGCACCGACAGCGCCGTGACATCCTCGGGTCCCTGCCCCTTCAGCGTGTCGATGGCCTCGATGATCTCGAGCGTGTTACCGACGGTGTTGCCGAGCGGCGTGTCCATCGCGGTGATCACCGCCTGCGTGCGGACCCCGGCGCGCGCGCCGGTGGCGACGAGCGAGGCCGCGAGGCGCCGGGCGTCCGGGGCGGTCTTCATGAATGCGCCGCGGCCCGCCTTGACGTCCAGCACCAGGCCGCCGATCCCCTCGGCGATCTTCTTGCTCATGATCGACGCGGTGATGAGCGGAATGCTCTGCACGGTGCCGGTGACGTCGCGCAGCGCGTACAAGCGGCGGTCGGCCGGCGCGATCTGGTCGGTCTGGCCCACCAGCGCGCACCCGATCGTCGCGACGGCGCGCTTGAACGCCGCCTCGTCGAGGTCCACCCGGAAACCGGGGATCGACTCGAGCTTGTCGAGCGTGCCGCCCGTGTGCCCCAGCGCGCGGCCCGACATCATCGGCACCGGCGCGCCGCACGCAGCGGCGAGCGGCGCCAGCACCAGCGACGTCTTGTCTCCCACGCCGCCCGTGCTGTGCTTGTCCACCGGGATCGCGGGCAGGCCGTCGAAGGCGACCCGCCGGCCGGACCGCACCATCGCGTCGGTCAGCCAGGCGGTCTCGTCGGCCGTCATCCCGCGCCAGACCACGGCCATCAGGAACGCCGCGATCTGGTAGTCGGGCCAGGTGCCACGCGTCACCCCGTCGACGAAGAAGTCGACGGCCGCACGGTCGAGGCTCCCTCCGTCGCGTTTCGTGCCGATGAGATCCACCGCGCGCATGAAGGGAGCCAGTATAGTCGAGTTTTTGCTAGAATCCGGGCATTCCCGGTCGGCGCCGGGACCGTCCGGGCCCGCCTCCACCTGGACCCGCGCGGCCGCCATCGCGGTCGCCTCCCCAGGGCGGTCCCCGGGAGACAGCGCGCGTCAGCCATGGCCGATGTGACCCAGCTTTCGCCCGAGCTCGTCCGAAACGTCCAGGGCCTCGCGCGCGCGCTCGTCGCCGCCGCCCGTGCCCGGACGCTCTACCCCGGCGAGCATCCCGCGGTCGCGTCGTCGCTCGGACGCCTGCACACGGCGATCCGGGACGCCACGGGCGGCGCGGCGCTCACGCTCGGCGTCACCCCGGATCTGCTGCTGGTCGAGGGCCTTCCCGCCGCCCAGGGTCCGGGGGTCGTGGCCGAGGCCGCAGGCTACCTGCACGGGCGCGACATCCTCGAGATGACGTTCGGCGGCGACGTGCCGCCCGCCACGCTCCACGCCCTGCTCGCGCTGCTCGCCGCCGATCTGGACACGCTCCGCGCCGAAGGCGGCCCGGCGGCGGTCTGGGCCCGTCAGGGCCACACCGCGATCGTGCTCGAGCAGGTCGACTACCAAAAGGTGCTGGAGGACCGCGAGGTCCGCCGGACGCCCGCGACCAAGGACGATCTCTGGCGGTCGATCGTGCGCGGGGTCAACGAGCGCCGTACGTCGTTCGACGAAGCGGCGCAGCAGCGGCTCCTCGCGATCGCCGGAGACGTCGGCGCGATCGGCGAGCTCGCGGCAGACGTCATCGTCCCGAACCGGACGCCGGACGGTAGCCCGATGCTCACCACCCAGGCGGCCGCGGTGCTCGCGGCCTACCGCCACCTGACCGGGATCGTGTCGGTGCTCGCGCCCGAGCGGCGCGACGAGGTCATGAGCAACATCGCCGCGGCCACCGCCCGGCTCGAGCCGAGCGTCGTCATCCAGATGCTCGGGACCGGGGGCGGGCCCGGCGAAGACGACGAGGGGGGCGTCCTCGGCGGCATCGTGAGCGGCTTCGACGACGGGAAGGTGGCGCAGCTGCTGGCGACGACGCTGGCGATCGACGGCCAGGCTTCGCAGCGCCTCGCCGCCGTGTTCGACACGATCGCGCCCGACGCCGAGCGCAAGGAGCGGGTCCTGCGGATGACCAGCTCGCTCCTGCGCGAGACCGACTTTGGCCAGCGCACGCACTTCGAGACGCTCTGGTCGTCCATGGAGGAGCTGTTGCTGACCTACAACGAGCGCCCGTTCGTCTCCACGGCCTACCGTGCGGAGCTCGACGGCGCGGGCGAGCGGGCGTCGGCGATGGCCCAGGCCGACGTGCCGCTCGAGGCCGACGAGTGGCTTCTGACGCTCGGCCAGGAGAACGTGCGCCGCCTGTCGGTGACGCTGCTCATCGACCTGCTGAATCTCGAGCGCGATGCCGCGCGCGCGCCGCAGCTCACCGAAGACGTCGCCGCGCTCGTTGAAGATCTGCTGATGGGGGGCGAGTACGCCCTCGCGCTGCGCGTGGTCCAAGCGCTGGCCAGCCGGGTCTCCGATCGCCAGTCGGTCAGCTCAACGCCGAGCCGGGGCGCCCTCGATCGCCTGGCGGACTCGGTCGCCATGCGCGAAGCGGCGGACATGCTCGAGCAGATGGAGGAAAACGAGGCGAAGACGTTCGCGGAGATCTGCGCCGGCGTCGGCCCCGCCGTAGTCACGGCGCTCGTTCCGGAGCTGTCGCTGGAACAGGACACCCCCGGCCGCCGGCGCGCGTTCGCGATCACCCTGAGTTTCGGCGCGCTCGCGGTGAGCCGGCTGACGGCGCTGCTGTCCCACCGCCGCTGGCACGCGCTGCGAAACGCCGCGATGCTGCTGGGCGAGATCGGGTCGCCCGAGGCGGTGCCGCTCCTGCAGCCGTTGATCCGCGGGTCGGACCCGCGCGTCGCGCGCGAGGCGGCGCGGGCGTTGTCGAACATCGACGACCCGTCGGCGGCGCGGGCCGTGCACACCGTGCTCCGGGCGACGAGCGGCCACGTGCGTAGGGCCGTGGTGGACGCGCTCGTTGCCGAGCGCGATCCCCGGGTCGTGCCGGTGCTGCAGCGCATTCTGAACGAGAGCGAGCCGCTCGGCACCGATCATCACATCGTGCTCGAGACGCTCGGCGCCCTCGGCACGCTCGGGTCGGTCAGCGACGGCCAGGCCGTGAGCGACATCGCGCGGTTGATGGGCCGGCGCAGCTGGTTCTCGCGGAAGAAGATCCGTGCGCTGAAGCAGACCGCGCTCGAGACGCTGCGCCAGATCGGCACACCGGCGGCGACGGCGGCGATCCGGGACGCGGCCGCCAACGGCGACCGCCTGCTGCGCCGACTGGCGCGCGCGATTCCGTCATGAGCGATCTCAACCAGGCCGAAGAACTCGTCCGGCGGCTGGCGGCGGCCGCCAGGGGGGCGTCGCTGTACTCCCCTGCCCACCCGCTGGTCCGCCGCGGCGTCGACGCGCTGGCGGCGCTGTGCGCCCAGCGGTTGCAGCGGGCTGAATCGACCGTCGTGGGCTTCGTGGGCGACGAGGTCGTGGTCGACGGGCAGCGACTGGTCAGGTCCGCGGCGGCGCTCGTCGGGTTCGCGCGCGACCTGCGCGAGCGCGAGATCGAGAAGATCACCATCGAGCGCGGCGTGACGCGCGACGAGCTGGCGACGTTCGTCACCTCGCTCGCCGATCGGACGGCGGCCGAACCGCTCGGCGTCCGCCTCGATCGCGGCGGCGTGCGTCGCATCGCGATCGGGCGGATCACGGTCGAGGAGGACACGGACGACTCGGCGGGCATCGCTGCGGCGCGCAAGGTGTACGGGTCGGCGGTGCAGACCGCCGAGGCGCTCTGGGACACGGCCAAGGCTGGCGACAAGCCTGACCCCGGCGCGGCCCGCCGGATCATCGACAGTCTGGCGAAGATGGTCACGCAGGATCGCACGTCGCTGATGGCGCTGACCGCGCTCAAGAAGTACGACAACTACACGTTCACCCACATGGTGAACGTCTCGGTGCTGGCGATGGCGCAGGCGCGCACGCTGAACCTCGAGGGCGCGCTGCTGCGGGAGTTCGGCTTCGCGGCGTTGATGCACGACATCGGCAAGGTCAACACGCCGCTCGAAGTGCTCAACAAACCGGACCGCCTGACCCGGGAGGAGTTCGACGTCATGAAGCGCCACGTCGTGGACGGGGCGCACATCCTGCGGCGCACGCCCGAAATGCCGGCCCTCGCGCCCGTCGTCGCGTTCGAGCACCACCTGAAGCAGGACCTGTCGGGCTATCCGGAGAACATCGGCCATCGCGACCTCAACCTGTGCACGATGATCGTGAGCATCGCCGACGTCTACGACGCGCTGCGCAGCAACCGCGTCTACCGGGAGGGGATGCCGACCGACCGCATCAAGTCGATCATGGGCCAGCAGGACAGCCCGGCGTTCCACCACACGCTGCTGCGGCGATTCGTGAACCTGCTGGGCCTGTACCCGGTCGGCACGCTGGTGCGCCTGAACACGTCCGAGCTGGCGGTCGTCACCCACGAGCACCCCACCGACCCGTTCCGGCCACAGGTGAAGATCATCGCCGACGGTCGCGGCAACCGTCTGGAGGAGCCGGAGATCGTGAACACCTGGGAGCGTGATCCGCGCGGCGACTACCCGCGGGCCGTCGTCGAGGCGGTGGACCCGGACACGGAGGCCATCGACCCGCTATCATGCCTGTAGGCACGCATGACTGAGGCGAAGCCGACCCACCTCGAGCCGGTTCAGGCGGCCGCCCTGACCGACTTCGCGCGGACGTGCAAAGCGGCTGCGCGGGCCGTCTCGCTCTATCCGCCGGCCCATCCGGCGATCGGCGTGGCGCTCACGCGCCTGACCGAAGCAGCCGGCCGCGCGACGGCGAGCGGGTCGCTCAACCTGCAGATCCGCGCCAACGCGATCCTGATCGGCGGGGTTGGCCCGGCCAAGCCCGACCCGGTGATCGCCGAGCTGGCCGAGCTGCTGCACAAGCACCTGATCGGCGGCCTCGTGCTGCAAGGGGGTGCCGATGCCGACTCCTGGCGGGCGCTGCTCCAGCTGCTCGCGCGCGCCCCCGAGGAGGTGCGCGCGGATGGGGGCATCGCGCACCTGTGGGCGACGGCCGGCGGACCCAGCATCGAGATCCTCGAAGTCGACTACGCCGAAGTGCTGCGGGAGCGCGGCGGCGGCGAAGCGGTGATCGACGACATCATCGACGCCTGCGTGCACGGCCAGCCGCTCGCGGAGTGGGACGCCGGCACGCGCGAGGCGATGCTGGCGGTGCTGCAGAACCCCCAGCACGTGGCCGAACTGGTGATCCGTCTGGAGGCGCGGCTCGCCGGGCAGAGCGCCGACATCAAGAGCGCGGCGTTCCTCAGCCTGCTACGCCGCGTGGCGGAGCAGATCTCCGGGACGCACCCCGAGCAGCTCGACACGATCTTCCGCCAGCTGGCGCAGGCCGCCGCCGGCCTGCCGGCGGAGACGCTCGCGGGCGTTCTGCACGAGCGCAACTCGCCGGACGCGATGGCCGGCGGCCTCAACGTGGTCGGCGCCGTGATGGAGCGGATGACCGACGACGCGATCGTCGACTTCGTCGCGCGTACCGTCATCGCCGAGCGCAGTCCCACACGGCGCCTCGCCGAGGCGTTCCAGGCGCTGGTGCCGGAGACCGATCGGCGCCGCCAGCTGCTGGCGCTCGCCGGCGACCGCGTGGCGCACTCGCCGCTCGCCGACGAGGATTCGTTCGAGGGCATGTGGTCGCGCGTCGAGACCATGCTCACCTCGTACACGGACACGAGCTTCGTATCGGACGAGTACGCGCGCGAGCTGTCCGGCGCGCGCGAGCAGGCGATAGACGTGGAACGGGTCAGCGACGACCCCCCGGAACGCGTCGCGGCGTGGCTCGCCACGGTCAGCGACAGCGTGCTGCGCAGCCTCGACCTCCAGCTCCTGCTCGACCTGCTGCGCATCGAGGTCGATCCCCCGCGCTGGCGGGACGTCGCCGAGACCGTCGTCACCCACGCCGAGGACCTCGCGCGCGTCGGCCTGGTCGAGCAGGCGTGTCAGCTCGGCGAAGCGGTGGGGGTGGAGGCCACGGCGCCCGGCGAGTCGCCGCGGAAGGCGCACGCGATCCGCGCGCTCGAGCGCCTCGGGCGCGGCACGCTCATCCGGAGCGTCGTGGGCCAGCTCCGTGGCGTGGACGACGCGCCGGCCGAGCGGGTGAAACGACTGTGCCACGCGATCGGCCCGTCGATCATCGCGCCGCTGGCCGAGCTGCTCTCGGCCGAGCAGGACTCGCGCGCACGTGCCCGCCTGCGCGACATCCTGGTCGGGTTCGGACCCAGGGGCCGCGACTCGATCCAGCAGCTGCTGAACGCGCCGAACTGGGAGGTACGCCGGACGGCGGCGTTCCTGCTCCGGGAGTTCGGCGGTACGGAGTCCCTCGTCTCGCTCGAGCCCCTGCTCCGCGACAGCGAGCCGCTCGTCCAGCACGAGGCGATCCAGGGCATCATCCTGAACGGCAGCGAGGCGGCGTTCGGCCTGCTGCGCTCGGTACTGAGCGATGCCAATCCGCGGGTGCGCGGGGCGCTCGTGAACGAGCTGGGCACGATGCGCGACGAGCGCGCGGCGCCGCTGTTCTGCTATCTCGTCAAGCACCTCGATCGCCGCCTGCTGCGATCCGCCTACGAGGTCTCACTCGACTCGCTGGGCGCATTCGGCGGCCCGGACGCCATCGAGGCGCTCGAGTACGCGCTGCAGCAGGGGGAATGGTGGGCGCCGCTGCGGACGCGCGCGCTCAAGACCAAGGCGGCGAAGGCGCTGCGGCGCGTCGGCACGACGGACGCGATCCAGGCGCTGCGGGAGGCCTCCGAACGGGGCTCGGGCAGCACGCGGCGTGCCGCCCGGGCGGCGCTGGCCGGCATGGCGGGAGGGTAGCGTGACGGACGACCCCATCGCGCGTCAACACGCGTACGAGGAGCTGATTCGCCGGTTCGCGTCGATGGTCCGGGGCGCGCAGCTCTACGAGCCGAACCATCCGCTGATCGCCCGCAACGTCGAGAGCCTGCTCGCCACGCTGCAAACCGCCTTCGAATCGGCACCGACGCTGACGATCGGCCTGGTGAACAAGGAGGTCGTGGTCGCCGACACGCCGCTGCCGCGCGCCTCGACGCTGATGGGCGACCTCGTGGGGCGGCTGCTGCTGCACGGTATCGAGCGCATCACGATCGAGCAGGGCGTGTCGGCCACCGCGCTGGGCGCCTTCGCCCGTGCGGTGTCGGCGCTGCCGCCCAAGGCTGAGCCGGGCCGCCCGGCCACCGCCGCGTGGAACTTCTCGCACATCCGTGTCGGCAAGATCGCGGGCGACCGGGAGATGAGCGACGGCATCGCCAGCGACATCGAGGCCATCCGCCAGCTCTACAAGCAGGCGGTCACGGTGTCCGAGCAGGCGTGGGACGCGGCCTCCACCGAGGGCATCCCCGACCCGAACGCGGCGAAGGAGGTCGTCGACGGCCTCGCCGACGCGGTCGCCGAGAACCGCACCGCGCTGGTCGCGCTGACCGCGATGCGCAACTACGACAACTACACGTTCACGCACATGGTGAACGTGTCGATCCTGACGATGGGCCAGGCGCGCGCCCTCGGCATCGAGGGACGGCTGCTGCGCGAGTTCGGGCTCTCGGCGCTCATGCACGACATCGGCAAGGTCCGTACGCCGAAGGAGATCCTGAACAAACCGGAGAAGCTGACCGACGCGGAGTTCGAGATCATGAAGCGGCACACGGTGGACGGCGCCGAGATCCTGCGGCGCACGCCCGAGATGCCGATCCTCGCGCCGGTCATCGCATTCGAGCACCATCTCCGCCAGGACGGATCCGGCTACCCGGTCGGCGCCGTGCGCCCGGCGCTCAACCTGGGCACGATGATCTGCAGCATCGCCGACGTCTACGACGCGATGCGGTCGCAGCGCGCGTACCAGCAGGCGTTCCCGTCCGACCGCATCCTGGCCGTCCTCAAGCGCAACGACGGCGTCCAGTTCGACCAGAACCTCGTGCGCCGCTTCTCCCAGCTCATGGGCATCTACCCGCCCGGGAACCTCGTGCGGCTCAGCACCGGCGAGGTTGCCGTCGTCGTCAAAATACACGCGCCGGATCCGTACCGGCCGATGGTAAAGGTGCTCTTCGACCCCAGCGGCCTCGCGCTCGACCATCCCGTCGAACGCAACCTCTGGGAGCCGCGCGACGACCGCGGCACGCTGGAGCAGATCGTCACGCCGCTCGATCCCGCGGAGTACGGCATCGACCCACTGACGTACCTATGAGGTTTCACCATGACCACCGACTGCCTCCGACGCGCGCGCACGGCGTTCCTGCTGGTCGCCACTTTCCTGGTGGTCGCGCTTCCCGCGCTCGCCCAGACCGCCATCCCGACCCCCGAGGCCTTCTTCGGCTTCCCGATGGGCGCCGAGAAGAAGCTGGCCGCATGGGACCGCATCGTCGAGTACTTCCAGATCGTGGACCGGGGCTCGGACCGCGTCCTCGTTCAGGAACTCGGCCGGACGACGATGGGCAAGCCCTACATCATCGCGATCGTGTCGTCTCCCGAGACGATCCAGGACCTGCCGCGCTACCAGCAGATGCAGATGCAGCTCGCCGACCCGCGACGAACGACCGAAGCGGAGGCGATGCGGATCGCCCGCGAGGGCAAAGCCGTGCTGCTCATCGGCACCAACGTGCACTCCACCGAGATCGGCAACAGCCAGATGGTGAACACGCTGATCCACAAGCTGGCGACCGAGAACTCGCCGTGGATGGACCACGTACTGAAGAACGTGATCCTGCTGTTGATCCCGTCGCAGAATCCCGACGGCCAGCAGATGGTCGTGGACTGGTACAACGAGAACCTGGGCACGCCCTTCGAGAACTCACCCCTGCCCGAGCTGTACCACAAGTACGTCGGCCACGATAACAACCGCGACAGCTACATGCTGACCCAGGTGGAGACGCAGCACCTGACGCGCGTCACGTACAAGGAGTGGCTGCCGGAGGTCTACCTGGACAAGCACCAGATGGGGAGCAACCGCGCCCGCATCTTCGTGCCGCCCTACAAGAACCCGCCCAACCCCAACGTGGACCCGCTCGTCTGGAGCGAGACCAACCTGCTCGGCCAGGCGATGGCCGCCGCCCTCGAAGCGGCCGGCAAGGAAGGCGTGATCTGGGGGGAGCAGTACACCGGATTCTGGCAGGGCGCCAACAGCACCACGCCCTGGTGGCACAACATGGTCGCGCTGCTCACCGAGACCGCCAGCTCGCGCCTCGGTCACACGATCGTGCAGGAGCGAGCCGACCCGCGCCGGCCCTCCCAGGGACAGGGGGGCAGCCCGGGCGGGCCCGGCGGCGACCCTGACCGCCCGCTGCCGGCGCCGACCGACGTGCAGTACCGCATGAACTACACGCGGCCCTGGCTCGGCGGCAGCTGGAGCCTGGCCGACGTCGTGGATTACCAGCTCGTGTCGGCCCTCGGCCTCCTCGAAGGCGTGGCCAACAACCGTGAGCTGCTCAAGCGCAATTTCTACCTGATGAACGCGCGCACGATCGCGCGGTTCGAGAAAGGGGCGCCGTACGCCTACCTCGTGCCGCCGGGTCAGCGGGACCCGGTCGCGGCCGCGAAGCTCCTGTCGCTCGTGCAGGCGCAGGCCGGCGAGGTGCACCGGGCGGACGCCGCCTTCACCGCCGACGGCCGGAGCTACCCGGCGGGCACCTACGTGCTGCGGCTCGCGCAACCGTTCGGGCGCTGGATCAAGGACCTGCTGGAACCGCAGGAGTACCCGGACATCCGGTGGCCGTTCGACAACGCACCGATCGACCGGCCGTACGACGTGAGCGCCTGGTCGCTCGGCATGCTGATGGGCGTCGACACGGTGCGCGTCGACGCGCCGTTCGAGGCGCGACTGGGGCCGGCGCCCGAACCGGTCCGCCCGCCCGCCGGCCAGGTGACGGGGACCGGGCCGCTGTTCGTCCTCGACCACGCGGTCAACGCCAGCCTCGTCGCGACGAACCGGCTGCTCGCGGCCGGCGCCACGGTGGGCTGGGCGCGCGGGACCGTGACGACCGGCGGACGCACATTCGCGCCGGGCGCGATCGTGGTCCGCGGCGCGAGCCGTGACGCCATGACGGCGATTGCCCGCGACCTCGCCGTCGACGCGGTCGCCATCGACCGGGCCCCGGCGGACCTGCTGCCGGTCCGGGCGCCGCGCATCGCGGTCTACGAGCCCTGGGGCGGCAACATGGACGCCGGCTGGACGCGCTGGATCCTCGAGCAGCACGAGTTCCCGTTCACGCACGCGCGCAACGCCGACCTGCGCCAGCCCGACCTCGCATCCCGCTTCGACGTGATCGTGTTCGCCGAGATGAGCGTCGCGCAGATCCTGCGGGGCGCGACCGGCTCGAACGTGCGACCCGAGCACCGGGGTGGGATCGGCGAGGAGGGCGTCGCCAACCTCCGGACGTTCGTGCAGGCGGGCGGCACCGTCATCACGCTGGGCAACGCGGCCCGCTTCGCGATCGAGCAGCTCGGGGTCCCGGTCGAGAACGCGCTCGAGGGTCTCGACCGCGACACGTTCTTCTGCCCGGGTTCGATCCTCAAGGTCGCCGTCGACACGCGCCATCCGATCGGCTTCGGCATGCCGGCCGAGACCGACGCGATGTTCATCAACAACGGCGGCTACGTGCCGCTGCCCTCGTTTTCGAACGTGACCACGTCAGTCGTGGCGCGTTTTCCTCAGGAGACGCTGCTCCGAAGCGGCTGGATCATCGGAGAAGAGCGCCTGCGAGGCACGGCCGCGGTCGTCGAGACCGCGATCGGGAAGGGACGCGTGATCCTCCACACGTTCCGCGTGCAGAGCCGCGCCCAGACGTGGGGCACGTTCAAGCTGCTCTTCAACTCTCTCTTCTATGGCCCCGCCGTGGCGGACCGGCCGGCCACGACGAGTGCGGAGGCGGGTCGGGCGCGGTGAGCGAAGCCCTGCGCACGCTCGCGCTCGGCGGCGCGATGGCGGCGGTCACGTTCGGCTGGCTGGCGGTTCGCACCGCGCGCCTCCCCGCGTCGTCGCCCGCGCGGCTGGTCGCCGAGTTCCGCGTCATGCAACTCGGCAGCCTGCTGCTCGTCTTCGTGGCGGGCGCCTACCTCGGGTTCGCAGCCGCGGCCCCGGCGCGTACGGGTGTCGGCATGGACGTGATGCTGGCGCTCGCGTTTCTCGTGGCGGCCGCCGTCGTCCTCACGCGCGATCCGCCGGAAGGGCTCACGATCCTGGCGCTCGCGTTCCTGACGCACGCGGTGCTGGACGTCCTCCACCGGCCGGGCCTGCTGCCCGGAGACATCACGCCCCGGTGGTACGCCGTGGGCTGCGCCTCCCTCAACGTGTACCTCGGCGCGCTCTGCTATCTGCCGCTTCTCAGACGGTGAACACCCTTGACCATGGCACACCTGCTCCGTCCGCATCGTTCCTCGCCTGACCGGTCGCCGGCCGCTTCGCGTCGCCGCCTTGCCGCCGCCCTGCTCGTGGTCGCCTCGGCCACGGCTCTCCTCGGCGCACCGCCGGTCCAGCCGGCGCGTGAGACGCCGCGGCCGGCGCTGATTGTCGTCCTGGTCGTCGATCAGATGCGTGCCGACTACGTCGACCGCTACGCGCACCAGTGGAGCCACGGGCTCCGCCGCCTCCTGAGCGGCGGCGCCTCGTTCGGGCAGGCTGCCTACCCGTATATGAACACGGTGACCTGCGCCGGCCACGCCACGATCGCGACCGGCGCGTATCCGCGGGCGCACGGGATGATCCTGAACGAGTGGTGGGACCGGCCGACGGGTACGGGCGTGGCCTGCACGACGGACCCGGCGGCGCGACCGGTCCCGTACGACGCGCCGGCCGGCGCGCAGGCACCCGACGCCGGCGGCGACAGCGCCTGGCGCCTGCGCGTGCCGACGCTGGCCGACGAGCTGCGCGCGCAACTCTCCCTCGCCCCGCGCATCGTCAGCTTCTCGCTCAAGGCACGGTCGGCCATCATGCTGGCCGGACACCGGGCCGATGCGGTGACCTGGCTCGACGATGCCGACCGATGGGTGACGTCGACCGCGTTCGCCTCCGGACCGGTGCCGTTCGTCCAGCGGTTCGTGGCGGCCAACCCCGTGGCGCGTGATTTCGACAAGGTCTGGACCCGGGCGCTCGACGAGCGCGCCTACCTCTTCGAGGATGCGGGCGTCGGCGAGCGGCCACCCGTCGGCTGGAGCACGACGTTTCCGCACCCGCTTGCCGGGGACAACGGCGGCGGCTCGGCGGCGGACCAGTATACGCGCTGGGAGCGCAGCCCCTTCTCGGACGCGTACCTGGGTCGGCTGGCCGAGGCCGCGGTCGACGAGCTGGGGCTCGGCCAGGGATCCGGGCTCGACTACCTCGGCGTCAGCTTCTCGGCGCTGGACCGCGTGGGGCATCCGTTCGGACCCACGAGCCACGAAGTCCAGGACACGCTCGTGGGCGTCGATCGGACGATCGGGCGGCTCCTCGATCACCTGGACCGCGCCGTCGGACCCGGCCGCTACGTCGTCGCGCTCTCGGCCGACCACGGGGTGTCGCCCATCCCCGAGCAGATGCTCGCCCAAGGCTTGAGCGCCGGGCGGATCGCGACCCGCGAGGTCGTCCGGCAGGTCGAAGAGGTGCTCGAGCCCTGGCTCGGTCCCGGTCCGCACGTCGCGGCCATCCGCTATACGGACCTCTACTTCCGGCCGGGGGTCTACGCCCGCCTCCGGGACATGCCATCGGCCCTCAACGCGGTCATCAAGGCGATCCGGGCGATGCCGGGCGTCTGGCGGGTCTACCGGAGCGAGGATATGCGCGATGCCAACGCGGCCATCTCGAACGACCCGATCCTGCGGGCGGTGGCGCTCAGTCACGACCCGGACCGCAGCGGCGACCTCCTCGTGGTGCCGCAGCCCTACTGGATCAACTCCGCCGACGCCGCCACCCACGGCACGGCGAGCCTCTACGACCGGCACGTGCCGGTCGTGCTCTACGGCGCGGGGATCCGACCGGGCGAGTACCTGCAGCCGGCGACGCCGGCCGACATCGCCCCGACGCTGGCGTTCCTGGCCGGCGTGACGCTGGCGGCGCCCGACGGCCGGGTGCTGGCCGAGGCGCTCGACCGCCCCGCCCCTTGCAGGCCGTGGTGAAAGTCGACACGGCCTGCAAGGTCACGGAGGACGTGGCCACCGCGTCAGAGACCACGGAGGCATCCGGAGCATCTCCGTGCCCTCGGGCCCCGGTGTTCACGCTCCGTGTCCTCGCAGCCCGTGGAGTGACTTCACCACGGGCTGCTCCGCTGAACGCGCGGGGTGCACGACCGGTCCCGGGGCGCCGGCCGTCCGGCCCGGCGCGACACGGTTCCCGCGCTCCCACGGTATGATGGCTGCACCAGCGACTCGGCTCCGCCTGCCGGAGGCGCACCGTGGGGGGCGCCACGCGGGACCGATCCGGTGCGACCCGACGCCGGGTCCGTGGAGGACAGCATGACGTTTCGGAGGTGGACCACGGGCGCGATCGCGGCCGGCCTGTTGGCGGCCGGCCCCGCGCCCCTTCTCGCCCAGAACCAGCCCGGGCTCCGTCGGATCCGGCCCGGCACGATCGCGGAGTTGCGCGAGTGGGACGCACGGATCGACGGGATGCTCCGGTCGGGCGACCTGGTGGTCCGGCGCGTGTTCGACGATACGAAGGTGCCTGGGCGCACGCACGAGCGCGCCGACCAGTACCACCGGGGTGTGAAGGTCTTCGGCGGCGACGTCGTCCGTCAGATCGACGGCGGGCAGACGATCTCGGTGTTCGGCATTCTGTACGGCGACATCGACCTCGACCCGACGCCCCGACTCTCGCGCCAGGAGGCGAAGGCCGCCGTCGAGCGGCTGACCGGCGCGCGGCTCGGCGCCTCGCGTCTGCCCGAGCTGGTGATCCTGCCCAAGCCCGAGGGCGGCTACGCGCTCACCTACCGCGCACGGGTGGCCGCGCGCGGCGACGTCCGCGTGTACTTCCTCGACGCCGCCACCGGCGACGTCGTCTTCGACTACAGCGACCGTAAGACGCAGTCGGCCGTGGGCAAAGGCGTGGGCGTCCTGGGCGACAACAAGAAGCTGAGCGTGCAGTCGTCGAGCGGGCAGTTTTTGGCGAGCGACGCGCTGCGCCCACCGTCCGTGCTCACGTTCGACATGCGGGGGAACATCCTGCGCCTTCTCGACATCCTCAACGGGTACATCCCGGTGGCAGACAGCGACCTGGCCCGCGACACGGACAACGAGTGGACCGACGGCGCCGCCGTCGACGCGCACGCCTACGCGGGGTGGGTGTACGACTACTTCTTCAAGCGGTTCGGAAGACGCGGTCTGGACAACGGCGACCTCGGACTCATGAGCTTCGTGCATCCCGCGTCGCGCCAGGACCTGTTCGCCAACCTGGCCGCCTACGGCGACGAGGTGCTCGACTACTACATCAACGCGTTCTACTGCTGCGACGGCGTGATGGTGTACGGCGAGGGTCTGCCGCCCGGTTACGTGCTGTCGGGCAGCGGGCAGTACGTCGACTTCTTCTCGGCGGCGCTCGACATCGTGGCCCACGAGCTGACGCACGGGGTGACCGACTTCTCGTCCGGCCTCATCTACCAGAACGAGTCGGGCGCATTGAACGAGGCGTTCTCGGACATCATGGGCACGGCGGTCGAGTTCTTCTTCGAGCCTCCGGGAAGCGGTCTCCAGCGGGCCGACTATCTGCTGGGCGAGGACGTGTTCCGCCCGGGCGGCATCCGGTCGATGGCGGACCCGGGGAGCTACGGCGACCCGGACCACTACAGCACGCGGTACACCGGCACCAGCGACAACGGCGGCGTGCACATCAACTCCGCCATTCCCAACCAGGCGTTCTACCTGGCCATCGAGGGCGGCACGAACCGCACCTCCGGCCTGAGCGTGCAGGGCGTGGGCGCCGCCAACCGCGAGCAGATCGAGCAGGTCTTCTATCGAGCGTTCACGCTCCTGCTGCCGGCGAACGCCACGTTCTCGGTCGCGCGCGCGGCCTGCGAGCAGGCCGCGCGGGATCTCAACGGCGAGTCGAGCGCCGCGTACCGGGCGGTCACGCAGGCGTGGGCGGCCGTGGGGGTCAGCTGACACGGGCCGGCGACCCGGCGCCGAGCGACCGAGGATGACGCGATGAACACACGAGTTCTGACGACCCTGACGGCCCTGACGGCGCTGGCGCTCGCGGCGCCGGCCGCGCGCGCTCAGACCCTGGTTCCTCGAGGGCTGGTGTCGATCAACGGCGGCCTGCAGTCGCCGTCGCGCACGTTCGGCGACACCTTCACGTTCGACCGCTACGTGGAGCAGGCGACGGTGCGTTCCGACTACGAGGTCAAGTCGGCTCCCCTCTTCGATGGCGGGTTCTCGGTGCGCCTGTGGGGGCCGCTCGGCGTGGGCGTGGCCTTCGCCAGGTTCAGCCACACGGGCACCGCGACGGTCGAGGGGTCGATCCCGCACCCATTCTTCTTCGATCGAGGACGGGCCATCTCGGGCGAAGTCTCGAGCGTCAAGCGGAACGAGACCGCGGTTCACGCGCAGGTCATGGCGTACCTGCCGGCCGGATCGAAGGTGCTGGTGGCGCTGTTCGCCGGGCCGTCGTTCCTGACCGTCGAGCAGAGCCTCGTCACCCGCGTGTCG